>VFQR01000794.1_pt1 | contig 32792 bp, 26 predicted proteins | sample 3512321 | NCBI WGS metagenome assembly VFQR01 (sample SAMN10412374, study PRJNA504923) | tailings metagenome | isolation source: Relicate 3 Philex TSF1 revegetated site | place: Philippines: Tuba, Benguet | collected 2017-08-29 | reverse complement strand
TCAATCGGAATGCGAACCTGGGCGCATGAGGGTCATTTGTGAAGGCCGTTGGTATAAGCCACTATCGCCAAGAGCGACCATGCTGCGATTAGCGCGACGCCGCCATAGCGGACAAAACGAGTGAGTTTCGCGCGACGGCGCGGTTCGATATCCATGGGCTATCCTTCCAATCGCTTGGCGACCGTCTCAGCTGTGGGGCGACGCCGAACCAAAATGTCTCTCAGCCGAACGTTTCGCGCCTTGCTCTCCTTTCGGCGTTGCTCGAGGTCTTTCCTGACCATTTGCCGCATTCGGCCGATCTCTTGAGAAAGACAGCTCATGGTTGCGTAGTCTGTGTCGCCGCGGCCCAGCATCTCGGAGAGACGTTTGCGGATCGCGCGGTAGCGTTGAGCCAACCCGCCGAGCAGCTTGGCGCCTAGACCCTTGCGGCTCCTTTCACCGTGTCGGCTATTTGACAGTGGATCGGCGTAGGTCATGGTTTCACCTCAGGTCCTTCCCGCGAGCGCGGACCGAAACGATCGACGCCGAACCACCGGGATCGGCACCACCTCTCCGTTTCGGTTCATGCGCTCGATAAACTCGATCTGCTCCCGGAACCTAAGCCTGAGCTTCTTCAACACGGTCAGCCTGACATGGTCGGGGGCCGGCCGGGTTTGCTCCTCGTCGATGTGGGATTGAATTCCGGCCCGGCGGTGACGAAGAGATTTCAGGAACTGGTCCATCGCATCTGCCTCTGTTTCAACAGCCACAAGGTAGGAGGCGACGACAGATAGCGCCAATTCATTGTTGCAATGTAAGTGATAGTCTGCACCTATAGGGAATGCCTTACCGCCCGACGCTGCGACAGCTTGAATACATTGTGGCCTTGGCCGAGCTACGACACTTTGGCAAAGCGGCGAAGGTTTGCCACGTCTCGCAACCGACGCTGTCCGTTCAAATCGCATTGGTTGAACGAAATCTGGGAGTCGTCCTGTTCGAGCGGGCACCTTCCGGCCTACTGCTCGCTCCCGCGGGTGAGCGGTTCGTCCGTCTCGCGCGTCAGGCGTTGTCAACAGTTGACGAAATCGTGGAGGACGCCTCTCAAGACGGAAAAACGCTTGGAGGGCTTGTGCGACTTGGGACGGCCCCGACATTTGGGCCCTATTTCCTGCCGCGCTACCTCCCAGGCATACACAGCAAGTATCCAAATCTCCAAATCTACATTCGTGAGGATCGGCCTGCCTCGGTTGAAGCAGACGTATCCGATGGCGCGCTCGATTGCGGTCTTGGACCGTCCCCCGAGCTTCCTGGCCTCACATTTCGCAAAATAGGGACCGAGAAGCTTTATGTTGGCGTTCCAGCCGACCACGCGCTTGCCAAGAAATCCCGAATTTCGATCGCCGCTCTGCGGGGAGAAAAGTTGCTGGCACTAGGAAGCGGTCATCGCCTACTCGAAAACGTGCGTCACCTCGCTGCGGCATCAGGGGCGCGCGTCGTGGAGGATTACGAGGGCACCAGCCTGGATTCGATCCGCCAGATGGTCTCAATCGGCATGGGGTGTTCGCTATTTCCAGAATTGTATGCCCGAGCGGAGTTCCGGAAGGAGGACGACGTCAAACTGCTCGAGGTTGACGGTTGGAGCGAACGTCGGGAGGTCGGCTTTTTCTGGAGAGAGAGCAGTGGACGACAACGGCATTATCAGGCGTTAGTCGACCAGGCTGGGGCCGCAGCTCAAGCATTGCGAATAGCTCATTAGGTGGGCGAGGCGAAGCGCCCGACTTTGGCCGCCGAGCTGCCGACCGACCCTCCATATGCTCAGATCGAGAAGTTCAGTTGGCCATACGAAGCCCGTCGTTGTGACATCCGCGCACGCGCTTGTCATTCCACGACTGCCCATATGTATTCTGCGGGCAGTATCTGACCCTTTTCAGCCTGCTCGTTGCCTCCAGCGGCACGGTCGGTGACGCTGGACAGTCGTGGAAGCGCCGGTTGGCCAGGAACAAGTTCAGAACCCGATCCACCCGACGATAGCCGCATCTAGGTTGTCGAGTTGCAAACGGCTCAGGCCAAGCTGCGCCCGTTGTCGCCACCGACCGCTCCGCCTCGAACACCGAGGGCACCGCGATGAAGCGGAAGGCAGAATGCGTGATTGTGATCACATCCCGGTTCGCCGTTGCTGCGCGCGACGGGATGCGGTGGCGCTTGTCTTCGGTAGAGTTGGTCTCGTCGGCGACGAGAAGGCGGGCATTCGGGTAGACGCCAAGAAACTCGCGCGACGCCTGAGCCAGACAATTGCCGGACACGACGAGCATCCGCGCCTTGCCGAAGCGAGCGCGGCACGGCGCGGCGACATCCTGCTGTGCGCCGGCGTCTATGGCAGCGACGTTGTGCGTGCCAACCTCGCGCCCTTGGCGCGCCTAGGCGCAGGGACCACGTTGCAAAAAAGCCGTCGCCGGGCAGCAGTCGAACCGAGAACCCTTGACACATCATCCGGACCGGCCGCGCAGGCAGGTGCGTTGCTCAGATGTTGATGAGAGTGCGGCTCACAGCGGCTAACCACCACCCCGCTCCGACCGCAAGCGCCGTCAGGACAAGACCGAGCGCCACGATCCGTCCGAACCGCACCTCGCCGCTTCGCAGTGCCAGCACGAGCCGTACGACCACATTGACGCCGAGCGCGGCAGCGAGCGGCATGACCGCATCATCCGCCTTCAGTTCGCCCGCCGCGACCAGCGACGCCAATGCGATCGCCGCCGAGCTGGTGCTGACCAGCCCGGCCAACATGGCCGAGGCCAGAACGGCCCCGGCTCCGAACCTGTCATTGAGCAGCGCCGACAGCAGGATGACCGACGCGACGGTCAGGGCGAACTTGGCGGCATCGTTCACGCTGAAGACGCGTGACTGCAGATCGATCCAGTGCGGTTCGGCGTCCTGTTGCAAGGTCCTGCGAACGAAGATTGCGCTGTAAAGCAACGACACAAGTGTCGGGACGACCAGCACCGGCGCGGCCATGGCCAAAAGTGTTGGGCTCATCAGCGCCAACACGATACCCGTTTGCATCATCGAGGAAACAGACGACAGGTTTGCGCCTGCTGCTGCGGCAGCGGTGCAGTCGGAACGCTCCTTGACCTTGCGCGCCATTGCGCCGATGGTTGCCGTGCTCGACACGAAACCTGCCAGAAACCCGCTTAGCGGCAGGCCCAGCCGGTCGCCGAATAGACGCGTGCAGATGTGGCTGATTGCGCCGATCACCATCACCATGATTACGACGAAAAAGATCGTGCGCGGGTTGATCGCGCCGCCGGGGCCATAGCCGACATCGGGAAGTGCCGGCAGGACGACTAGCGTCGCGACGCCGAGGATCAGCCCGTCGCGGACCTCGAAGTCGTTCAGGACCGACCGGCTGAAGTCGCGCAGCGCGGTTCGTGCAGCAAGGAGTGCCGCGACAAGCACCGCCGAGGCGGCCGCAAGAAAGGTCTGCTGGACTGACAGGCCGCCTAGGACCACCACGATCATCAGCGCGAGGCTTGTTGTGAACCCTGTCTGCCGGTCCTGCTGCGAAAGGTGCGACGCCGCCCGCAATCCGCCAATGGACGCCAGCGCCACCGCAAGCAGCGGCCATCCCCCGACAATCTGACAGAGAGCGCCGATCAGCGCGGCCAACGCGAAGGTGCGGACCCCCGCCGGCGCAGGGGCACCCGGTTCACCGCCGTTGCGCTCGCGCTCAATCCCGATCAGCAGGCCGATTCCGACCGCTTCAAGCAAGATGAGAATTTGCGAGGTTTCCTGCATCATCGCGCGCTGCTATCCCGCCCTTGCCCTATCCTTGCCCCGGCCGGTGCGCGCTGCGCAAATCCTGACGCGATCCAGACTGACGTATCAGAATGGTTTGCCTTTGGCCGCAGCGCAAGCAGATGGCTCCGTATGTCGGCGGGGTCGAGAGCCCGGCGCGTGGCAACGTTACGAGGACAGCGCGACCACAACGATCAGGAGCCAATTGGGAGAAGGCCGGCCACCATGAAGATGTCGCCATAGGCTTGCTTGTGGGTCAGGCGGTAGACGCAAGAAGCGTCACCGCTGCGCCGTGTCAGAGCAGCGCGTCTAGCCTGCCCGTGGTGATGGCGGCGACCCGGTGCATCACCTCTCGCACAAGTGGGTGGATGCATTAACTGGTGCTGAGCGATGCTGACTGGGCTCGGATGGCGCCATTGATCCTCGGCCGGCCCGGTCGGGGGGTTCGAGTGATCGGGACGGCCGGATGTTCATCGTAGCCCGCAGCCTTGATCTAGAGTTTGCTGACCGAATTCGTCATGCCCGACATCGGTTAGTTGCCACATTGTCGGTGCGCCTGGCCCGGAACTCGTAGACGGCGCCCAAGAGCCGATCAGCGCCAATCGTCTCGCGAACAAGCGCGGCCAGTCCCTCCGCGCCCTTGCAGAAGTCCACCGGCTTCGTCGCCACCATCACTCGGACCGCTGCCGGTCGACCCGATCGCGGCGAGCCGCGTGTCCGTGTCCACCTCCGCACGCTTGCGCGCCTCGCGCCGCCACATGAACAATTCCGCGGCGTCAGTCCATGGCGACGCGCCACCGACTACATCAAGTGCCGGGCGCAGGGGACTCTTCCAGGATCCTTGCTCGTTGGTTAGGGCTCCTGCGCGGACTCTCATCGCGCCGTTGATCGCCTTGAAGCGCCGAACTGCGGCCTCCGCTCAGGTCTATGGTCAAGCCCACACACAAATCGCTCTTCCAACGGATCGCCACTTTAGCCGTTCACGCAACTCCCGATAAGGTGCGGGCGCGACAATGCTTACCAACGATGCCTGGTATGCGACGTCCAGCGCTTTCGGCGTCTAGATGGGGATCTCTGAGCCGTGCTCTCCTCATTCAGGCTGCGTCGGGCGAGGTCGCGCTTCCATTCCTGACGGCGGAGGGATCGAAAAGGCGGATTGCCAGGGCTGTCCGCACTCGCTCATTCTCGATAGAGATGAAGGCGTGAGCCGCATCGCTGGCAGAACAGCTCAGCGGGGCTTCTATCGCAATTGCTCGCTCGCCTCGAGGCTCTCAATAAACAGCTACGGACCAATTCAGCGCCGCCCGTACCAATGTCATACGCGGCTGTCTCATACCCTCTCATGTTATCATCGAGTTGCTCGAGCAGCATTCGCTTGGGGCTTTACCTGGTACACGGTTTTGACCAGAACAGCACCGACATTCGGAGTGGGATTGGTGAGAATGACAATCCTCAAGCCATCACGTTCTCTCCAGACAACATCCATTCCATCCTTAATATCTGGCCGGATTGGGTTGAGGAGAATCCTTTCAAAAATCTCTTGAGTTATACCGTTGTCAGCCATACGAGCCTGAGCATGACGACTGACGGCAACATTGCCCAATCCCTTGACGTCCTCATAGTAGTGTTTCATCGATTATCTCCTATTTAGGCACCGCTTTCTGCAGAGATCTTCGAGTTTTCTGGTCGTGCGGCTAGCCGCTCGGCCCCGCTCTGACGGTGCAGCTCTACGCTTCGCCGTCTGATAGGTGTCCTGGCGAAGGCTCCAATCGCCTCGGCGTTGTCGCGCGCGAGTGCGAGAGATAGACGGATTGTGCGCATCACGGCAATGCCGGCGTTTCAGCGAACTTCGCCCACCTCTTCGGTGAAACCCGCTCCGGAGTAGACCTAACCTGCTTGGTCATTTCCCGAACTCAGGAATGGCCGAGTGGCCTCGACCGCCACAGCGCAGCCCGGTGCTGCTTCAACGAGCAAAGCGTGAGGCTCCGAAAGCCCGGCCCAGACTTTGAATGCGCTTGAAGCAGCCCACCAGGGATCGTTGACTGCCCGGTCGACAATCTCTTGTGAATGCTGCCTGGCACATGTCGCTACTGCCGCGACGATTTCCTGCGGGGCTCGTGTTGCGGCAAGCGCATCATTTACCTGCTGCTGGAGAGGAGTGACCAAGAAGAAAGATATGAGGGCGGCGATGAAGTCCTGCATTTGGTGAAGCTCCATGAAAACCACGGAGCGTATATGGAAACCAAGTGCGGATAGGACTAATTGATTGTTGCAACTTACATTATAGGCTCGACCTATCGCTGTTGTCGTACCGCCAAGCCCTTCGTAGCTGGATTACGTGGTCGCCTAAGCGGAAGGCGCGCCCATTTTTCGGCAGGGCCTAACGGCGCTGCCCCGTCTCCCAGCCGATGCTTTCCGTTCAGGTCGCGCTGGTGGAGGACAATCTGAGGTCCTGCTTTACGAGCGCGGTGACCACATCCGGCAAGGGATTGAGGTGAACATACTCGCGTTTGTAGGCTCTGACGAAGCTCTCAGATGCTGTTCGACTCCGGGCGTTGAATTGGCCTGAAGCAGGCAATGACATCCAGCGCGATGACGAATTCGCGCGTCTCCCTGGCGGTACAAGTGCTGCCTCGGCGACTGGAGGGAGCCGAGAGCCGCCGCACTTTCAACTCCAACCATCGGTTCATCCGAGCCCAACGCAGCCGCTCCGCCGCCCATCAACAGACGCCAGCGATAAAGGAGATTCGGCGCGACGCCACGTTGCCAGGCAACAGACTACACCGTCCCACCTGGCAGGAACAGCTTCTGTGCGGTCCTCCAATCTACGGCAAGCCTCACCGGTGACCAGATCGAAACGGGGCCGGTCCAGAGGCCGACAGTCGAAGTCGGTCATTGGAGTGACGACCGTTGCGTTTTCCGAGTTCCTTTCATGATTTGACACTGCTAGGCTCAGAGCACCGAGGCATTGTAAATCGCGCAAAGCAAGCGAGGATGCTAGCTCCGCGGGACCTGGTCGATGCTAAGTGGACTGAGGGGAGGATCCGATCAGCAAGGACAGTGCGCCGCCACGTGTTGCGGCTCTCGAACGCTTTATCGAACGCACACTGCGCGCAAGCCGCTGGTTGCTCGTGCCTTTCCATTTTGGCCTTTTGGTCGCGGTTGTGATGATCCTGGCCAAGTTTGTGCAGATCGTGTTTGTCACATTCACGCTCACGTTCTCCTTGAGCGGCAAAGAAGTCATCGTAGCCAGCCTGTCGCAGGGCGCGTAGCGCAGCGTCTCGATCAGGCCGAGCTCGTGCTTGAGGAGGCCCACCACCTTGTCCGGCACGCCTTCGGGATAGCGGCGCGTCGCCCCTTCCCAAGTGAGCTTCTGGAGCGCCTGCTGGGCGGTGAGGCCCGGCATCGTCTTTTCTTCGGGATATTGGTAGGCGAGCTCTTCAAGCGAGAAGCGGCATTGCTCGGCGATCGCGACCGTCCGCCCCAGAGCGTCGGGATAGTGGCTGAACAGCCGATGTATTTCTTCGGGCGGCTTCAGGTGCCGATCGGCATGGCGCTCGCGGCGAAAACCGGCATCGTCGATGGTGATGTTGTGCCGGATGCAGGAGACGACGTCCTGCAGAACGCGACGCGCGGGATGATGAAATAGAACATCGTTCGTCACCACGCTCGGCACCCGCATCTGCGTCGCTAGATTGGCGAGTTCGTGGATGCGCAGCTGGTCATTGGGGCGCCGGCGCAGCGTGAGGGCGACGTAGGCGTTCGTCCCGAACACGTCGCGCAAGCGGCGCAACTGCATGGCGTAGTTGTCGTCTGCGGCGTCGGGCAGGAGGACCGCGATCAGCCCTTCGCCATAGGCGACGACATCTGCCCACTCGAGATGGCAGAGACCCTTGCCGCCGCGCGACTTGCCCAATGACAAAAGGCGACACAGGCGGCCATAGGCCGCCCGGTCCTTGGGATAGACGAGCAGCGACATGCCGTCGGCGAAGTCGAGGCGGCAGCCGACGACGAGCCGGACGCCGGTCGTCTTCGCCGCCTCGTGGGCGCGCACGACGCCGGCGAGACTGTTGCGGTCGACCACGGCGAGCGCCTCGATGCCGAGCAGCGCCGCCTGCGCGAACAGCTCGTCGCAGGAGCTTGCGCCCCGCAGAAACGAGAAGTGCGAGGTGACCTGCAGCTCGGCATAGCGCGGGGAGCTCATGCGAAGATCCCGTGCAGGAACCATTTGTGCGAGCCGGTCGCCGGATCCTCGCCGTCGCCGGCGCGATAGATCCAGAATCGCTCGCCGCCCTCGTCCTCGATCCGGAAGTAATCCCGCACCGATGTTGTCTCGGCCTCGCGCCGCCACCATTCGCCAAAAATCCGTTCGGGGCCGTCGGCGCGGGCGACGCGGCGGCGGATGCCGCGCCAGGTGAACCACACGGGCGGGTTGTCCGGCAGGAGCGCCATGGTGTCGATCGGCTCGGGTGGCGAGAGCAGGCGCGACGGACGCGGCCAGTCGCCCGGCCAGCTTGCGCCATCGTCGGGCGCGGTCGGCGCGATGCGCTTGACGGACCGCTCAGGCACATCGCTTTCGACCGGTGCGAAGCGATAGAGCCGGCTCGCACCGAGCCGGTTGGCGATGACGTCGATGAGATCGGAGATATCCGGCTTTTCCGGCTCGACCAACGAGGAAATCGTCTGGCGATCACGGAGCGGCTCGGCCAGCGTCGCGGTCAGCGTCATGAGCTCGATGCCGAAACCCGGATCGACGGTTTCGATCCGGTCGGTGAGGAGCCGGGTCAGGCGGCGGCTATCACGCACCGGCGCCGCCGTGCCGATGCGGATCGCCTCGATGCGATTGTCGACGCGATAAAACAGCAGATCGAGCCGCCGCGCGCCGAGCCCCTGCTGCTCGAGGGCCGCGCAAAGCTGGTCGACCAGTTTGCCCGTACAGCGCGCGATCGTTTCGGCGGCGCCGATCGGCTCGCCGAAGGCGCGCCGGACCTCGATCAGTTCCGGCGAGCGCACCGGCTCGAAGGGCTCGGCGGCGCGCCCCATGGCCTGATCGAGCCGACGCATGAGCTCCGGCCCGAAGCGATGCGTCAGCGGCGCCTTCGGCGTGCCCTCGATGTCGCCGATGCTCTCGAAACCCAGAACGTGAAGACCCTCGACGATCGGTGCCGGCAGGCGGAGCGCGCCGATCGGTAGATCTCGCATGGCGGCCGCGGCCTGCCCGGGCGGGATGATTGCGATCGGTCGCGCCAGGAACCGCGCCGCGGCATGGGCGGTACCCCAGGCATCGGCAAGCCCCGCCCCGGCGGCGATGCCGGCCGTCTCCATCCGGTCGATCAGGTTGGTGAGCATCGCCGTCTCGCCGCCATGCAGATGATCGGCGCCGCTGGTGTCGATGATGAGCCCATCAGGCGGATCGGCGGCAACGATCGGCGCGTAGCCCAGCGCCCAGACAGCAAGCCGGTCGAGCGCTGCCCGGTCTTCCGTCGGATCGAGCTCGAGGTTGACGAGACCTGGAACCAGCACCTGCGCCTTACTCGCCGGCATGCCGATTCGCAGGCCGGCGTTTCGGGCGGCCGCGTCGAGCGCCATCACCTCGCGGCGACGGCTCTGCCGGCCGAACAGGACGATCGGCGTATCAGCCGTCGGCGCCGAGGCGCCGAGCTTGCGGCGCAGCCGATCGGTTGGCCAGGTCGGCAGATAGAGCGAGACGACCCTTCGCATCACAGGAATCCACTTCAAAGTCGGCGCTCTCCCCAGCCCTGACGCGCAGCAATTCGAGCCGCCAGCGTGGTCGGCCGACGCCCGGAACTGGAAGCGGCCGGGAAGAGAGAGCTGAGACACGCCATCGGCTGACCGCGGCGGTCGGTTGTCCAAAGTCGGTGGCTTCGGTCTGGCGCCGCCACCGGCGAATGGCGATGCCGAGCGTGCCAGAGGCCTCGGCGGCAAGCTGCAGGCGGCGCGAACTGGTCATCGGCAGGCGCGCCAGTTCGGCAACGACGGCGCCGAGGCCGCCGTGCCGAAGCCCTTCCTCGAAACAGGCGAGGACAGCCGCCTCGTCGCCAGCCTCGACATAGATCACCCGGCCGGGTGGCAAACCGGCCTGGGCGAGCGAGGGCGCGAAGAGGTCCTGGCGCGTGACACACCACAGGATCCGGCCGCGCGTCCGGGCGGCGACGCCGGCGGCCCACAGGGAGGCCGCAGCGCCGTCGACCGCACCGTTGGCGCCGCCGGCGACTTCATGCAGCGCGCCGAGCGCCAGCCCTCCTCCCGGCAGTACCCTGTCAATCTCGGGGACGCCAAATGGCAGCACCTCACGCCGACGCGTTGCCCCGCCTTCCAGACGCGCCACGCGCTCCCGGAGTTCGGACAATACGAAATGGGTCGAGGACGCGGTCATGTCCGTCGCAGCAGGCTCCAATTTTGGTATGTTCTATTTTTGTTCTCATTGGCAGAAGAGTCAATCCGGCTCGTGGCCTGCGCCACCTGTCCGAAACTTGTAGCATTCTTCGGACTCCGGAGCCTTGCCGATGTCCGAAACTTGTAGCATATTTCGGACATGACCATGGTGACGTCCGATGCCGACATGCGCACGCGCGTACTTACGCGAATCCAATCCAAGCCCGACGAGGTGTGGACGCCGGGGGACTTCGCCGATCTCGGCGCGCGCGCAGCAATCGACAAGACGCTGCAGCGGCTAGCCGCGGCCCAGGAGCTACGCCGGATCGATCGCGGCCTTTATGACCGGCCGCGGACGAATAGCCTGACTGGGCGAGCGACCGTGCCCGACTACCGGGCCGTGATCCGCGCCGTGACCCGGCGCGACAACGCGCGTGCCGTCATCGACGGCATGACGGCCGCCAACGACCTCGGTCTCACCACGGCCGTGCCGGCCAAAATCGAGGTGCTGGTCGATGCGCGGCTGAAGCCGATCAAGCTGGGCAGCCAGGAAATCCACTTCAAGTTCGCGGCGCCAAGCCGCCTTTACTGGGCTGATCGGCCCGGGATGCGAGTCGTCCAGGCCTTGCATTGGATGCAGGACATGCTCACCCAGGAGAGCGAACGAAAGCGCATCCGCGCGGCGTTGCGCCGCCTGCTCGACGATCCCAAGCACGGCGAGGCCATCCGCGAGGACCTACGCGGCGGGCTATCGGCGGTGCCGATCTGGATGCAGGAGTTCTTGCGCGATCTGCTCGTGACTAGCGCTTCGGTCGAGGCAAGCCATGAGCACTGACACCTACCGCCAGATCATTGCCGCGCCGCCCCGCGACAGGCTCGACCTGTTCCTCGCCACGGCTAACCGGATCGGCGCCCCGGTGGGCAATGTCGAAAAGGACTTCTGGGTCTGCTGGACGCTCAACTCGCTCTATCACGAGCGGCCTGCGGGAGAGCCGCGACTGTTGTTCAAGGGCGGCACGTCGCTGTCGAAAGGCTATGACCTCATCAAGCGATTTTCCGAGGACATCGACGTCACCGTATTCCGCGATGACCTCGAAGAGCCAGCCTCGGTCGAGGAGCTCGAAGCGCTGTCGAATAAGAAGCGCCGCGCCAAACTCGACGCCATCCGGGATGCGTGCCGGGCCTACATCACAGGCCCGCTCCGAGAATTCCTCGCGGCTCAACTAGCGGACGCGACAAACGGGGCTGGCCGCGTCGAAATCGATGAAGGCGATCACGACGGGCAAACGTTGCTACTCTGGTACCCGGAGGTGGAACCACGTGACGGAGCCTATGTTCGACCGGCCATACGTCTCGAATCCGGTGCGAAATCGGCGCTCGATCCGCACAGGCCTCTGACGATTACACCCTATGTGGCTGAGGAAGCACCGGCTATCGACCTCGCCGTGCCGGACGTGACCACGATCGAGGCGACACGAACCTTCTGGGACAAGGTGGTGATCGCCCATGGATTGCGCCGCTGGTATGAGCGCCGCGGCGAACTGCGGCAGGAAGGTCAACGCGTGTCACGGCACTATTACGACCTGCATTGTCTCATGCAGTCGGAAACCGGCAAGGCGGCGCTCGCCGAGCTCGAGCTCGGAGCCGACTGTGTGCGTCACGCGCGCATGTTTTTCGACCGCCCCGACTATGACTTGGCTTCGGCAGTGACAGGGAGCTTCGCGATCGAGCCGGCGCCCAAGATGATCGATGCGCTCGCGCGCGACTACGCCAATACGACCGCCATGATATTCGGCGCGCCCCCGAGCTTCGACGACATTCTCGCCTCGGCACGACAGATTGAGCGGGAACTCAACAACCGCGCTTAGTGCCCTCGCGAGGGCCGGCGTCCACACAGTTCATGACGTCTCTATCGGCATTCTCGCGGGTCCGCTGCCCGCAGGGTAGTCTGGCGGCAGGGCACCAAGCCAAGGCTTGCCCTGGGGCACACCTTGCTCGTTCATGTCGAGGGCCTTGATCACGCTGGACCGGATCGTCTGGCAGTATCGCAGGACGCTCTCGTCAGAGATGTCACTCCGCTCTCGGACCACGACGTAGCGTGCTCGGACGTAGTCGTTGTTGGCCGAGAGTTTGCGCGACTGGGCCAAAATCTGAGGGGGTAACTTGAGCCCCAGCCCTTTGGCGCGAACGACCATCTTCTCGAGGTCGTGCCCCAAGGCTCGCAGGGCCTCGACCGTTTCTCCTGCGGAGCGCATGTAGGTTTTCAGGAACAGCTCAGCGGCGTGATAGCTCATCAACCGCACCGGCCCTGAGCCGATTTTCGGATCCCGAGAGGCGAGCACAGCGGCAGACAGGTAGTCATCCGCCAGAAGGAAAATGCCGTACGGAGTGGCTCCGGCCGATTCGGGAGTCATCGCGAAGCCCTATCTGCATCGGAAACCATCACGTCACCATTGGTCCGTCATCATTGCCGTCGGGTTGTATTATTGCGTTTCACGCGTTCTACAGTAGTCTGCAACTGACTGATTTTCATGGGGCTGCGCTGGAATTCCAGGACGGTCGTGAGCGCGAGGCGGCAGTCGTGGGGGATAATGCATGCCGACCAACAACTGGATCCGGTTTCTTCGAAACTACGGCCCCATCCCTACCAATGACAATATGTACGACGAGACCATCCAGCGAGCCTTGGCCCGCTTGAAGATGCAGCCCATAGAGCTGCCCGCCCAGCATCTTGCATGGCTCGTCGACAACTTCAGGTCGGACAAATGCCAGTCCATCATCCTGACGGGCACAGCCGGCGACGGAAAGACCTATCATTGCCGCCGCGCCTGGCTTGAGCTCGGGGGCACGATCGAAGACTGGAACGCCGGAGAGAAGATCCAGCGGCTCGCCTTGGGCTCTCGGCAACTCATCGTCGTCAAAGATCTGAGCGAACTTCGGTCCGACGAGAGTAAGCCGCTGATTGAGCAGATGGCATGGGACGTCGCCGACCCCAATTCCCCAAGGGTCTATTTGATGGCGGCCAATCATGGCCAGCTTCTCGAAAAGCTGAAGACCGCAGGCAGTGACAAGACCACGAGCGCTCTTGTCGAAGTGGTCGAAAATCTGTTGGTCGTCGGCCGCAGCGGAAATTCGTCCATCAGGCTCGATTTGAGGGACCTCAGCCGTTCTGCCGCTGCGGTCATGATCGATCAGGTCATTGATGCGGTCGCTTTGCATCCCGGCTGGGACGGCTGCTCTGACTGTCCGGCGCTGAGCAACGGAAGCTGCCCGATCCGCGAGAACCGCGATCGACTGGTCGGCAACAACGACAATGGCCTCTTCCGGCGGCGCCTCGGCAACCTAGTCGAAGCCAGCGAACAGAATGGCGGCCACTTTACCATCCGGCAGGTCCTGTCGCTCGTCACGAACATCATTCTTGGCCACCCCGACGCAAGGGACGGGCTAATGGCGTGCGCCGATGTGGCGGATTTGGCGGCTGCGGGCACTGCGGAGCGGGCTAGTCCCTACCGTAACGTCTTCGGGGGTAACCTGCGGCCAAGTCGAGCGGAAAGAACCGAGCCCTTTCGCAAGCTCAATCTGTTCGGGATTGGCTCGGAGACGAGCAACAAAGTCGACAACATGCTGGTCTACGGCGCCGACGATCCGGCGCTGGTGGAAACTTACCGTACGCTGGTGCAATCGGATCAGGTCTACGGCGAGACGCCGGCCTACAAGCGGGCACAGCAGTCCTACCTCGAAGGGGACGATCCGAGCGCGGTCGTGCGTTTTCTCGGGCTACTGCGCGGACAGCGTCAGCGACTGTTCTTCACCATCTCGGACGAGCTGGCGGATACGCTGGACCTGTGGGACCTGACGGTCTTCCGGTATGCCGGGCTTTATCTCGAGACCAGTCGCGCGTTGGCCGAAAAACGGCCGTTGCCCCGGCAGGTAATGCCGATGCTCCTGCGCGGGCTGAACCGCGTTTTCACCGGTATGCTGATCCAGAATCAAGACGAGCTGGTTCTTGCAAGTTCGGGAAGCCAATCGCAATCGAGAACCAGTCCGCTCCTTGAGGAGTTCGTGTCGGTCGCCCGCCGGGGCGGCGAGGAGGTCGCGCTACTCGGCGACGGAGCCGGCGGCATGAAGCTCGTGGTTCGGCTGGCGCGCGATGATCCGCCAGCGGTCACGCTACAGCTCTCGACGACCAGGTTTGAATTCTTGGGACGGGTGGCCGAGGGCGCCTTGCCGACGAGTTTTTCACTCGAGTGCCACGAGGACCTTCTGGCGTTCAAGGCGCGCCTTCTGAGTGCCGTCGAGCGGCGGCGCCTCCTCGATGGTGACGATCGCAGCGATGGGATCGTCCTCAAGTTCATCGACCTCAATTCCGACGGCCGCGCTTCATCGCGCAGCGTTGCGGTGAGGCTCTAGCGATGGAGATTCTGAAGCGCCCCATCTCCCACGAGGATCGTACCGGACCAGCGTTCTGGGTCGACGAAGCGATCTGGGGGCATCGCCTGCATGACGAGCAGACGCCCTGGCTGATTCTCCTGGAATTCCTAGGGGTACTCCGGTCGGAGCAGCTCGCCGGCCGCGCCTTGGCGGAAGCGGAATTCAACGCTCTTTCCTATCGTCCGCAGACACAATTGCGGCTGCGCAATCTCATCTTCAACAATCCCTACCTGTTGACCATTGGCGCCGAGAGGCTTTCCGACGACGCAGCCTGGACCAAATGGCTCGAACTGATGGAACAGAACGCCGGCGGCCTCGAAAGTCGGGACTTTAGTTACCTCCGTGCCCGCTTCGATACTTTCGACGACTTTGCCTCGGTGGTGGGGTTCTTACAGTCGTCCGCCATTGAGGGCGCCAGTAACAAGCGCTGGAGTTCGAAGTTCGTTTTCCCGTTCGGGCCCAGCGCGCTTTATGAGGATGCAGCGGTGACGTCGTCCGGCGTCTCGACCGACAGGCGCTTTTTTGCTCGCACGGGCGAGGTTCTCTACTTGATGCTTTGCCGGTCCAAGCGAGCCGCAGAGCTCAAGGAACGGCTGGTCGGAAAGCTGTTAAAACAGCCAACCGTGTACGATCGATTGGTGGCGGCACTGCAAGGCGAGCCTCAGTTTGCCGAGCGTGACCGGCCGGGAGCTTACCTGCCCTGCTCGACTCATCCGATTTTCGATCAGCTCGCCGAGGATTGGATCGCCATTCTGGACAGCCCGATTTCGGTGTTCGACGCCCTGCCGCACATCGTGACCATCACCGGGCTTAATCTCGTTCGATACCAGCTCGACCGGGCGCGTGAACTTCTCGACTCGGTACCCATCACGATGATCTGCGAGATCGTATCGCCACGAAAGACCGTGATCCGTGACCTCGCGGCGGATTCCTTCCAGTCGAACAATGCCCTGCCCGGCTTGGCCATCGAGCATTACGTCCGCAGTGCCGAGACATCTCATGAGTGGCAGGTCGCCGTCGCGTCCGATGATGCCCTCCTCAGCGCAGCGGAGGTATTGGGGCGCCAATTCGATTGGCCGGACCCCGATGACCTGCCGACCGGGATGACTAATCCCGCAGACCTGATCAACGAGCTTGTCGCCAGGGCAAAGACCAGGCACGGGCAGCATGTGGGCAAGGTACACTCGACCTGGGCGCGCCAGATCGGGTTGAGCTCGCGCCGGTCAAGCCGGCGGGTGCGCTATGCACCCACTGACCGGCTGCTCAAGACGCTCGTTGTGTGCTGCGTCAGGGAGCGGATGGAGTTCAAGGACTTCCTCGCCGCGCTCTACGACCGCTATGGGCTTATGATTGGAGATCAGCAGGCGGCGAGCATCATCGGCGCCGGCAGAGCCGATCAGGAAGACTTCTCGGACAATGCGCGGCGATTGGAGGAACGGCTGATTAGCCTCGGCCTGCTCAACCGGCTGTCCGACTCGGCGGCCTACGTGGAAAATCCGTTTCGGCGTGAGGTGCGCGCATGAACGCCCTCGATCTGATTGGCACGGCTGGAGCGGCGGCACTCGAAGAACGCCTGCAGGGCCTCGGGGCCGACAGCGGCACGGCCCGCTTCATGCTCGATCGGCTCACCGGCCCGCAGGTCGCCGCGATCGTCAGGCAGCTGGTCGCGGACACGTCGATCCAGTCTCAGGTCAAGATTGCAGTCCCCCGTGCACTCGTCGATGGTCAGGGTCTCCCGGAAACGGTCATCACCGATGAGAGGACTGTCGCGTGGCGGCATGCGGAGTGCGACCGCCCCGCGCTGCTCATCGCGAACACTGACGACGATCAGGGCGCCTCACTGCACGATGTGGCGCTGATCGGCGCCAAGGAGCTCAAAGAGGGCCCGGCATATTGGGTTCTTCCTGCATCCGATGGTCTGGGGCTGCCCCAGGAACATATCGATGCATGGCAGATTGCTCTGAGGGCCTTGTCGAGTGTCGATGATTGGCCCCTGGCGCAGCTCAGCAACTACGTTGCTCTGACGCGAGATGCGATCGAGACTATGTCGCTCCCTGTCGCGGACGCCCTCGGTTGGGCGTTGCCAGCACTCCAACTGCCGCGTGACACCGGATATTTCCGGTCGCAACGGCCGAAGGATCTGCAGCAGCAAGGCCGCTGGCGTCGCCTTTACGACAAACTGATCAGCGACCGCAGACCGCTGCTTTCCAAACAGCGGCCCAATCGCCAGCCGATCGAATCGGAGGAACTCAGGGATCAGTTCGAGACGGTTCGGGACGAGATTGCCGCCGCCCTGCATCCCACAATCGAAGCCTTCGTAAACGCACCCGCCGGATGGCGCGAGGAGACCGAAAAGCTTGCCGAACTCGAGTGGGAACAGGACAACATCCTGCTCGTGTTTTCCGGACTGAAGCTCAAGAAGCTCAAGCTCCCGGAAGAGACGATCCAGTTTTTCGACTACGAGCGTCCCGATCGTCTTAGCGAGGCGGACAAGTCCTACCTCGGCGATCTCAAGGGAAGGTCCCTCAAAGAGTCGAGAGAGGACGACCGGGAATTCTTCGAAGCCCATCGAGAGGATCTCGCCGCCAATCGACAGCTACGCGCCAAATGGGAGAAGTTCGTCTACGGCCGGCCGATCGAATGCACAGACTTCCTCGACGGCCTGGTGCGCAGTATCGAGCGGCACTTTGCCCAGCTCGGCACGCTCAAGATGCCCCGCCGGATCGAGATCCGCTCTGCGCGCCGGACAAAGACGCAGTGGCTCGACATGAATGTCGACGTCGCGCGCGCTTTCAGCCTGAAGTACAAAGCTCTGAGGCACGTTCTCCCTGGCGCGGTAAGTTGGGATGCGCCGCATATCTTCGAATTCGAGGCGCTCCTCGAAGCCGCGAGGAAGAGCCGGAAATTCCGCGAGAACGTTTCCACGTCGCGAGCGAACATTCAGATCAAGTTCGACCTCACCCTGACGGTGGGAAGCGGCCCTGGGGCGGAGAAGAACGTCGTTCAGTTGATCTGGCGTGGAGAGCCGAACGCCATCGGTTTGGCACTGCCCGACGACTTGACCCGGCTTGAGAAGAACCCTTTCGGCATAGCCGAAGTGTCGCGCATGCTGGTGAGCAAGAAGGGCGCGATGCAATCCGTGTCGCTCGCCGATGTCGGGACCTTGCAGCCGTCCTTTCGCCAGGATGCGGGGTCGCTGGTCCCACGATCGACGAATGTCGAGGACTTGGGCAAGGTGTTGCCACGCGCTTTTAAGGCAGCGGTCGCAGGCGGTCGGGTGAGACCGCCTGCGGGTGCCGACCTTGGAGAGGCATGGACCGCCTTCGCCGCCGCTTACTCGGCCGCTATCAACGACTGGAGGTCCAATGGCATGGGCGGAGCGCCGCAGCTTGGACAAGCCGAGCTCTATGGAAGGCTTCTTGAGCAGCTGCGTGTTTCGGCGCCCGGCGACTTGAACCGGCGGGATTTGTGGGAGCCAATCCTCAGGATCGGCACCGTGCAGATTGCCGGCTCGGCACCGGCGGCGATTGTCGCCCCCTGGCACCCGATGCGGATGGCCGCGACAGCGGTCAAGATGCGCGCTCTTGGGGGACTGGTGAGTCACCTGCTCAGGGCCGAGGAAGTCAACTTCGGCGATCAGCGGCTCTTTTTTGCCGATCTCAGGTCCGAGCTCGCGCATCCATACTACCCTGAGGCTGTGCCGGGGTTTACGGGAGGCGAAGCGGTTCTCCTCACGGAAACAAGCACACTCAACGACTACAGCTTGATGGAACGACCGGTCCGCGATCCGTCGGAAGCGTCCACCGACGTCGATCCGGCGGAGGCCGCACGTGAGATTCGTGGGCTGATCGGCCGATATCTCGACCTGCAGCCGCACGAGCGGGCCAATCTCAGCATCATGCTGTACAACTGCGACGCAGCGGGCCTGCCGCTGGCGACGGTCAACGCGTTGGGCTCGGTGCACGAAGACGAGGTCCACTGCAACGTCCTCGTCCGCCATCGAGATCGCTCGAAGCTCAATAAGGTCTACACAGACCTCCTCGATCAATCAGGCAACGATCCCGACGCCATCGTCGTCAGTGAAACGTCGCTCAACTTCATGTCCAAGCTCAGAATTGGCGTGATGCTTGAGGGCAGCACCGGGCGGCGGGCGCCTGATGAGCGCAGTGTTGATGTTGCATTCCTCCATGATGTCGTGTCGCGACAAGCGCGCGAATCATGGTTCTCCGTTCCTCGCAACGACGAAACGGACCCATCGATCACTGACCACGTTCCTCCCCGCTGGTCGTATCGAAGGGTGGTGGGCGAGGAACAGCTTACCGCGACAAGTTATCTGGTTTCGCCGCGCCAACCTCGGGTCGGCTGGTCCTATCTCGACGCCCTAGCGGCGGTGATCCGCAAACAGTCGCATCGCGACAACGAGCACTACCTTCCCGCCCGGCAGATCTCGCTGCAGGACCACGGCCTCGAAGCCATGTTCAAGGACGTTCACGGGCTTGCAGAGTGGGTCGCCACATATGACGACCTTCTCGATAAGCGGCAGCTCGCGGCGCAAGGCATAAAGGTCATTCGATATCGGCGCGAGCGGACGCACGGCCGAAACATGGTCGTGTCCTCGACCTCCGACCTGCGCGTCCTGCCGGTGCTCGTCCGTCGCCGTCTCGATCAGCTGAGCCTGGGGCTGAGCGACGACCGTTTAGCAGCGCTCGCCGACCGAATGATCGCGGATGCGACAGCGATCTCTGGGGATGTGATATTGCGTGCTGCCAAACGCGGCGTATCGGCCGGCGAGTTGATTGGCCTGGTTCTTAGTCGCGCCCTTGTCGCCGAGGAGTTTCAGAAGCGCCCCGCATCGTGGTTCCTCCTTGACGACTATGCGCAATGGCTGGGTCAGCGAGAGGAAGGGATCGCGGACATCCTTGCGCTCAGCGTCGATCCGGGCCCTGATGGACAACCCAGGTTGCGTGCCGTTGTGACGGAAGCGAAGTATGTCGAAGTCAGTAGCCTCGCCGAAGCGAAACGCCATTCTAGCCAACAGTTGCGACAGACGACGCGTCGGATCGAGGATGCTCTGTTTGGCGATCCGGGAAGGCTCGACCGTGACCTCTGGCTTTCTCGTCTTGCAGACATACTGCTTGATGAGCCGTCGGCTCTGACCTCCAATTTTTCGCTCGAGGAGGTGAGGAACGGCATCCGTAACGGCACGGTGGAGATCGACCTCAAAGGCTATTCCCACGTCTTTGTATCTGGTCCCGCCGATGCAGGAGGCTCGCCCGGCGATCAGGACGAAGTGACCGAGGTTCGGGGCCTGCAGGAGACTTACACGCGAGAGGGCCTGCGGCAGCTGATCAAGGCCTATGAGGCGGGCGATCCATTGATGCCGATCAGGAGCGCCTTGGGGGATCGCAGGCCGTGGGAGAAATCTGAGTTTCGGGGGCCGGCGCCGCGCGTTCGCTGGACCACGTTGAACGGTCCGGCGACTGATCCTGGGCCGGAGCCGGACCGCAGTCCGCCGAGCCCTCCCCCAACAACGCCATCTCTGCCTCCCGAAGGGCCGCAAGGCGGGGCCGACACCGCATCAGTTGCAGACACGGACGTCGGCGACGCTGCCCCACGTCGGGCGGGCGAACACAGCGCGCTCGACCAGAAGGAGCAGCAAGCGTCTGGACCTGACTCAGAAAACGCCGAGAGTTTTGCCGGCATGGTGTCCAGACGGGCGGGACAGGTGCAGTCGGCAGCCGGCGAGGACGATCAATGGCTCGAGGCAACGGCCGGCCGGCTGCGCACCGCGCTCATGGGCTACAATCTGCAGGCCAAGATCGCGGGCATGCGGTTGACGCCAAACGCCGCCTTGGTGCGATTTGTCGGCAGCGACCGCCTGCGCGTCGAAGACATCGAGGCAAAGCAGTCGGCCCTTTTGACAACGCATGGCCTAAGGGTGATCTCGATCTCGCCGCTCCCCGGCGAGATCGTGGTGGGCGTGGCGAGAGCAAAGCGGCAGATCGTTTCGATGTGGGACCTTTGGGCCCGCCGGGCGCTAAACCGCAACGCAGCCGGTCTTAACACGAGTTTCCTGCTCGGTCTGCGCGAGCTCGACGGCGAGATTCTCTATCTCAATCTGGGCGGGCCCTTTGCCGGGCAGTCGCAGCATGACCCGCACACGCTAATCGCCGGCGCTACCGGTAGCGGCAAATCGGTACTCATTCAGGCGCTGATTCTCGACATCGCCGCCACCAATCCCAGCGCCTTGGTCCACATTCACTTGATCGATCCGAAGATGGGCGTCGACTACTCCGCCATCGAGCGGCTGCCGCATGTGAAGGGCGGGATCATCATTGATCAGGCGGCCGCAATCGAGATGATGGAGGGACTCGTCGTCGAGATGGATCGGCGTTACGAGCTGTTCAGGGAGAACGGAGCTCGCGACATTCGATCGTTCAACATCAAGGCCGCGCCAGACGCTCGGCTGCCGATGAAGTTCCTCGTCCACGACGAGTTCGCCGAATGGATGCTGACCGAGGATTACAAGGGTGCCGTCACCTCGATTGTTTCGAGACTCGGGGTTAAGGCGCGAGCCGCAGGTATCCACCTGGTGTTTGCGGCCCAACGACCGGATGCCGGCGTTATGCCTGTTCAACTGCGTGACAACCTCGGGAATCGGCTGATCCTCAAGGTCGCGAGCGTTGGAACCTCAGAGATCGCCTTGGGGACGAAGGGCGCCGAAAACCTGCTCGGACTCGGACACCTGGCCGCACGGCTGAGCGGCGAGGCTTCGACCGTCTTCGCGCAGGCACCCTTCCTGTCTGACGAGGACATAGAAGATGTCGTGTCGGCGATCGCTGCTCAGGACGGTTGAGCTGGCAAAGCCGGCGGCACCGGAGGACTGAACAGGAGGACAAGTGCATAGATGACGCCGGCGCACGACATCGCCGCCGCGACCCACAACAGGAACTGGATGATCTTCACCGTTGAGGGGGGCCATTTCTGGTCCTTGTTCTTGAGCGAGACGGCATAGTCGCCGTCGAGCTTGTTCAAATTGGTGATGTAGAGGCTGAAGGCCGTGCTGAAGCGACCCATGATGAAAACGCTGGCCACACTCACGATGGCCGCGAACAGGAAGATACCGACGGCGATAAGGCGGTCGGCCTTAAGTTGGGATGCTGCGAAGAACCACAAGCCGCCTATCGCCACCGAAAACAGCGGCGGAATCTTGTAGAGGATGTCGTTCATCGCCCGGAAGTGAGCGTATTGCTCTTTGTAGATTTCGTTGACGCTGACGTCTTTGCCGTCGGGCATGGGATGTGCATCTCCTGTTCGGCCGGTATTCTATCAGTAAATCGCCAGGGGCTCGACCGTGGGTCGAGTTCGAATTTCCGCCGTTCCGGATTAGGTTGAGCTTGATCCGACCACAGAGTCACATGCCCCTATGCCGATATATCTCGATGGCCACTCGACAACACCGCTGGCGCCAGAAGCCATGGAAGCAATGGCGCCGTGGTGGCATGCTCAGGTCGGCAATCCCCACTCGCCTCATCTGAATGGCATGTTGGCCTCGCAGGCCGTCGAGAATGCGCGCTCGGAACTCGCTTCTCTCATCGGCTCTGATCCACAGGAACTCGTCTTCACCTCGGGAGCCACCGAGGCGAACAACATCGCGATAAGGGGTGTCGCCCTCGCCGCGCTTGAGGGTGGCATTGGCAGGCGCGACATCGTCGTATCGGCCATTGAGCATAAGAGCGTGCTGTCGTCCGCGAGTTCGCTGCGGAGTGCCGGTTTCCGCGTCATTGAGGCGCCAGTCGACGTGAACGGCGTCGTCGATGTTCCGGCACTCGAGCGGTTGGTCGGCGCCGAGACGCTCTTGGTTTCGGTGATGGCGGTCAACAACGAAGTGGGCTCAATCCAACCACTCGGCGACGTCGTTCGTATTGCTCGCGCAGCGGGGGCGCTCGTCCATGTCGACGCCGCACAGGGGCTCGGGAAGCTTCCCGTGCCCTGCGCGGATTTCGATTTTGTCAGCCTGTCCTCGCACAAGTTGTACGGCCCGATGGGCATCGGCGCGCTGTTCATATCATCTGCAGCTCAGCTTAGGCCGTTGCCGGTATTGTTCGGCGGCGGTCAGGAGGGCGGGATCCGTCCTGGAACTGTGCCCACGCCGCTCGTGGTCGGGTTTGGCGCCGCGGCCAAGGTCTCCAGGAAGCAACTCGCTGCCGATGCCGCCCATGCGGACGCCCTGTCGGCACTGTTCCTCAAGGAGTTGCGCAGCCGGCAGGTTCTATTTCTCGAAAATGTACCGGGGCCACAACGAGTGCCGGGCAGCCTGAGCCTGAGATTCCCGGGCAATGATGCCATGTCGATAATTGCAAGAGCCGGGGACCGGATTGCGATTTCTGAAGGATCAGCTTGCACGAGTGGGCAGATTACTGCCTCGCATGTGCTTCTCGCGATGGGATTCACGCACCAACAGGCTGCGGAAACTGTCCGTTTGTACTTCTCGCGCTATAATACCGACGCGGACGCGATCGACGCGGCGGGCGTGCTGTCGGAAATAGTCAGCCGCTAGGGATTGCCGCTGGCGGAGGTCTCCAGTAGCATCCGCTCCCATGTTGAATGAGCTTTATGATCCGGCCACCGCGATTCGCGTTTCGGGCCATGAGACCTTTTCGCTTCGGCTCCTGTGGCTGAAGAAGGCATTCGACCATGCGTCCGGTCCGGACGGGGTCGATCGTAGAACATTTCAGGAACAGAGTGCAATCGCCACGTTCGGCGTCGGCAAGAACATGGCGCTCTCGATGCGTCATTGGGCTTTGGCGACCAAGATCCTCGAGGACGGCCCTACCCATCTTCGTGCCACCGGTCTGGGCCGGCTGATCTTCACGGACGGCACGGGGCTCGATCCATACCTCGAGCATCCGTCTACCCTATGGTTGATGCATACGCATCTCGTGAGTGAGCCCCACGCGGCAACGACGTTTTACTACGCCTTCAACCTGCTCAATCAGATTGCCTTCACGAGGGATGATCTCGTTAGGGCCATGGCGGCTATCGTTGAATCGCGCGCGACCGCGAGAGCAACGGCGGAGACTTTGAAGCGCGACGTCGAAGTGTTCGTGCGAAGTTATGCACCCCGTCATTCCGATACTGGCGAAGACGCGGCAGAGCCGCTCTTGGTCGAGCTCGGCCTCCTGCGCGAGCATCGATCCACCGGTCAGCTCGAATTCGTTCGTGGACAGAAGCCCTCGCTTGAAGACAGCATATTTGCGCTCGTGTTGAAGCAATTCTGGGAGCGTCATCATGCGCTGTCGCCAACCATTTCGGTCGAGCAGGCGCAGTACGACCCGGGCTCTCCCGGACGCGTCTTCAAACTGGACGAGGACAGCCTCGTCGCGCGTTTGATGGGCATCGGGGACGCAACCGGCGGCAGAATGGTCTGGACCGACACCGCCGGTCTTCGTCAGGTCGCCCTAAATGGCCGTCTCGAGGAGATCGACGAGTTCGGCTTGGTCAAGGCGGGCTACCGCGCGCGGAGGGCCGCATGACCACGCTCGCCGACATCGTCAAGGTCGAACGCCGGTTCGCGCTGTCCGCTAGGATCGACACCGATCTCAATGGAACGCCGCCGCTCACAGGGTACGTGTTGCAGGCGAGCGTGCGCAAGTCGCTCGTGGCCATGCTGGCTGGGATCGCAGAGGGCTCGCAATTTGCGTTCACCTGGACCGGCCCTTACGGCGGCGGCAAGTCCTGTGCCGCACTGCTTGTTGCCAATCTTGTAGCCGGCAACAAGAAGCAGCGTGCTCTTGCCGAGGGAATAGTCGGACCGGAGTTGGCGGAGCAGTTTTCGTCGGCTTTCCCCGGGCGCGGGCGCGCGTGGGACGTGCTTGCCCTGACCGGGCGACGCACGAGCCTGGCGGGCGCGTTGGCGAATGCGGCTGCAGAGCAATTTCAATGGCCTCAAGCGACGCTGGATGCGGCCGGCGACGAACGGACGCTTATCGACGGCCTGGAAGCGCGTGCTCGTCAAAAGGGGGGGCTGCTCATTGTTGTCGACGAGCTCGGCAAGTTCCTTGAGCACGCGACGAGTACTGCCGGTGACGTGCACATTTTGCAGGATCTCGCCGAGCGGGCCGCACGCTCCGACGGCCGGCTGGTAATTGTCGGAATCCTGCATCAGTCTTTCGAGCAATATGCCAATCGCCTGAGCCGCACGGGTCGGAATGAATGGGCGAAGGTTCAGGGCCGCTATCAGAACGTGCCCTTCGTTGCGCAAGCCGACGAGGTTGCGGCGCTCATCGCTCGGGCTATTGGCAGCGACCACGCGCCGGCAAGCGCGAAAGCGATCGCTGGGCTGGCGGCAGAGGCGATCTCGCACCGTCGGCCGGTCGATGTCGCAGGACTCACAGAGATCCTTACTCAGACATGGCCACTGCATCCGGTCTCGGCGCTCTTGCTGGGGCCGGTCTCCCGCCAACGGTTCGCGCAAAACGAGCGGAGCGTTTTCGGATTTCTATCATCCTCTGAACCGAACGGATTTCAGGCGCATCTGGCGCGGACCGAGGTCAGCGGAAACGCCTGGTATGGGCCGGATCAACTTTGGGACTATCTGGTCGCTAATTTCGGCAGCGCCCTATCGGTTGGTCCGGAAAGCAATCGGATGACGCTTGCCATGGAGGCGGTGGAGAAAGCAGCGCTCTACGGCCCGCTGGCCGCCAAGCTCGCCAAAGCCGCCGCGGTCGTCGAGCTGTTCAGGAACGGCTCGGGACTCGCGGTTGCCGACGACATCCTCTCCCTTTGCGCACCGGAAGCAAAAAAGGCCGAAGTCACCGCCGCTATCAACGAACTCGTCAACCGGGCGATCCTCATTCGGCAGCCGCGGCTTGGTGGATATGCTCTGTTCGCCGGCAGCGATTTTGACCTCGATGAGGCGATTTCCAAGGTGGCGCTGAAGCTCGATGCGGATGCGCTCGCCGACTTGCCGTCCCGGCTGGGGGTCGGGCCGATCGCCGCTAAGAGCCACTACTTCGCGACCGGCGCGTTGCGCACCTTCGACGTCGTCATTCAGTTCGCCGACGAGAGCCCGCAAAGCCCGGCCGCATGGGCGAAGCGAACCGCGGCCTCGCTGGCCAAGACGAAGCGGCGGTCGGCAGGTCTCCTCATCATGTTGCTTCCCGATGCGCGAAGCTTCGAGGCGCCGGTAAAGGTCGCGGCGAAGCAGCTCAGCATCGAATTGGAGCATCTTGGAATCCTCGCCGGCGTGGCCGCGAGCGAGCAGGTCTATTTGCTGAGGGATCACGCGACGGACCTCTATGCTTTGGATCGCATCGAAGAGACGCATCCGCAGCTCGAGGGCGATCGTATCGCCCGGCGAGAGCTGTCGGCGCGCAAAGCCTTGATCGCCGAGATCGTGCGGAGCGACTTGCTGAAGGCCTTCTCGTCGGCACGCTGGTGGGCATTCGGTGACAGCGCCAAAGATGCGGCCGGAAAGAAACTCGATGGCAGAGAATTGACCGTCTTGGCGTCAGCGCTGTCGACCGCCGCTTTCAGCGACGCGCCCGTTATTCAATCGGAGTTGCTCTACAGGGACAAGCCTTCGACCGCGGCTATGGCCGGGCTGCGAACGTTGATGCATGCCATGGTTTCGAAGGCGGACGTTGCAGATCTTGGAATCGAGAACTACCCGGTCGAGCGCGGACTATATCTCACCATCGTTCGGCCGTTGGGCCTTCATAGACAGGACGACAAAGGAATATGGCGCTTCGCCGATCCTGCAGACGACAAGGCAGGCAGGAAGTTGAAGCCTGCTTGGACTGTCCTCGGCGAGAAGCGGGTAAACCTGGCCGAACTCTTCGACACATGGGCCGCTCGGCCGTACGGCATCAAGCGAGGCGTGATGCCGGTGCTGGTGTTGTCCTATCTGCTGGCGCACCGCAATGCAGTGGCGGTCTATGTCGACGGCGTTTTCCAACCCGCCATCGACGATATCGTGGTCGACCAAATTCTCCAGGATCCCTCCGCTATCGAGTTCCGCCGCATCTCGCGCTCTAAGCGCGACGAAGCCTTCGTCCAACAGCTCGCTGCCCTTCTTTCAACCAACACAAACCTCGTTGAAGCCAAGGCGCTCCCGGTCGCATCGGCACTGTATCAGCGCTTTCACGCTCTTCCGCTGTGGGCGCAGCGCACTCAGACGCTGCCCGAGAAAGTTCGGAAGGTCAGGGACATCGTTCTGAAGGCCAGCGATCCGGAGGCGCTGCTGTTTTCGGACCTTGCCTCCGCGCTCGAGGGCGAGCCCGATCCCGGCGTGAGCGTGGTCGCTGCTCTCAACAAGGCCGAGTACGCCTATCCGAAAATGCTGGAGGGCCTCCGCAAGAGCCTGGCTGAGCATCTGGGGGTCGACGCAAAGACATTTGAGGGCATCGGACCGCGCTCCTCCACGGCGTCAGGCGTATCGGCCGAGCTGCGGGTGGATGCGTTTATCATGCGTGCCGGCGCGTTCGAGGGAAGCGACGGCGACATCGAGGGATTGGCGAGCCTGTTGGTCCATAAGCCGCCGCGCAACTGGTCCGACCGCGAACAAGAACAGGCCATGTTCGAACTTGCCAAACTCTGTTTGCGCTTTCGCGAGGCAGAGACATTTGCTGCGGTTCGGGGCCGGTCTCCCACCTCACAGGCCATATCCGTGATGGTTGGATTGGACCCCAGGGAGAAACCGCTCTTCCACGCCTTCCAGGTGTCGAAGCAGGAGCTAGCGGCAGCGGACAAAGCGGCCGACGACTTGATGGCGCAGCTTCGGGGGAAGGGGATGAGGCCGGCGGTCGAGCTCGCGGCTCTCGCCCGCATTGTAGAACGCCTTTCTGAGGGTGAAGGGATGGGGCCAGCATGATGGCGGTGCGTGAGCGTCATATCCTTGGAATTTCGGGTGGCCGGGATAGCGCCGCTCTTGCCGTCCATATGCGGCAGACGCGACCTGACCTCGATCTCGAATACTTCTTTACCGACACCGGCAAGGAGCTCGCCGAGGTCTATTCGTTCCTCGACAAGCTCGAGGGGTTCTTAGGCAAGCCCATCACCAGGCTCAATCCGGACCGCGATTTTGACTTCTGGCTCAAGGAATATAACCACTTCCTGCCCTCGCCCAAGACGCGCTGGTGCACCCGGCAGCTGAAGCTCCGCCCACTCGAACACTGGCTGCGCGACGACCTCGACGCTGGGGTGATCGTGCATTCCTACGTGGCCATCCGGGCCGACGAACCCAGCCGGGAGGGCTATAAGGCGACGCATGGCAACATGCAGGTCCACTTCCCTCTGCGCGAGGATGGCATCAATCGGGCTGGCGTAATCGAGACGCTCGAGAGCGCCGGCTTGGGCGAGCCCGAATACTATCGTTGGCGGACTCGGTCCGGCTGCACGTTCTGTTTCTTTCAGCAGAAGATCGAGTGGGTGCGCCTGATGCGGGAGCACCCCGAAGCGTTCGAAGAGGCGAAGGGCTACGAAAAGACTGCCCGCGAGCATGGCTCGCCGTTTACATGGAGCCAGGGCGAAGGGTTGGACGAGCTCAGCGCCCCGGCACGCGTTGACGAGATCGAACGCGAGTTCGAGCAACGCCGTGCCAGGCTTTTGGCTCGGCGCCGCGTGAACCCGCTCGCCGGCAATCTGGCGCCTACGATCGATGACGTCTACGGGATCAATGAGGCTGCAGCAGGATGTGTGATCTGCCACAAATAGGCTGCTAAACGCGTCGAGCGACGGAAGGTCATCGGGCGGACTCGAAAGCCTGGGTTGGGCCGTCTATTGCTTACCCGCAGTGAGTCCTCGTGAACCGCACTGCTAAATTCCCAGCGGCGCAGGCAGTTTTATGGATTGATCATTGGGACCACCGAGCGTCCGACGATATTCTCCGAGCAAGTCAGCCCTGGTCTCTAACCCTACCATGTGCCGCATGAGATCAAGCGCCAGCGTTTTCCCGGTCGTCTTGATCGTACTCCGTCCGCTATCCCAGATGACGCCTGCGTAAGGCGCCTTGGTCAGGTCCACCGGTAGGACCTTCAGGAGCTCCACGGCGTCCTGCAGCTCAATTGATCGGGATTTTGCGAGCGCGGTCGCGAGACGCGTGAAGAGCTCAAGACCAATCGGTCGAAAAAGTAGGTGCCCCCCGTGGGCGCCGCGCTGTTTGGATGTGACCGCCTCTGGATCGGCATCGTTCATCACACCTCGAACCGGCGCAAATGCCTTGCTGAGCGCCGTGAAGAAGTCTGTAGCGACGCGATAATAGTGATCGAGCCGCTCATCGGACGGACGATTGAACCTGAGGTGCCGATCGGTACGGTTCTTGGTTTCAAACAGAAACAGAATCTTGAGCACGTCGTACAGGTTCGTGATCGTGGTAAGGCACGTCCGGTTGCCGACGGGAATATTGGGGCTACCAATGACGGCGATGCGCGGGTCTCTAAACTGATCGTTTGTCTCAACCAGGCGTCGAGCAATGATCGCCATGACGTCATCTTCGTCGAGTGCGATAATGTCCTTCTTGCGGACCGGAACGGCGGTCTTGTTCAAGGTGGTAAACAGGCGACGTGTGCGTTGAAGGCCGCTCGCCGTCGTCTTGTGTCCCACAAGGAGCACGGACACGACGTCATTCTTCGCCTCACTTCCATCGGACAATGCTTCTCGAATGCCAGCCAGACGGTGCTGACCATCGAGGGCGAAGATTTTGGCCTTGGCCCCGAGGCGCAGAAAGCCCAGTGCGTCCATCGCCTCCTCCGCTACTTCCGCCAAAATGTCGGCGTGGGCGGATGACTTAAAGTTGCCAACTTCGAACCACTCTGGATTTCCGCCGTACGTCGCGAGGACGAGCGCGTTGAAGAACCGTTCCGGCGTGTTCAGGTATGCAGCAATGTGCTGCGCACGCTTCCCTTCCAGTGTGCGCTGGATGAGTTCGGAGAGTGCCTTCGACTCATGAATATCGTCGGCGTAGCTCACCCTGCTGGCCAAGTCGCGCAGGGGCATCAGGCAGGAATAGTAAGTCCAATCTCCAAACGTCCCTCGGAGCGCCGGCATCGTCAATGGTGTCTTCTTCGGGTCAGCTGCCATTTCTAGAACGCCGCGGCCTTTGCCGCCGTGATGGTCGCCTCGATATCGCGCTTATTTACCGGCGGGATCACTGCCGAGAGCAAGGACTTTTCAATCTTGGCAAGATCGACACTGCTTCTGGCCAGCGGGACGTAGTTGAAGAAGAGATCCCCTGACCAGTTCTTCAGCATGAAAAACACTGCAGGCCTGCCGTCTTCCTTCTTCAGATTCGCAACATATTGCCGGTAGCGGCTGTTAAGGGTCGCCGCCGAGGTGTCGCCAGTGATGCCAATATACAAGATGTAGCCATGATGGGGCAGCTTGCCTGGGGACAGTTCCACCGTGAAAGCGTAGATGCCGCGCTCCTTTGGAATGTGAACGTGATTGGCTTCTTCAAACCGCGTCTTCTGCCAATCCAGCTTGTATCTTGTCTTGAATTTTCGCCACTGAGCCATGCTTAGCGAAAATTCGTGCAGATCGCCTTTATACCTCTTGGTCTGGTTGACCAGGTCGGAATGGATCCCCAAAGCTTGCTGCCCCCCTTTGGCGATCACGCCTAACTACGCTCTAGAGGCAAAATCTTGCCCCACCACTATCATTCCGTTCGCCCCACGAGGTCTGGAAACCTCTCGGCAATGTAGGGTCGAGCTCTGAGACGGTCTTCCAGATCCCTCGGACCCCACAGATCAACCCAATATCCTGTCTTAGCCAGCCCCTCAAAGTAGTTGAACAAATCATTCGACCAACCCGGATGGGTTACAAGTAGGAAACCGTCGGCATCGTGGCGTTCGATCGTATCGCGTACATCCTGCACGTCAGTCTTGCCCACCGTCTTTTTTCGAGATTTGACCTGAACGATAATCTTACGTCTGCCCACTGCCGTCTCGTGGTGTACCACTCCTCCCGGCAACCCTGGCGGCGTAACCCAAAGGGCAACGAGGTCGCGTCCTTGATCTCGTTCATAGGAAGGACCTCCCGCGCGGACCCACTCCAAGCCTTGTTCTTCGGAAAGGACGGCTTCGACCAAAGCTTCGAACCGTGCGGGGTTCAATGGGGTCCTCCACACCCAACGGACATCGACCAGAAAGACCGCGGACTGTTTCGCGTTTTGGGTTTCCCACTCTGCGCGCAACTGATGGTAGCGGGTCGCATCGAATTGGCCTGCCACAGCAACAATCGTGCGTCGTCCGATTAGGACGCAATGTGTGTCGACCGGGATGACGACGACCTCCTCACCGGTGATCGGCCCATCAACCCGGCGGAGAATTTCCATGCCGCGCTCGATGATGGCTTCCGGCACGCAGTTGACGAGGCCATGTTCCGAAAAGATGTGATGGCCGGCGAAGGTCACGTGGCCAGGTCGATAATAGGGCGCCAATTCGTCGAGCGCTTCGCGGCCATCGGGATCGAGGCGCACGATCGAGATGGAATTGTCCCCCGCCACTAGGTACTCCCAGTTCGGGTTTTCTCTCGTGACCCAAATCCAGTCGTCGGGCTTCGGAACGATGTCCCTGAGGCCGTCGATCCATTCGGGCTTGGGTTCGTCCCACCAACGAGGCTCGACAGCGCTCGCTGGACCGAAATGAAATGCATCCCAAAGGATGTAAGCTAGCCATGCCGTATGCGCCGCGAGGCGCTTCCCGACTAACGTGCCTTCGTCTTCGCCCAGAGCAGAGCTGTACGGTTGGGTAAAGAACATGAACCGACTGTAGATCTCCGGCGAGGCGACCCAGCCCACGTCGAGCCAGACTTCGGACGAGGCAGCCCCGGTGGCTCGCAGAGCGGCTGCCCACATCAACCCGAAGATGTCATGCAGATCGGTTCGACCGCCGCCACCATCCCACGGGAACGAGTTGAAGCGCACAGCTCCATAGAAGATGACGCTGCCGGCATCCCCGCCCTTTATCAATCGAAAGGGAAAGTGGTCATCGGCAGCGCAGGGCAACGAGGCGAATAGCTCGTCGGCGATCTCGACGTTTGACGCGCTCAAGACCCGGTCCCTCGCGTAGATTGCGCCCTACCCATCGATCGAAACAAGCTCGAAGGGAAGGCCCCGTGCAAAGCGCCCCATCCCATCAAGAATAGCCTCAATTTTCGACGGCATTTCCGCAATGATGTCGTCCTTGATGTAGAAGATCCATGGTCTATTGTCCGTTCTGGCAGATCTGAAAAAGCCCTCCCAATGCCGCTGGGTGATCTGCTGCTCGAACTGATCTCGCTGCGCAAGCGACCACTCTAACCCGCCGTGGAACATCTTATTGCGGTAGGTGAGCATTGCGTCGATCCAGTTGGAGGTCTCCGCGCTAATGTAGGCGGCAAGACCGCTTGCCGCCGAAATCTGCCGAATGCCACGAATTATGTCTTGGCGGGGCTCTCCATCGCGGTCGAAATAGACCTGACAGTTCCAACGATGCGGATGCGCCCCGGCTCGGTGCCACCTCGGATGAGCTGGAGACACCATCCCCTTTGCGGCGTACATGTCGCCCAAGGAATGAAAGGACTGGGCGTAGATACTTTCGAGCATTGGCACGATCATTCCGATCGCAGCCATGCTGTTGGCAGCTTCGCTGTAGGTAGACCGAAACATCGCGTCGACGTGCTCGTCGACAATTCGATCGTGATGGGGACCGCGATACGTTTGAGCCTCTTGCTCGAGCTCGTCGATGTTAGCCGACACGGCAGCCGAAGCCCGCTGGTTGCGATGAAGGACGCCTCTTATCGCGTCGAGTTGGGCGTCCCAATCGATCGTGTTGACGAGCCGAAACAGATAGTCGCGATCTTCCATCAGGTCGTCGACACCGAGAGGAACGCAGGCGAGTTCCTCGTCGTCGAAAGTGATCATTTCTGGTCAGCCTTGTCTGGCAGGAGGCCGGCCATGTTTTCGATGTGCAGGATTGCGCGCCGTCGAGGCTCACACTCGGTGGCGGGATCGAAGAAGCCAGGCTGCGGGTTGAAGGCGGCAATGAAGGCGTCTTCGCTTTCCCAGAAAGCGACGTTGAGGAATGCCACGCCATCAGCGCTGGGATGCAACAGCCCAAGCTCGCGCAGGCCCGGCAGATCGGCCCCGTCGACGCGAGTCATACCAACGGCCCGCTGATTTGACTCTCTGGGGATTCCCAGATTGAGGCTGGCGT
>VFQR01000793.1_pt1 | contig 32840 bp, 19 predicted proteins | sample 3512321 | NCBI WGS metagenome assembly VFQR01 (sample SAMN10412374, study PRJNA504923) | tailings metagenome | isolation source: Relicate 3 Philex TSF1 revegetated site | place: Philippines: Tuba, Benguet | collected 2017-08-29 | reverse complement strand
TTGTTAGCTAGAAAAAACGTTGCCGAGTGTTGGGAAAACGTTGACACGTTCCGCCCTCGAAGCGCTGCAGCACTTCGGCGGCCAACAAGGTTTTGCCAACACCTGTGGGCGCGCACAGCACCACCGCGCCGCCGCTGCGGCCAGCCGCGCGGCGCGCGTCGCTGTCGCCGCTGCTCGGCAGCGCCTGCAGGCGATCACGCGCCGCCTGGAAGCGCGCCAGCACGCCCTGCACCACGGTCTGCTGAAAGGGCAGCAGGCCCAGCACCGCGCTCATGCCTGCCCCCGGCCGAAGCGCAGCTGCAGGGTTTCGGGGATGGGCTGGATGTCGTGACCGGGCAGACGTTCGGCCAGACGCTGCGGCGTCCAGCTGTAGATCGCGCAGCGCTTGCCGGCCTGGTCCTTGGCCCAGCGCAGCAGCTGCTCCACTGCAGCCTCGCGCCACTCCGGCAGGTAGGCGAGCGCCTGATCGGCGGCTTCGGCCACGGCCAGCGCACCCGGGGCCTCAGCATCGATAGGGAACTGATGCATCAGGCGCAGCGCATGCCAGATCTCGGCATTGCCCAGACGCCGAGTGAGGCGATGGCGCGGCAGGCGCTGCGTGCGCAGGTAGGCGAAGCCACCGCCCAAGCCCGGCACCGCATCGCCCTTGGCATTGGTGTAGCCGCCCAACACGCGACGCACGCGCTCGGCGCAGACATCGCGACAGAGGTTCTTGTCGGGCTGGTCGTCAGCGGCCTCGGTGCTACTAATGAGAACGAAACGACGGCTTCCGCCGTCTTCTGAATTCAACTTTGCCACTGCGTGCGCCGTAGTCCCAGAGCCAGCAAAGAAATCGAGTACGAGGTCGTTTTCCGAGGTGGCAAAACCAAGCAAGTACGCGAGGAAGTTTGACGGTTTTGGGTTGTTGAATACCTTGTCTTCATCAAAAACTGTGCGCAATTCGTTTGGGCCAGCTCGACCATCCATCTCCACAAGGCTCGACAGCTTCGACTGATAGTCGCGGAGGTATGTCTTTAGCTCAATCAGCTTCGTGTGATCTTTACCGAAGAGAACGCGGCCCTCCAGAAGCAATTTCTTCATGGAGGACTCGGGAAACCTATAGCCCATCAATGGTTGCTGGCAAGGCTTCCGGGTAACCGGATGAACAACGTCATAGCGATAGCCCTCTTTGCCGGGGTTATGAACGCTACGGCTTCCGGCATAGATCCCCTGCCTATCGATGAACTTGTAGTTATCAAGAGGCGCGAGCTGATCCTTGTTTAGCTTGAACCACAGACCATATGCAGCCTGTAAATCCCCATCGTCAGAGTGTTTTTCGAGTAGCTCCTTTTCAACAGCGAGCATCGCGTCTTTCTTGGCGACATCAGTCGACTTCCATACCGACTTACAACTTGCCTTCGAATGGGCGTAAACGAGCACATACTCGTGCCCAGTTACCACCCGGCTTGGGTTGTTGTCGGTGACGTTCTTCCATGCGAGCACACCGATTTTGTTCTCCTCACCAAACACCCGATCCATCAGCATCCCAAGGCGGAACAGCTCGTTGTCGTCGATGCTGACGAAGATCACCCCGTCCTCGGCCAGCAGGTCGCGCGCCAGCTGCAGGCGCGGGTACATGAAGTCCAGCCACAGCGAATGGCGGAAGCGGTGGCTGCGGTCGACGAAGCGGTCGTTGTAGACGAAGTCGCGGTTGCCGGTGTTGTAGGGCGGGTCGATATAGATGCAGCGGATGCGCCCGGCGTGGGTCATGCGCAGGTAGCGCAGCGCATCGAAGTTGTCGCCCTCGATGATCAGGTTCTGCCAGGGCGCTGTGCCGTGGCTGAGCGCGGCGTCCAGCGACAGTGCAACGAAATCCTCGTTGCGCGCCAGCTCCACATCAAGGCCATCTTCGCTGCGCTCCCACACCAGACCAAGCTGTCGCTCGGCGTCGCGACGCTTCAGCAGGCGCACCAACTGCTCGCGCGAGAGCCCCGCATAGCGCCCTTCCTCCGCCGCATCGGCAGCGGACGCGACTGGCTCAGGCGCTGCGTCCGCAGCGCGGTCGACGGGCGTCTCGGTCATCCCTGGCATCCTGTGGTTCGCGGCCCGCGGTCGGCGCGGGCGGCCCCGGATTGTCGACGCTCACAGGCGCAGCCACAAGGCGCGGCGCTTGAGGTTCGCCGACTGCGCGAGCAGGCGCCCGCTATCGGCCACCGCCGCGCTTCTCTCAGCCCCTCACCCATCGCCTTGCATGGGTGTTGAGATCCTTGTCGGGTATGCGCCGCAGTGATGCTCGATCCGCTCAGCCCGCCAACCGGGCGCGAGCAGCCTCTACAGCCTTGGGGTCGAACTCATCGGGGTAGCGGACGATGATCGCCTCGTAGCTGAGGTCCATGCGGTCGATGTCCTCCAGTTCGCGGTACGCCTTGGAGGGTCGTGGATTCAACACCATGCGTTCGGCCGCATGCAGCGGGCCGTGTTCGCGGAGCATCTTGCGCGTGCGACTGGCGTGGTACTTGCGCCCGAGCACTCGGGTCTGCGCCTCCTCGTACAGATAGAGCGCAAGGGCGATCGCGCGAGCCGCGGGGCTGTTGTAGCCCTCTTCGCGTGCTCGCAGATCCAAGCCCCGGAGATGGGCGTGTTCGGCCAGCTCAGGCTGCCCAAGCCGACGCGCGTTGGCTGCAAGATTACGGGCCTCGGCTGCGGTGGTCAGCTTGGCGAGTCGCTTGTCGATTTCTTCGGGCGTCACGGCTTTCCCCGTTGTTCAACACGGGGAGTGGATAGCCCATGACGATGAGTAACCGCAAGCGCCTGGAGCCTGATGTCGCTCGAACCGCCGAAGGCTCGCTTCTGTGGGTGCGTAGGTTGGGCCAAGTGCAGCGCGGCCCACGAGTGCCGGCTGTTTGTAGGAGCGAGCTTGCTCGCGACCCGCAGGCTGGATCGAAATCGCAGGCTGCGGTCGCCTGCAAGCAGGCTCCTACACGGAGCGCCCGTGCGCGAGTTCTAGCCTCCTCGCAACACCTGGGACGCGATGCACGGCTGAGAGGCGCTCACGCCACGTCGCGCACCGCCTGCTCGATCAGCTCGGCCGGCACGCCGCGCTTGCGCAGGGCTTCGGCCAGGCGAGCGGCGGGGCCGAGCAGATGGGTGGCCTCGTCGCGGCGCAGACCTTCGCTGACGTAGGCCTTGAGCAAGGCTTGATAGCCAGTCAGGCCCTTCAACGGCGCGAGCGTCTTCAACGCATCGACCACGTCCTCAGGCATGCGCAAAGTCACCGAGACCATCGGCCGGTCCTTTACGAGTCGCTTCTTGAGCTTGTCAGGAATCATAGGTCTGTCGCTCCGTGGAGGTAGCCTTGCGGGCCGAGACGATGCGGATGCAGTCGCCCTCGATGATCAGGTGGACCACGAACAGCAGGCGACCCTGCGCGTCATAGCCGATCACCGCATCGCGCGGCTCCCGGTTTCGATCGGCCTCGACGAGGCGCAGGAAGGGATCGAAGAAGGCCTCGGCCGCCTGCTCGAAGCTGACGCCGTGCTTGTGCTGGTTGCGAAGGGCCTTGGCGGCATCCCAGACAAAGGCGACGCCATTCAGATCGAATCGGGCATCCATGGCCGGCACTCTCGCGCAACGTAATGCATATGTCAATACAACGCACCGGGTGGCCACGTTCGCCCTGCGTTGCGTTCGCAAGCCTTTCGGGATCGAAGACGGCCCGGACGAATGCGCCTCGGGCGCGCAGGGTCTAGCGCGCGCCTGGCGCGGCGCGGCATGGCGCGGCTTCTGTAGGTTGGGCCAAGCGCAGCGCGGCCCAACATCGCACGCTCAACGCTCGCCTCGGGATTCAACGCAGCGCCGTTGGGCCGCGCTGCGCTTGGCCCAAGCTACGAAAGCGGCTTGGTGCGAAGGGGCTTCGTGACGCACGCCGCGGGCGTGGATCAGCCCTGCCGCTTCAGCTCGATCAGCGCCGAGGTATCGGCATCGCCGAGGCCGCGTTCGACCAGCTGGGCGTAGTCGGCCAGCGCCTGCTCGATCACCGCGGTGTTGACGCCGGCGTTCTGCGCCATGCCGAGCACGATGCGCAGGTCCTTCAGCAGGTGGGCGCACTTGAAGCCGGGCACGTACTCGCGGCGCAGCATGGTGGCGCCGCGCTTGTCGAGGAACCAGTTGCCGGCCGCACCCGCACCGAGGGTCGGCAGCAGCTTGTCGGGGTCGAGGCCGAGCTTTTCGCCCAGCGCCAGGCCCTCGCAGACGGCTTCGTTGATGCCGGCCACCAGCACCTGGTTGACCGCCTTGGTGCTCTGCCCGGCGCCGGTCGCGCCCATGTGGGTGACGCGCAGGGCGTAGGCCTCGAGCGCGGGGCGCACGGCTTCGAGATCGTCCGCGCTGCCGCCGACCATGATCGAGAGCTTGCCGTTGCGAGCGCCTTCGGCGCCGCCGCTGACCGGCGCGTCGACGAAGCCGATGCCGCGCTCGGCAAGCAGGCGGGCGGCCTCGCGCGCGGTGTCGGCGCTGACCGTGGAGTGATCCACCACGCGCGCGCCGGGCTTGAGCACTTCGCGCAGGGCGTGGACGTTCTGCAGCACGTCGGCGTCTTCGGACACGCAGAGCAGCACCACATCGCAGTCGGCAAAGTCCGATGCCGAAGCGGCCGCGCGCACGCCGAGCTCAGCCGCCAGCGCGTCGGCCTTCGCCTGGGTGCGGTTGCCGACCGCGGCCAGCAGGCCGCGGGCATGGAGGTGGCCCGCCATCGGCGCGCCCATGGCACCCAGGCCGATGAATCCGCAGTGCAGCTGGGAGTGCTCAGCCATTGGCTTCGTCGGCGAGGTAGGTGTAGCCGGTGAGGCCGGCCTCCAGCGCAGCGGAGAGGCGCAGCGCCTCTTCGGCCGGCAGATCGGCGGCGGCGACCATGGCGCCGTAGCGGCGGCGCAGGTCGGAGAGGCTGTAGCCGACGTAGTCGAGCATGACGTCGGCGGTATCGCCGCGGCGGCTGCGCTCCAGCGTGTAGCCATTGCCGGTCAGGCGCACGTTCACCGCATCGGTGTCGCCGAACAGGTTGTGGATGTCGCCGAGCGTGTCCTGGTAGGCGCCGACCATGAAGATGCCCAGCCGATAGCTCTCGCCGGCGCGCGGCACGTGCAGGGGCAGGCTGCTGTCCAGATCACCGCTGTCGACATAGGTCTCGACCTGGCCGTCGGAGTCGCAGGTCAGATCGGCGATGATGCCGCGGCGGGTCGGCGCTTCGTTCAGGCGGTGAATCGGCGCGATCGGGAAGATCTGGTCGATCGCCCACACGTCAGGGATCGACTCGAACACCGAGAAGTTGACGAAGTACTTGTCGACCAGGCGCTCATTGAGTTCATCCAGCACCGCGCGGTGGCCCTTCTCGGCGTAGTCGAGGCGAGCGCGCACGCCGTGGGCGATGGCGTAGAACAGATCGTCGATGGCGGCGCGCTCGGCCAGCTCCAGCTGGCCCAGGGCGTACAGGGCCTGACCCTCGGCCTGGTAGTGCTGGGCCTCGTGGTAGAGCTCGAGCGCAGGGCGCTCGTCCAGCGCGGCGTGGGTTTCGCGCAGGTGGCGGATCACCGCCGGCTCGGCCTCGGCCGCGGGCGGCACCGCGCCTTCCGGCGCCGGTTCGACCTCGGAGACGTTCGCCACGAGAAGCGCATGGTGCGCGGTCAGCGCGCGGCCCGACTCGGTCATGACCTTGGGCGGGGTCAGGTCGTGCTCGACGCAGGCCTCGGCCAGCGGCTGCACGATGGTGCTGGCGTACTGCTCCAGCCCGTAGTTGATCGAGCAGCTGCCGCGCGAGCGCGTGCCCTCGTAGTCGACGCCCAAGCCGCCGCCGACGTCCATGTAGCGGATCGGCGCGCCGAGCTTGCTGACTTCGACGAAGTAGCGGGTGGCCTCGCGCATGCCGGCGGCGAAGTCGCGCACGTTGGAGATCTGGCTGCCCATGTGGAAGTGCAGCAGCTCCAGGCAGTCGAGCATGTCGGCGCCGCGCAGGCGCTCGACAAGATCCAGCAGCTGGCGCGGCGACAGCCCGAACTTGGCCTTGTCGCCGCCGCTGTTCTGCCACTTGCCGGCGCCGAGGCTGGCGAGACGCATGCGCACGCCGAGGCCTGGCCGCACGCCCAGCGCCTTCGACTCCTCGATGATGTGCTCAAGCTCACTGGCCTTCTCGACCACGATGTAGGTCTTGAGGCCCAGGCGCCGGCCGATCAGGGCCAGGCGGATGTATTCGCGGTCCTTGTAGCCGTTGCAGACCACCACGGCGCCGGGGCGCGACAGGGCGAGCACGGCCATCAGCTCGGGCTTGGAGCCCGCTTCAAGGCCGAAGCCTTCGCCGCCGTGGGCGGCCAGCTCGCCGGCCACGCCATAGTGCTGGTTGACCTTGATCGGATAGATCGCGGTGTAGCCGCCCGTGTAGTCGAGCTCGCGCATGGCGTGCGCGAAAGCGGCCTGCAGGCGGCCGAGGCGATGACCGAGCACGTCGGAGAAGCGCAGCAGCAGCGGCAGCTTCATGCCGGTGGCGAGCGCCTGGTCGACCACCGCGGGCAGGGCGATCCGCGGTCCCTCGCCGCCGCGTGGCAGCACCGCGATGCCGCCGTCGGCATCGATGTCGAAGTAGCCCTCGCCCCAGTGTGGGACGGCATAGGTGCGACGGGCGCGATCGATCGACCACTCGCTCATGGGCGGCGGGCTCCAGCGGCAGGTAGGAAAGGCCGGACAGTTTAAACCCCGGGGGACGACAGGGCGTGCAGAGGCCGGCGGATCCCTGACGGACCTGGTCACGCCCCTCCGGTACAATCGGCCGCCCCCAAACAAGAACATGCCCCGGACCCGCCCATGAGCAGCGACAGCACCTGGTACTACGAGAACTTCGAACCGCTGGGTTCCTCCATCGGTTTCCGGGTGACCAAGAAGCTCGACGAGGTGCAGTCGCCGTTCCAGAAGATCGAGATCTTCGAGACCACCGACTGGGGCAACCTGATGCTGATCGACGGGGCGGTGATGCTGACCACCCGCGACAACTTCCTGTACCACGAGATGATGTCGCACCCGGTGCTGTTCACCCACAGCAATCCGAAGCGCGTGGTCATCATCGGCGGCGGCGACTGCGGCACCCTGCGCGAGGTGCTGAAGCACAAGGAAGTCGAGTCGGCCGTGCAGTGCGACATCGACGAGCAGGTGACGCGCATGGCGGAGAAATACTTTCCGGAGCTGTGCGACGCCAATGAAGACCCGCGCGCCCACCTGATGTGGGACGACGGCATCAAGTACATGAAGGAAGCCGCGCCCGACAGCGTCGACATCGTGATCGTCGATTCGACCGACCCGGTCGGCCCGGCCGAGGGCCTGTTCAACGAGGCCTTCTACGTGTCCTGCCTCAAGGCCCTGCGCCCGGGCGGCATGCTGGTGCAGCAGTCGGAGTCGCCGCTGGGCCACATCGGCCTGATCAAGGCCATGCGCCACCATCTGAAGGCGGCCGGCTTCTCCGACGTCAAGACCCTGCCCTTCCCGCAGCCCTGCTACCCCACCGGCTGGTGGAGCTGCACGATGGCGCGCAAGGGCGGCGAGATCGCCGGCTTCCGCGAGCGCGGCGCGCAGAGCAAGAGCTTCAAGACCCGCTACTACAACGTCGACATCCACCGCGCCGCGCTGGTGCTGCCGGAGTTCATGCGTGAGGCGCTGGGCGAGTAAGTTCCAGCCGCGCGCGCAGACGGTGCTTCGATGAAGCGCCGTCTCGTCGGCTTTGCGCTGGCGGTGCTGTCCACCGCCGCGCTGTCCAGCCTGATCCAGACCCTCCGCGTGCATGCGGGCCTGGGCGCGATGGGCGTGGAGATTCCCTTCGGCCTGCGCCTGTCGGCGATCGGCCAGGACCTGCTCGGCTTCGCGCCGACCTATGCGGCAATCGTGGCGGGCGGCTTCCTGATCGCCTTCCTGGTGGCAGGCTTGATCCGCCGCTATGGGAAGCCACTCGGACCCTGGCTGCATGCGCTGGCCGGCGGTGCGGCCATCCTGACTGCGCTGCTGACGATGGACGCCCTGCTCGGCATGAGCGTGATCGCCGGCGCGCGCGGAGCCTCGGGCATCGCCCTGTTCACCCTTGCCGGCGTACTCGGCGGCGCCCTGTTCGCACGGATCAGCGCGCAGCGCTGAGGGTCGCGGCGCCGCATCAAACTCATAGGGTGGGCCCTGGCCCACCGCGAGCTCGACACCACCCGCTCCATCCAGATCCGCGAATGGCTGCCACCGCTGAACGAACTTGGCGGCGGACCGTCATCAGGACCCGCGCCTGCAATGACCGGCGCGAGCGTCCAGCCCATGGTGGGCCGGGGCCCACCCTATGAAAGCCGGCGCGCAGCGCCAAGGCTTCTACACGCCCTCACGCCCATAGGGTGGGCCCTGGCCCACCGCGAGCTCGACACCACCCGCTCCATCCAGATCCGCGAATGGCTGCCACCGCTGAACGAACTTGGCGGCGGACCGTCATCAGGACCCGCGCCTGCAATGACCGGCGCGAGCGTCCAGCCCATGGTGGGCCGGGGCCCACCCTATGAATGGCGACGTGCGGCGCCGAGGGCTACGCGCATCTCCTTGTGCGCCATGCGTGGGCCATGCGTGGGCCCGGACAGAGGCTATTCGCGCAGCGCCCGCAGCAGCTTCTGTCCCGCGCGGCCGTCGGCTTCCCAGCCCAGCCGTGATTGCTCGGCCTTGATCGCTTCGCGCGAGCGCGTGCCGAGGCGGCCGTCGACCTCGCCGATGTCGTGGCCGCGGGCGACCAGCAGGGTCTGCAGTTCGCGGCGTTCGACGCGCGAGAGGCCAGGGTCGTCGGTGGGCCAGACGCGACTGAAGCTCTCGCCGCCGCGAATCCGGTCGGACAGATGCGCGATCGCCAGCGCATAGCTTTCGGCGGCGTTGTAGCTGTGCAGGGCCTCGAAGTTGCGGAACACGAGGAAGGCCGGGCCCTCGACGCCAGCCGGCAGCAGCAGGCCGGCGCTGCGTTCGGCCGGGGTGCTCGCATCGACCAGCGCGCTGCCGTCGACGCGACGCAGGCCGCGCGCCTGCCAGTTCGACAGCGGCGCCGTGGCCTTGCGGCCACCGGCGGGTTTGAAGCCTTCGGGCAACGTCACCTCGAAACCCCAGGCCTGGCCGCTGCGCCAGCCGGCACGCTTGAGGTAGTTCGCGGTCGAGGCCAGCGCGTCATCAATGCTGTCGACCAGATCGCGGCGGCCGTCGCCGTCGAAATCCACGGCGAGGCGCGTATAGGTCGAGGGCATGAACTGGGTCTGGCCGAAGGCGCCGGCCCAGGAGCCCAGCAGCGGGCGCTCGGCGCTGGGCGCGAGATCGCCAGCATCGACCAGCTTGAGCAGGTGGATCAGCTCGCTGCGGAAAAAGGGCTGGCGGCGTCCGGCGCAGGACAGGGCCAGCAAGGCGCTGCGCAGCTCGCGGCTGCCGGTGGACTGACCGTAGTCGCTCTCCACGCCCCAGACCGCCAGCACATAGGCGCGGTCGACGCCGTACTCGGCCTCGATCCGGTCGAGCAGCGCCGCGTGTTGCTGCAGCATGCGGTGCCCGTCCTCGACGCGCTGCGCATCGACCAGCGCGGCCAGGTAGTCCCAGATCGGGGTAACGAACTCGGGCTGGGCGTCGAGCAGGGGCAGCACGCTGGCATCCGGTTCGACCCCGGCCATCAGCGCATCGAAGCGCGCCGCGGGAAGGCCGGAATCGGCAGCGCGGCCGCGCAGCTCGGGCAGGCAGGCGTCGAGTTCGACGACCGGTGGCGCCGCGCTGTCGGCGGCGTGGGCAGGGGCGGCAGTGGCCGCGAGCAGGGCAGCCGCAGCGATGGTGCGGCGAAGGATCGAGATACGCATGCGCGCAAGCCTGCCAAGCGGCGCATGAATCGCGAAGCAACTCTGGAGGGCTGGGAGATTCCGGACGCGGCGTCGCGGCGCAGCTGATCTTGGAGAAACCTGGATTCGTCATCCCCGCGCAGAGCCTGCCCTCGCGAAGGCGGGGGCGGGGATCCAGGACTCGTGCGCCTGCGGGAAGCCACGTCCCCGTCTTCGCGAGGACAGGCTCTTCGCGGGGAGCGACGGCAATGGGTGATGCGCCGAGCATTCTGTTTCTTGGGAGCGTCTCGGCCGCCAAGCGCCGTCATGACTGACCTGCGCTGGGTCTGAATTCTCTGGCTTGCGCCTGTCATGGGTGCCTGCGTGCAGGCGACCGCAGCCTGCCCTCTACCAGGGAATCGCGCTGCCGTCGTAAGCCAGAAAGCGCCCGCTGTCGGCCGCCGTGCTGGCTTCGATGACCTGCAGCAGCAGGGCCGCCGACTGTTCCGGCGTGAACAGCTTGCCGGTGGGCACGCGCGCCTTGAACGGTGCCGACAGCGGCGTATCGACGGTGCCCGGATGCAGCTGCAGCACGGCGAGCTTCGGATGGCTGCGTTTGAGCTCCACCGCGAGGGTGCGCATCAGCTGGTTCTGCGCCGCCTTGGCGGCGCGGTAGCTGTACCAGCCGCCGAGTGCGTTGTCGGCGATCGAGCCGACCCGCGCGGACAGGCTGGCGATCACGCCGGGCTGCTTCGCGTCGAACAGCGGCAGCAGGGCCTGCACCAGCAGGATCGGCGCGAAGGCATTGAGCGCGAAGCTGCGCTGCAGGGCCGACTCGCTCAGCTGGGCCAGCGATTTCTCCGGTGCCAGGCCCTCGGCATGCAGCAGGCCAGCGGCATTGAACAGCAGATGCAGAGCGTCGACTTCGGCACGCACGTGCTCGCGGAGGCGCGCGCGGTCGACGTCCACACTCAGGTCGGCGTCGATGCGGATCAGTCGCTGCGGGTGCGCCTCGGCGAGCGCAGCCAGGGCCGGCGAGTCAACCGCACTGCGCGCCACCGCCAGCACGCGATGCGTGTCCGCGTGCGCCAGCAGCTGGGACACGAGGGCGAGGCCGATGCCGCTGCTGGCGCCAGTCACCAGGGCATGCAGAGGCGTTTCGAGGCCTTGGACGAGGGACATGCGGCGGGCTCTGTCAGGGGCGCGACACGCAGTGTCCGCGGCGGCGCCTGAAGACGGTGCGAGGGTGCATGCGCGGGTGCGGAGCGGGCTCGCGCAGTCGGATCCAGGCGCTCCCCAAGCCGCGGCAGTCAACCGACGGCCGCCGCGCGGTGCGCCTCCAGCAACGGCCCCAGCGGCTGCGGTCGCGCGAACAGATATCCCTGCCCAAGCCGACAGCCCAGCTCGGCCAGACGCGAACGCTGGGCTTCGGTCTCGATGCCTTCGGCGACCACTTCGAGATCCAGCGAGCGCGCCATGGCCAGGATCGCCGAAACGATGGCCTCACCGCTGCCCGCGCCATCCTGCTGCAGGGTCATGACGAAGCTGCGGTCGATCTTCAGCATCTGCAGCGGGAACTGGTGCAGGTAGCTGAGCGAGGAATAGCCGGTGCCAAAGTCATCGAGCGCGGTCTGCACGCCGCGCGCATGCAGCTGCTCCAGGGCATTGCGCACGCGCTCGGGATTGCGCAGCAGGGTGCCCTCGGTCAGCTCGATGTGCACGCGGCCGGGGCTCAAGCCCTGGGCCTCGATCATCGCGACCAGGCGCTCGGCGAAGTTCTCGCTGCCGAAGTGCCGCGGCGAGACGTTGAGGGTGACGAAGCCGGCGCCGGGGCCCAGCGACTGCAGGCCGCGGCAGGCACGCTCGAAGACCTGCCAGTCGATGTCCTCGATCATGCCGCTGTCTTCTGCCACGTGCAGGAACTCGGCAGGACCGAGCAGGCCGCGGCGCGGATGACGCCAGCGCATCAGCGCCTCGTAGCCGAGGGTGGCGCCGCTGTGGAGATCGACGATCGCCTGGAAGTAGGGCTCGAACTCGCAGCGAGCCAGCGCTTGGCGCAGGTCGAGCTCCAGCGCGAGCTGGGCCTTGGAGGCCAGCTCAAGGCCTTCCTCGAAGTACTGGAAGCGGTTCCGGCCCGAGGCCTTGGCCCGGTACATGGCGGTGTCGGCCGAGCGCAGCAGCTCCTCGCTGCCGACGGTGTCGGCGCCGCCCAGGGTGATGCCGATGCTGACCGAAGGCTGCACGCTGCTCTCGGGCAGAGCGATCGGCGCAGCCATCGACTGGATGATGCGCTGGGCCACCAGGGTGGGAGTGTCGGGGTCGACGTAGTCCTCCAGCAGGATCGCGAACTCGTCGCCGCTGAGCCGCGCCACCACGTCGTTCTCGCGCACGCAGCCGAGGAAGCGCTGGGCCACCTCGACCAGCACGGCGTCGCCGGCCGAATGGCCCAGGCTGTCGTTGATGACCTTGAAGCGATCGACATCGAGGTAGAGCAGGGCGAACTCCTGCCCCGGATGACGGCGGGCGCGGCCGAGCACGCGCTGCAGGCGGTCGCGCAGGTAGCCGCGATTGGGCAGGCCGGTCAGGGCATCGTGCAGCACCTGGTGTTCGAGCTGGGCCTGGATCGCCTCGCGCGCCTGGATCTGCTCGCGCAGTTCGCGGGTGCGCTGCTCGACGCGCTGCTCCAGCAGCTGGTGCGAAGCGCGCAGGTCGGCCGCGGCACGGCGCCGCTCCAGGCTGGACGCGATGTGGTAGGACACGAAGGCCAGCAGACTCTGGTCGTTGGCGCCGTAGGTCACTTCGGGGCGATAGCTCTGCACGACCACCGCGCCGATCACCCCGCGCGCGCCGATCAGCGGCACGCCCAGCCAGGACAGCGCCGCGGTGCCCATGACCTCGCAGTGGCCGCGGGCGGCCAGCGCGTAGATGCCCGGGCGATCGGTGAGCAGGGGCTCGCCGATGCGGATCAGGTATTCGGTGATGCCGTTGCCCATCGGGCGCGATACCGGCGCGCCGGGCGTCTCGTCGGCGAAATAGGGGAAGTTGAGGGTGCCGCCATCGTCCGAGACCAGCGCGATGTAGAAGTTCTGCGCCGGAATCAGGCTGCCGACGATGGCATGCATGACGGCGCAGAACTCGGCGATGCCGATGTCCTTGCCGGCCAGCTCGGCGATCCGGTACAGCGCCGCCTGCAGGCGCTCGCCGCGCTCGCGCTCCTGCACTTCGCTGGTCAGCACGGCATTGGCCTGGGCCAGCTCTTCGGTGCGCGCCGCCACCAGGGCTTCGAGCTCCGCGCGCGAGCGACGCCGCTCCAGCGCAGTCAGGATGTGGCTGCCGACATAGCTCAGCAGGGCCTGGTCGGCGGCGGTGAACTGCACGGCTTCGTTGTAGGTCTGCACAGCGATCACGCCGCGCACCTCGGTGCCTTCGAGCATCGGCACGCCCAGCCAGTGGCGGGCCTCCGCACCTTGCCGGCGCAGCGGCGCGCGGCCTCGCACCTGGACTTCGATCTCGTCGAGGTCACCGCGCAGGGCCTGGCCGCTGGTCAGCACGTGCCAGGTCAGGCCGTGGCGCATGTCTTCCAGCGGGCGCGGCTTGTCGAGCTCCAGCGCAAGCCGGCTGTCGTGGGCGTCGGCGAAATAGATGAACTCGACCGTCCCGGCGTGCGCATCGTGCAGGGCGATGTAGAAGTTCTCGGCGTACATCAGGCCGCCGACGATGCCGTGCAGGCCGCGCAGCATGGCCGCGCGGTCCTCTTCCTCGGCTGCCATCTCGGTGATCGCGAACAGCGCGCGCTGCACCCGCTCGGTGTGCTCGAGCTGGCGCACGCTGTCGTGCAGCAGGGCGATCTCGACCAGTTCCTGGAGACGCGCCGACAGCAGCGGCAACAGGGCCTCCAGCGGCCAGTGCGGCAGCTGCGGCAGCTGGCCGGGAGCGGCCAGCAGAACCACGGCACCGCCGCCAGAGTGGGCAGCCAGCAGGGTCGCCTGGCGGCGCCGGTCAGGACTGAGCTGGCGGCCTTCCGGCGCGGTCAGGGCGGCTTCGGCCAAGGCCAGCTCCAGGCCCTCGGCGCCTGCGGGGACAGCGTGGATGGCATCCGGCCAGCGCAGCGCATACAGCAGGCGCGGCGGCGGGCCTTCGGCTGCCGTTGGCAGCAGAGCGAGCAGGCAGCGCGCGAAGGCCTCGAGACTCGGTGCGGACAGCAGCCCGGCCAGCGCCTGTGCGGCATCGGCGGAGGGAAGGCTCGAAACAGCTGCGGTCTGGGTGGAGGAGGAAGGCATGCACGGGGCCGGACTGCCCTGGGGACGGGCCTGGACCCTGTTGCAAGATCGGCGCCAGCGCGCCCGAGAGTCGTCGACCCCGGCCGCGCGTCGCTCAGCGCGCGCCCTTGCCGAACAGCACCACTTCGAAGGTCTGCAGCAGCACCAGCAGATCGAACATCAGGCTGTGGTTCTTCACGTAGTAGAGGTCGTACTTGAGCTTTTCCTCGGCATCCTTGACCGAGGCGCCATAGGCATAGCGCAGCTGGGCCCAGCCGGTGATGCCGGGCTTCACCGTGTGGCGCAGCGCGTAGTAGGGAATTTCCGCGGCCAGCTGTTCGACGAAGGTCGGACGTTCCGGCCGCGGGCCGACGAAGCTCATTTCGCCGCGCAGCACGTTGATGACCTGGGGCAGCTCGTCGATGCGCAGCTTGCGGATCACCCGGCCGACCCGGGTGATGCGGTCGTCGTCGGTCTGTGCCCAGCGGGCGACGCCGTCCTTCTCGGCGTCCTCGCGCATGCTGCGGAACTTGAGCACGCGGAACACCTGGCCGCCCTGGCCAACCCGCTCCTGGCGGTAGATGATCGAGCCGCGGAAACCGCTCTCGGCCCAGATCAGCAGAGCGGTCGCGAGCATCAGCGGCGCGGCGAGCACCAGCAGCAGGGTCGACGCGGCGACGTCGAAGGCGCGCTTGCTGGCCACCCGCAGGGCGCCGGCGTCGAAGCCGCGCGAGAACACCAGCCAGGACGGGTTGAGCACGTTCATCTTGATCTTGCCGCTCTCGTGCTCGAAGAACGTGCCGACCTCGGTCACGATCAGACCGCGCAGGCGGGCCTGGATCAGGGCGTCCATGGGCAGGATGCCGCGACGTTCGTCGACAGCGATCACGATCTCGTCGATGTCGTGCTCGCGCACGATGGCCAGCAGGCCGGGCGCGGGGTCCAGCCGCAGGGCCTGCGGGATGGCATCGGCGTCGCCCGGCACTGGCAGGTAGCCGACGACCTGGAAAGTGCGCTGGTCGGACAGGCGCCGCAGGCGGGTGGCGATCAGGGCGGCCTTCTCGCCCACGCCCAGCACCAGTACGCGCCGCCGCAGGGCTTCCACGCCCACCGACTTCAGGGCGAAGTAGCGGGTGAGCATGATCGCGGCCAGACCCAGCAGCATGGCGATGAACATCACGCCGCGCCCGATCGGACTGACTGGCAGCAGGTACTGCAATGCGATCAGGAACAGGCCGCCGGCCAGGAAGGCGACTGCCGCGCGCACGATGTGCCCGCTCAGGCCTTCGCGGCTCTGCGAGATGTACATGCCGAGCGCGGTCATCGCCAGCACATGTACGCTGGCGAACAGCAGGGCCCTCGGCAGGATCTCGCCGAAAGCGCGCGACAGCAGCTCGGTGTCGCCGAGGAAGCGCAGGCCGGCGGCGGCATAGAACACCAGCACCAGCACGGTGAATTCGGCCAGGGCGAGCAGCAGGACCCAGCGACGGGCGGGGTGGAAGGCATCGGTGATCGAGCGCATGGTCGGGGCGGGAGCGGTCTGCTCGGTCGGGCGTGAAGACTGGTAAACTGTGAGCCACATCACATTGGATGGCAAGACCATGACGTTTGCGCGATCGGCCGATGAGGCTTCCCTGCGTTTGGCGGTGATCGGCCTCGGCTATGTCGGCCTGCCGCTGGCCGTGGAGTTCGGCCGCCAGATCGCCACCCTGGGTTTCGACATCAATCCCAGCCGCGTGGATGAGCTGAAGGCCGGGCGCGACCACACCCTGGAGGTGTCGGGCGAGGAGCTGGCAGCAGCCGAAGCGCTGGGTTTCACCACCGACCCGGCCGCCCTGGGCGCCTGCAACGTGTTCGTGGTGACCGTGCCGACGCCGATCGACGAAGCCAAGCGCCCGGATTTCCGCCCGCTGGTCGGCGCCAGCGAAACCGTCGGCCGTGCGTTGAAACCCGGCGACGTGGTGATCTTCGAATCGACCGTCTATCCGGGCGCCACCGAAGAAGTCTGCGTGCCGGTGATGGAGCGCCTGTCGGGCCTCACGTACAACCTCGACTTCTTCTGTGGCTACAGCCCCGAGCGCATCAACCCGGGCGACCGCGCGCATCGCCTCCCTGACATCGTCAAGGTAACCTCGGGCTCGACTCCCGAAGTCGCCGAGTTCGTCGACGCGCTGTACCGGCGGATCATCCGCGCGGGCACCCACAAGGCCAGCAGCATCCGTGTCGCCGAGGCCGCCAAGGTCATCGAGAACACCCAGCGCGACCTCAACATCGCGCTGATCAACGAGCTGGCGCAGATCTTCCACCGGCTCGGCATCGACACCCAGGACGTGCTGGCCGCGGCCGGCACCAAGTGGAACTTCCTGCCCTTCCGGCCGGGTCTGGTCGGCGGCCACTGCATCGGCGTCGATCCCTACTACCTCACCCACAAGGCGCAGGAAATCGGCCATCACCCGGATGTGATCCTGGCCGGCCGCCGCATCAACGACGGCATGGGCGCCTACGTGGCGCAGCGGGTGGTGCGGCTGATGGCGCGCCGGCGCCTGCCGCTGGTCGATGCGCGCGTGCTGGTGCTGGGACTGGCCTTCAAGGAGAACTGCCCTGACCTGCGCAACACCCGGGTGATCGACGTGATCGACGCGCTGGCCGACTACGGCCTCAAGGTCGACGTGCACGACCCCTGGGTCGACGGCGCCGAAGCCCGCCACGAGTACGGCCTCGATCTGATCGACACCCCGGCACCGGCGCTGTACGACGCCATCGTGCTCGCCGTCGGCCACCGCGAGTTCGCCGCCCTGGGCGCCGCCGGCATCCGCGCCTACGGCAAGCCCGGCTCGGTGCTGTTCGATGTGAAGAGCCTGCTGCCGCGCGAGGCGGTCGATGAGAGGCTTTGAGGCCGGAATTGGGGATTCGGGATTCGGGATTCGTCCGAAGGGCGCAAAGCGCTCGCGAACGCTGGCGCGCCGGCTTCGACATCCGCTGGAGCGATCCCTGCCCACTCGGAGTGGCTCAGCAGACCGTCACTGCGGAAATCCAAGGCACAGCTTCAAGACCTCGCCAAAAGTCCAACCTTCGGTCGAATCCCGAATCCCCAATCCCGAATCCCAGCCTTTACTGTGATCTGAAACACACTTTCACCCCGGCCGCTGCTATCCTGCGTCGCGGAAAGTCGTGAACCACATCCCACTTCTGCGAGCCCTGCTTCATGCGCGTTCTGGTCACCGGCGCCGCCGGCTTCATTGGTTCCACCCTCAGCCATCGCCTGCTCGACCGCGGCGACGAGGTGCTGGGCTATGACAACCTCAATGACTACTACGACGTTCGCTTGAAGGAAGCCCGGCTGGAGCGGCTGACGCCGCGCGCCGGCTTTTCGTTCCTGAAAGCGTCTCTCGAAGACCGCGCGGCGATGGAGCAGGCGTTTGCCGACTTCCGACCGCAGCGGGTGGTGAACCTGGCCGCCCAGGCCGGGGTGCGCTATTCGCTGGAGAATCCGCGGGCCTACATCGACGCCAACATCGTCGGCTTCATCAACATCCTCGAATGCTGCCGCCACGGCGGCATCGAGCATCTGGTCTATGCCAGCTCCAGCTCGGTCTACGGCGCCAACCGCAAGCTGCCCTTCGCGGTCGAGGACAGCGTCGACCACCCGGTCAGCCTGTATGCGGCGACCAAGAAGTCGAACGAGCTGATGGCCCACACCTACAGCCACCTGTTCGGCCTGCCGACCACCGGCCTGCGCTTCTTCACCGTCTACGGCCCCTGGGGCCGGCCGGACATGGCCCTGTTCCTGTTCACCCGCAAGATCCTCGCCGGCGAGCCGATCGACGTCTTCAACTTCGGCCAGCACACCCGCGACTTCACCTACATCGACGACATCGTCGAGGGCGTGATCCGCACGCTCGACCGCGTGCCCGGGCCGGACCCGGCCTTCGATCCGCTGCTGCCCTCGCCAGCCAGCTCCAGCGCGCCTTATCGCGTCTACAACATCGGCAACCACCGGCCGGTGCAGCTGTCGCGCTACATCGATCTGATCGAGCAGGCGCTCGGCCGCACGGCCGAGAAGCGCCTGCTGCCGCTGCAGCCCGGCGACGTACCCGACACCGAGGCCGACGTCGACGCGCTGATGCGCGACACCGGCTATTCGCCCCAGACGCCGGTCGAAGTCGGCATCCAGCGTTTCGTCGACTGGTATCGCGGCTTCTACGGAGTCTGAACACGCAGCGTCGGGGGACCTGCCCATGGCCATCGCCACGTCCGAGCCCACACCCTTGCGGCACTGGCTGCCGAGCGCAGCCCAGCGCTGGCCCGCCGCGCCGGCTCTGGTCAGCGCGGACGCGCGGCTCGACTACGCGCAGCTGTGGCGAGCGGTGCTACTGCGTGCTGAAGCCCTGCGCGCGGCCGGGCTCACACGCGGCGAACGCATCGCGCTGGCTGCAGAGCGCCGCGCCGACACCCTGATCGACCTGCTGGCGGCGATCGAGCTCGGCCTCTGCTATGTGCCGCTCGACCCCGGCTATCCCGATGCGCGGCTGGCCGCGATGCTGGAGGACGCGGCACCGCGCGCGGTGCTGGGCCGCGAATCCGATCTGCTGTCGCTGGAAGCGCGGCTGGGCCCGCTGCAGCGCCTCGACGCGATGCAGGCGCACACCCGGCCGCATGCCGGCGAAGGCGAACTCACCTACGTGCTGTTCACCTCCGGCTCGACCGGCCGACCCAAGGGCGTGGCCATGGGCCCGCAGCCGCTCGCGCATCTCATCGACTGGCACGCCGCGCACCCGCGCCTCGGCCAGCCGGCGTTCACCGCCCTGTTCGCGCCGCTGTCCTTCGATGTGCATTTCCAGGAGATCTTCTCGACGCTCGCCTGCGGCGGCTGCCTGGTGCTGCTGTCGGAAGCCGAACGACGCGACCCCGAGGCCCTGCGCGCGGCGCTGCTGCGCGAGGGCGTGCAGCGTCTGTTCCTGCCCTACGTCGCCCTGCAGATGCTGGCCGAGGCCTGCGTCGAGGCCGCGCCGCCGCCGCTGCGCGATGTGGTCAGCGCCGGCGAGCAGCTGCAGGTGACCGACAGCATCCGCCGCCTGTTCGCGCGCCTGCCCGGCAGCGCCCTGCACAACCACTACGGGCCGACCGAATCGCATGTGGTCACCGCCTTCGAGCTGGAAGGCGATCCGGCGGCGTGGCCTGCGATCCCGCCGATCGGCCGCGCCCTGCCGCATGTGCGGATCGCGCTGGGGCCGCTTGAAGACGCGGCAGCCGCGGATGAAGGCGAGCTGCTGCTCGGCGGCGAGACGCTGGCCTGCGGCTATCTCGGCCGCGCCGAGCTGAGCGCCGAGCGCTTCACGGAAACACCGAACGGCACGCAGTACCGCACCGGCGACCGCGTGCGCCTGGATGCCGACGGCGTGCTGCACTACCTCGGCCGCGCCGATGCGCAGCTCAAGATCGACGGCTACCGCGTCGAGCCCGGCGAGATCGAACTGGCCCTGCTCGGCGAGGGCGCGCTGCGCGATGCCGCGGTCGGTGCCTGCGAGCTCCCCGGCCTGGGCCGGCAGCTCGTCGCCTGGGTGGTGGCGCGCGAGTCCGGCGACGAAAACGCCTTGATCGAAGCCCTGCGCGCGCATCTGCGCGAGCGCCTGCCGGCCTATATGCAGCCGCTGCGCTATGTGCTGCTGCCGCGCTTGCCGACCACGCCCAGCGGCAAGATCGACCGCCGCGGCCTGCCGGCGCCGCAGATCGACGCGCAGGTGGATCGCACGCTGCCAGCGCGCGCGCGCCTGCTCGCACTTTGGCGCGAGGCCCTGGGCCGCAGCGCGCTCACCGAGCACGAGTCGGTGTTCGCCGCCGGCGCGCGCTCGCTGAGCGTGCTGCGGGTCGTCGCACAGGCGCGTGCGCAGGGCATCGAGGGCCTGAGCGTGGCCCTGGTCTACGACCGCCCCAGCGTGGCCGCGCAGATCGAAGCGCTGGAGCGCGGCGCGGCCCTGACGAAAAGAACGCAGCGCCGTGCGGCCGACGCGCAGGCGCCCATCGCCATCATCGGCTGGGCCCTGCGTGCGCCGGGCAGCCGCGATGTCGAAGGCTTCTGGCAGAACCTGCTGGATGGCGTCGAAGGCCTGCGTCGCTTCACGCGCGACGAGCTCGACCCCTCGCTGCCGCGCGCGCTGATCGAACGGCCCAACTTCGTCGCCGCGCGCGGCGTGCTGGAGGATGCCGACCGTTTCGACGCCGGGTTCTTCGGACTGTCGAAGAGCGAGGCCACCCTGCTCGATCCGCAGCAGCGCCTGCTGCTGGAGCTGGCCTGGACGGCCTTCGAAGACGCAGCTCTCGATCCGCACACGCTGGCTGCGCGCGGCGAGCGCGTCGGTGTCTATGCCGGCACCGGCAACAACAGCTACGCGCCGGCCCTGCGTGCCGCCGAGCCCGAACGCATCGCCGCCAGCGGCGAGTTCGCCCTGATGCTGGCCAGCGAGAAGGACTACGTAGCGACGCGCATCGCGCACCGCCTCGACCTGCGCGGGCCGGCGGTGAGCGTGCACACGGCCTGCTCCACCGGTCTGGTCGCCGTGGCCGAAGCCGTGCAGGCCCTGCGCGCGGGCCGCTGCGAAGTGGCCATCGCCGGCGGCGCCGCCGTGCTGGTGCCGCAGCAGTCCGGCTACCTGCACGTCGAAGGCGGCATGGAATCCGCCGACGGCCGCTGCCGGCCCTTCGACGCCGAAGCCTCGGGCACCGTCTTCAGCAGCGCCGGCGCCCTGGTGGTGCTGAAGCCCCTGCAGCAGGCGCTGGACGACGGCGACACCGTGCACGCGCTGATCCGCGGCGTGGGAATCAACAACGACGGCGCCGGCAAGGCCAGCTTCACCGCGCCCAGCGTGCAGGGCCAGGCCGAGTGCATTCGCCTGGCGCTCGACGATGCCGGGCTGCCGGCGAGCGCGATCGGCTATGTCGAGGCGCACGGCACCGGCACCGCGCTCGGCGATCCGATCGAAGTCGAAGCCCTGCGCCGCGCCTATGCCGAAGACGCGGTGCCCGCAGCGTCGGTGGTGCTGGGTTCGCTGAAGTCCAACCTCGGCCACACCGTCGCCGCGGCCGGCGTGCTGGGTCTCATCAAGGCCGCGCTCTGCCTTGAGCGCGAGCGCATCCCCGGCACCCTGCACTACCGCGCACCGAACCCGCAGATCGATTTCGCCGCCACGCCGTTCCGGGTGAGCGCCCAAGCCCAGCCCTGGCCTCGCAGTGACCAGCCGCGGGCGGCGGCGGTGAGCAGCTTCGGCGTCGGCGGCACCAATGCGCACGTCGTGCTGAGCGAGGCGCCTTCTCGCGCGCCATTGATCGCCGCGGACGAGACGAACAGCCTGCGTCTGTTCCCGCTGTCAGCACGCAGCGCCGAGGCGCTCACCGCGCGCGCCACCGATCTCGCCGACGCGCTGGAGCGCGAGGCGCTGCCGCTCGACACCGTGCTGGCCACGCTCGTGCGCGGCCGCAGCGCGCTGCCGCTGCGGCGTGCGGTCGCCGCGCGCGATCACGTCGAGCTGATCGCCGCGTTGCGTCGCGAGGCCAAGCCGGAGACGGCCGAACCGGCGCCGCGCCTGGTCTTCCTGTTCCCCGGCCAGGGCTCGCAGCATCCGGGCATGGCCGCGGCCCTGCATGCGGAAGTGCCGGCCTTTGCCGAGGCCCTGGACACAGCGCTGGCCGCCGCCCAGCCGCTGCTCGACATCGACCTGCGCGCCTTGCTGCTGGAACCGGGCGACAGCCGCGCCAGCGCCCTGCTGGCCGAGACCCGCTACGCGCAGCCGGCGCTGTACTGCATGGAGGTCGCGCTGGCGCAGTGGCTGGCCAGCCTGGGTCTGAAGCCCGCCGCGCTGATCGGCCACAGCCTGGGCGAGTACGCGGCTGCCGCCGTCGCCGGCGTGTTGTCGATCGAGGACGGCGCGCGTGCGGTCTGTGCGCGGGCGGCGGCGATGTGGGCGCAGCCGCGCGGCGGCATGCTGGCGGTACGCGCCGGCGCGGAGTCGCTCGCCGCATACCTGCGCGATGGCATCGAGATCGTCGGCTACAACGCGCCCCAGCTCTGCGTGCTCGCCGGCCCTGCTGCCGCCATCGATGCGCTCGAAGGCGAGCTGGGCGAAGCCGGACTGCAGGCGACGCGGCTCATGGTCTCGCACGCCTTCCACAGCGCGGCGATGGAGGGCGCGCTGCCGGCGGTGCAGCAGGCACTGTCGAAGATTTCGCTGAGCGCGCCGCAGCTGCCGATCTATTCCTGCGTCAGCGGCGCGCCGCTGCGCGCCGACGAGGCCACCGACCCTGCCTACTGGGCGCGCCAGGTGCGTGCGCCGGTGCGCTTCTCGGAGGCACTGACGCGCGAGCTGGCCGAGCCCGGCACGGTGCTGGTCGAGCTCGGACCCGGCCAGGCCCTGACCGCGCTCACCCGCCAGCACCGCGATGCGCAGGGCCGCGCGCCGCGGGTGCAGCCGCTGCTGCCGCCGCCGAATGCGGCGACCGATACCGCCCTGCATGCCGTGGAAGCCATCGGTCGCCTGTGGTGCGCCGGCCTGCCGCTCGACTGGCCGCTGCCGCGCGATGCGCGACGCGCGCCTCTGCCGACCTATCGCTTCGCCGACACCCGCTTCTGGTTCCGCGCGCGCCAGCCTGACTGCGCCGCACCGTCCATTGATTCAGCCGCTGAACCGCTGGCCGCGCCGGGTCGCGCTGCCGAGGACCTGCCCATGGCCGATCGCCGCCCGACCCTCGCCTTCGAACTGCGCCGCCTGCTGGCGGATGTGGCCGGGCTCGCGCCTGAGGACCTGTCGCCCAGCGAGAGCCTGGTCGAGCAGGGTCTCGATTCTCTGAGCCTGACCCAGGCCACGCTGGAGCTGGAGCGCGTGTTCGGGATCAAGCTGCGCTTCCGCCGGCTGATGGAGGATCTCGACACGGTCGAGCATCTTGTCGAGTTCCTGCACGCCGAGCTGCCGCCGGAGCGCTTCGCGCCGGTGCCCGCTGCGGTCGCCACAACCACCACGCCGGCTGCCGCCAGCGGGCAGTCGAGCGTGTCGGCAACGGGCGCTTCCACCGCCGCGCTGCCGCAGCCGATCGCACTGCCTGCGCTGACCGCCGATGCCAGCGTGCTCGGGCTGATCCAGCAGCAGATGGCGCTGATGCAGCAGCAGCTGGCCCTGTTGGGCGGCGCCGTGTTGCCCGCCGCTTCTGCCACTCCTGCGCCGAGTACGGCGGCACAAGTTCCCGCGCCGCAGGCCGAAATAAGACCATCCGCACTGCCGACTGCCGCCCGGCCCAGCGTGTCCACGGCGACCTCAGGCAGCACCGGCCCGGCGAGCGACGACAAAGCCGACCTGATCGCCAAGCCCTTCGGCGCCTCGGCGCGGATCACGGTCAAGCCGCTGCAGCAGATGAGCGCCGCGCAGCGCGCCTGGCTGGATGACTTCACCGCGCGCTATCTCGCCCGCAGCGGCAAATCGCGCGCGTTCAGCCAGCAGCACCGCGCGCGCATGGCCGATCCGCGCGTGGTCACCGGCTTCAACCCGCTGTGGAAGGATCTGGTCTATCCGATCGTGGCCGACCGTTCGGACGGCGCGCGGGTCTGGGACATCGACGGCAACGAATATATCGACCTGCTCAGCTGCTTCGGCGCCAACCTGCTCGGCTACCAGCCCAAGGCCCTGGTCGCGGCCATGCACGAGCAGCTCGATCGCGGGCTGGAAGTCGGCCCGCAGCACCCACTGGCGGCGGAAGTCGCCGACCTGATCAGCGAGTTCACCGGGCACGCCCGCGTCGGCTTCTGCAACACCGGCTCGGAGGCGGTGATGGGCGCGATGCGCATCGCCCGCACGGTGACCGGACGCAAGACCATCGCCATCTCCACCAACAGCTATCACGGCATCTTCGACGAGGTGATCGTGCGCGGCACCCGCCAGCTGCGCTCGCTGTCGGCCGCACCCGGCATCCTGGCGAACGCTGTCGAGAACGTGCTGGTGCTGGACTACGCCTCCGACGAGGCGCTGACGATCCTGCGCGAGCGCGGCCACGAACTGGCGGCGGTGATGATCGAGCCGGTCCAGAACAAATACCCGACCCTGCAGCCGCGCGCTTTCGTGCAGGCCCTGCGCGAGATCTGCGACGGCTGCGGTGCGGCCCTGATCTTCGATGAAGTGGTCACCGGCTTCCGACTTGCCCCCGGCGGCGCCCAGCAGTTCTATGGCGTGCGCGCCGACCTCTGCACCTACGGCAAGATCATTGGCGGCGGCCTGCCGTTTGCCGCGATCGCCGGCAGCGCGCACTGGCTGGACGCGCTGGACGGCGGCCACTGGGCCTACGGCGATGACAGCTATCCCGAGGCCGGCGTCACCTACTTCGCCGGCACCTTCGTTCGCCATCCGCTGGCGCTGGCCGCGGCCAAGGCCACGTTGACCGAGCTGAAGCGCGGCGGCCAGGCCTTCTACGATGGTCTGAATTCGCGCACCCAGGGCCTGATCGATCGCCTCAACGCCGCCTTCGTCGCCCGCAATGCACCGGTGAAGGCGGTGCACTGCGCCTCGCTGTGGCGCCTGCAGTGGGACGAGGACCAGAAGTCCATCAGCCTGTTCTACTACCTCTCGCGCTTCCACGGCCTGCACCTGTACGAGCAGTTCGGCCACTTCGTCACCGCGGCCATGGGCGCGGACGAGCTGGACCGCATCGTCGAGGTCTTCGTCGGCGCGCTGGACGAGCTGATGGCGCTGGGCTTCATCAGCCGCCGCGACGGCGCGCCGCCGCCGGAGCGCGCGCGCGTCGAGCCAAGCGAGACGAACACCAACGCGAGCGCGCCGATGGAAGGCCCGCTCAGCCCCGGCCAGGCCGAACGCTGGCTGGCGGCATGCTTCGACGAGAACGCCCTGCGCGCGCTGGATGAGACCTTCAGCCTGGAGCTGCGCGGCGAGATCGACCGCGCGGCGCTGGAAGCCGCCCTGCACGCGCTCTGCGAGCGCCACGCCGCTTTCCGCCTGCGGCTGGCCGAGGACGAGCCGCGCCAGGCGCTGGATGCCTCGATCTCGCCGCGCTGTCGTATCCACACGCTGGAAGGTACGCCCGAGGCGCAGGCGCGCGCGCTCTCGGCCGCGCTGGAGGCCGCGGCCGCGCAGCGCTTCGCGCTCGGGCGCGCGCCCATGCTGGCGCTGGACCTGTTCTGGCTGGGCGAAACGCGCGCGGTGCTGCATCTGATCGCCAGCCATCTGGTGTTCGACGGCTGGGCTGCCAGCGTGTTCCTCGCCGAGCTGGCCGAGCTGTATCGGGCCCGCGTCGAGGGCCGCGCGCCGGCGCTGGCGCCTGCCGAGTCTCCGTTCGCCTTTGCGCAGGCCGAGGCCGCGCGCATGGCAGGGCCCGAGGGCCAGGCCGCGCAGCGCGCCTGGTCGAACGCGCTGCGCAATCCACCCGCGCCGCTGGTGCTGGGCGACCGCGAGCCCGGCGCTCGGCGCAGCTTTGCCGCCGACACGCGCTCACTGTCCTTTGAAGGCCTGCTGGTCGAGCGCCTGAAGGCGGTGGCCAAGCGCGAGCGCTGCACCCTGTTCCAGCTGCTGCTGGCCGCCACCGCCGTCGCCGTGCAGCGCCTGTCGCAGCGCGACGATTTCGTTCTGAGTCTGCCCTATGCCAGTCAGGCACTCGGCCGACACCCGGCCCTGCTGGCCGACGGCGTGCTCGACCTGCCGATCCGGCTGCGCCTGCCGCAGGCGTCAAGCGCGCTCGCCGCCCTGCCGCTTGCACGCGCCGTGCTGATGGACGCGCTGGAGCAGCCGCTGATCACCCAAGGGGCCCTCGCGCGTGCACTGGGCCTGCCGGCGCGCGGCAACCGGCCGCCGTTGTCGGGCGTGTTCTTCAACCTGAATCCGCGGGTTGACCTGTCCGGCTTCGCGCCACTGTCGGCGCAGATGCGCGAGGGCCGCAAGCCGGGCCTGCTGGGCGAGCTGATCTTCAACTTCTACGACGAGGGCGCGCGGATCGCGCTCGACCTGCACCACAGCGTCGAGTTCTTCAGCGCCGCGCGCATTACTGCGATCGCCGACGCGCTGGACAGCGCGCTGCACGAGATGGCGGGCCTCGCGCGCCCCGCGTCGCGCCCGGCCATCGACGTGACGTCCGCGCTGCACGCGGTGCCCACGCCCGTGCTCGCCCCGATCGCCGCCACGCCCTGCCCCGCGCCGCCGCCCGGCCATGTGCTGCCGATGTTCGCGGCCGCCTTGAGCGCGCATCCACAGGCCGAGGCCCTGCGCTTCGGTGGGCGGAGCCTCAGCTATGCCCAACTCGGCGCACGCGTGGCCGGCATCGCCGCCGCGCTGACAGCCGCCGGCGTGCAGCCGGACCAGCGGGTTGGCCTGTATCTGCGCCGCGGTCTCGACCTGCCGGCGGCGATGCTCGGCGTGTTCGCCGCCGGTGCCGCCTATGTGCCGCTGGATCCGGCCTTCCCGCGCGGCCGCCTGCTGCACATGGCCAGCGATGCCGGCCTCGAAGTCCTGCTCTGCGACGACCCCGGCACGGTGCCCGCCGAACTGGCCGAAGGTCGACGCTGCCTGGCGCTGTCGGCCATCGCGTCGGCCGCGCAGTTCGATGCGATGCCGTGGCCGGCCGAGCCCGAGGCCCTGGCCTATGTGCTCTACACCTCGGGCTCGACCGGCAAGCCCAAGGGCGTGGCGGTGCGCCAGCGCAATGTGGCGAGTTTTCTCGCCACGATGCAGGTCGAGCCCGGTCTTGCTGCGGGCGATCGCCTGCTGGCGGTGACCACGCCCTCCTTCGACATCTCGGTGCTGGAGCTGCTGCTGCCGCTGACCGTCGGCGCCACCTGCGTGATCGCCAGCGAAGACGAGGCCAAGAACCCGGCTCTGCTTTGGCCGCTGCTGCGCGGCGAGCGCTGCACGCATCTGCAGACCACGCCTTCGGTGCTGCAGATGTGGCGGTCCGATGGCGAGCTGTCGGATCTCGTCGGTTGCACTGTGCTGCTCGGCGGCGAAGGCCTGCCGGCGGCGCTGGCCGCGCGGCTGCTGCCCGTGGTCAAGGCACTGTGGAACATGTACGGGCCGACCGAGACCACGGTCTGGTCGAGCTGCTGGCGGGTCGAAGCGCCCGAGCGCGGCATCCTGATCGGTGCGCCGATCGCCGGCACGGAGTTCTATCTGCTCGACCCCGAGCAGCGCCCGGTGCCGACCGGCGCCGAGGGCGAGCTGTGCATCGCCGGCCTCGGCGTGGCGGCCGGCTATCTCAACCGGCCGGAGCTGAGCGCGGAGCGCTTCGTGCAGCTGCCGGGGCTTGATGGTCCGCTGTACCGCACCGGTGACCTCGCGGTGCTGGAAGCGCCCGGCCGGCTGCGCCACCTCGGCCGCATGGACGCGCAGATCAAGCTGCGCGGCTACCGCATCGAGCTCGGTGAGATCGAGTCAGTGCTGCTGGAACAGGCGGAGATCGAGCAGGCCGCCATGCTGGTGCGCGAGGACCGCCCCGGCGACCAGCGCCTGGTGGCCTACGTGGTGCTGCGCGCGGGGCAGACGCTGGATGAGGCGGCGCTGCGCCAGCGCTGCGCCTGGCAGTTGGCCGAGTACATGGTGCCCCAGCATGTGCTGGCGCTCGACGCCCTGCCCCTGCTGCCGAACGGCAAGACCGACCGCAAGGCCCTGCCCGCGCCGCCGCCGCAGAACGCCAGCGGACGCGCGGCGACGAATGCTCTCGAAGCCACCGTCGGCAGCGCCATGGCCGAACTGCTCGGCCTGCCGCAGATCGGCATGGAGCAGAGCTTCTTCGCGCTGGGCGGCCATTCGCTGCTCGCGATCCAGCTGGTGACGCGGTTGAACAAGGCCACGGGTGCTGCGCTGAAGATGCGCGATGTGTTCGAGCAGGCCTCGGCCGAAAAGCTGGCCGCGCTGATCGAGGCCCAGCGCAGCGGCACGGTCGAGCGCGAGGAGCTGGCGCCGATCGCCCGCGGGTCGGACCAGCAGCGCGGGCCGCAGTCGACCATGCAGGCGCGGGTGTTCCAGCTCTGCGAGCTGGACCCTTCGCGCAACAGCTACAACATGCCTTCGGCGCATCGGCTGCGCGGGCCGATGGATCGTGCGCGGCTTGAGGCCGCGCTGCGCGCTTTCGTCGCCCAGCAGCCGGTGCTGCGCACGCGGCTGGCGCGCGGGCCGGAGGGCCTGCAGCAGGAGGTGCTGGCGGAGGTGCCGGTGTTCCTGCCCGACACCATCGACCTGCGCGCGCTGCCGCCCGAGCAGCGCGAGGCCGTGCTGATGCAGCGCATCGATGCGCTGATCGACACGCCCATTCCGATGGATCGCGCGCCGCTGTGGCGGCTCGCCCTGTTCCAGCTCGGCGCCGAGGAGCACGTGCTGTTCCTGATGACCCATCACGCGATCTGGGACGGCTGGAGCTTCGACGTGTTCTACCAGGCCATGGCGGCGGCCTGCGCCGAGCCTGCCCAGCCCCTGCCCGCACTGCCGGTGAGCTACGTGGACTACGCGCGCTGGCAGCGCGACTGGCTGTGCAGCCCGGCCTATGCGCGCCAGCTTGCATACTGGCGCGAACGCCTGCAGGGCCGTCGCTATCTGCCGCTGCCGACCGACCATGCGCGCAGCAGCGGCATGAGCGGCGCCGGCCTGAGCCTGATGCACGAGCTGCCGAAGTCCTACATGGAAGCCCTGCAGCAGCGCGCTCGCGCCTGGGACGCCACGCCCTACATGCTGCTGCTGGCGGCATTCGCGGCTGCCCTGCAGCGCGCCTCCGGCCTGTCCGAGCTGCTGATCGGCACGCCGGTGCGCGGCCGCAACCACCCGGAGCTGGAATCGCTGGCCGGCTACTTCGTGAACCTGCTGGCCCTGCCGGTCGATGTCAATGGCGGCGGCGATCTGCGCGCTCTGGTGGCTACGCTGAAGCCACGGGTGATCGAGGCCTTCGCCCATGCCGACGTGCAGCTCGAAGACCTGATGCCGCTGCTGCAGGGCGCGGGCATGGGCGCGGGCCGGCTCTACCAGGCCTCGTTCTCGTTCCAGGACGTACGCGCACGGCCCGAGCGCTGGGGCGCGCTGCAGCACAGCCGCTTCGAGACGCGCACACCGGGCGTCACCGAAGACCTCGCCCTGTTTCTGGTCGAGACCAACCATGGCCTGCACGTGCTGCTGAGCGGCAACAGCGCGCTGTACCGGCGCGAGACCCTGCAGGCCTTCCTGGATGGCCTGGTGGCGATGATGCAGGCGCTGCTGGTGGATCCGCCCACGCCCCTCACAACGCTGGGCTTTGCTGCCGACTTCCGCGCGCACGCGGCGGCGGAGACGGACCCGGCGGCGTCAGCCGTCGTCGAATCCGCGCCTGCCGCCAGCGCCTCACGTCTGGCGACACCGATTGCCACGGCGCCACGCACCGCAGCCGACTACGAGGCCCTCCTGACCGCGCTGTGGTCCGAACTGCTGCCCGAGTCCGAAGTCACGGCGGACGCCAACTTCTTCGATCTCGGCGGCCATTCGCTGCTGGCGCTGTCGATGATCAACCGGCTGGAAGCGCTGTGCGGCCAGCGCCCCAATCTGCTGCGCGTCGGCCAGGCCAGCCTGCGCGGTCTGGCCGAAGAGCTGGCCCGCGCCGCGCCGCCCATCACCGGGCCCACCCACTCCACCCCTGCCGGGGCCGCGCCCGCACGCGGCTGGTTGCGGCGCCTGTTCGGACGCTGAGGATCCACCACCGATGAGACTGTCTTCCCTGCGCCACTGGGCCGCACGCGCCGACCACCCGCTGGCGCGCGCGCTACGCTCCGCCAAGCGGCGCCTGCACCACTTCACCCTGCCGGCGCCGAAGCTGCTGGTGCTGCCGATGCTGTGGCTGTTCCTCGGCCTGCGCAGCGTGGTGTTCTTCGTGCGCGGCAAGCTGATCGCCGAGCCCCTGCTGAAGGCCTACTGCACCCGCTTCGGGCGCGGCGTCACCGCCGGCATCTATGTGCCCTGGGTGATGGGCCGCGGCGAGCTGGTGCTGGGCGATCACGTGCACTTCAACGGCAAGCTGAGCCTCAAGTTCGCCGCCAGCTTCGTGGCCCGACCCAAGCTGCACATCGGTGACCACTGCGATATCGGCCACGAGGTGACCTTCGTCGTCGGTCGCGAGATCACGCTCGGTCGGCATGTGCAGGTGGCCAGCGGGGTGAGCTTCCGCGATTCCGCCGGCCATGCCAGCGACCCCGCCGCCCGCCTCGCCGGCGCGCCGCCCAGCGACGAGGACGTGCGCGCCATCGTCGTCCACGACAACGTCTGGATCGGCGCCGACGCGATGATCCTGCCCGGCGTGGAAATCGGCGAAGGCAGCATCATCACCGCGCGCAGCATCGTCAGCGCGAACGTGGCGCCCTACACCGTGGTGGCCGGCAGCCCGGCGCGGCGGGTTGGGGTGCTGCCGCGGCCGGACGACGCGCCCGCGAACGCCGCCGCTGGCGAACCGCCCGAAACGCCGCAAGCCGAACCCATCGCCAAGCCGGATGCCGCCTGAGTGCTAGCATTCCGGGCCCCGGCAGACCTGCCGGCTGCCCCTTGCCCGGAGCGCGCGCCTGCCCGCCATGCCGCGCCTCCGCGCCCACCTTCGTCCACGCACGGGCGCCTTCGCCCGACCACTCGGAACACCTGCATGAGCCCGATCGAAACCCAGGTCCGCGCCTTCCTGGCCGATGCCTTCCCCACCGCTGGCGACGCGCCGCTGGATGCCGACACCAGTCTGTTCGAGGCCGGCATCATCGACTCGATGGGCGTGCTGACGCTCGTGACCTGGCTGGAGGAGACCTACGGCTTCACCGTCGACGACGATGAAGTGCTGCCGGAGAACATCGACGGCGTCGGCGCCCTGGTCCGCTACATCGGCCGCAAGACCGGAGCCTGATCGCCATGAAGCGTTTCGAAGCCTTCCTGCGCGAGGCCGCCGCGCGCCGCCCGCAGCACACCGCCCTGGTCTGCGGCGAGGAGCGTCTCGACTACGCCGGCTTCGACGCCGCCGTCGAGCGCTGCGCTGCGGCACTGGTGCACGCGGCGCAGCTGGCGAACGGCGAGCGCTGCGTGGTGTTCGCCGAGAACCGCATCGAAACCTGCGTGTCGATCTTCGCGACCCTGCGCGCCGGCGGCGTGTTCAGCGTGATCAACCCGACCACCAAGGCGCACAAGCTGGCCTTTGTGCTCGGCAATTGCGAGGCCAGCGTGCTGGTCACCCAGCTGAGCCTGCTGCCGGCCGCTCTCGAAGCCGCCGCACAGACGCCCAGCCTGCGCCGGATCGTGGTGATGGATGCAGCGCCCGAGTCGGATCTCGGCGCGTTGGGCCTGGGCTGGAAGCGCTTCCTCGACTCGACCGATGCGCTCCTGCCGGCAGCGCCGCGCGGCATCGACATCGACCTCGCCATGCTGGTCTATACCTCGGGGTCCACCGGCAACCCCAAGGGCGTCATGATGACGCACAAGAACATCCTGCACGCCGCCACCTCGATCACGACGTATCTGGAAGCGAGCGAGGACGAGGTCGTACTGAGCGTGCTGCCGCTGGCTTTCGACTACGGCCTCTACCAGCTGCTGATGGCGGTGCTGAAGGGCTACACCCTGGTGCTGGAGCGCAGCTTCGCGTTTCCGCAGAAGGTGCTGCCGCTGCTGGAGCGCGAGCGCGTCACCGGCTTCCCGCTGGTGCCGACGATTGCCGCGATGCTGGTGCAGATGAAGAGCCTGAAGCCCGAGTGGGTGGCACCCGTTCGCTTCCTGACCAATACCGCGGCGGCACTGCCGCCGGCGCACATCCAGAAGCTGCAGGAAATCTTCCCCAACGCCCGGGTGTTCTCGATGTACGGCATGACCGAGTCGAAGCGCTGCACCTGGCTGCCGCCGGCCGAACTCGCGCGCCGCCCGGACAGCGTTGGCATCGCCATTCCCGGCACCGAGATCTGGGTCGCCGACGACGCTGGCCGGCCGCTGCCGCCGAATACGGTGGGCGAGCTGGTGGTGCGCGGCGGCCACGTCATGCAGGGCTACTGGCGCAACGAGGAAGCGACGGCAAAGACGCTGAAGCCGGGCCGCTATCCCTGGGAGAAGGTGCTGCACACCGGCGACCTGTTCCGCATGGATGAGGACGGCTTCGTCTATTTCGTCGGCCGCAAGGACGACATCATCAAGTCACGCGGCGAGAAGGTCGCGCCGAAGGAAGTCGAGGCCGCGCTGTATGCGCTGCCCGGCGTGCGCGAAGCCGCCGTGGTCGGCGTGCCGGATGAAGTGCTGGGCCGTGCGATCCGCGCGGTGGTGGTGCTGGCGGAAGGCATCGAGCTCGACGCCCGCGCGATCATCGCCCACTGCCGCAGCCAGCTCGAGGACTTCATGGTCCCGCGCGAGGTCGAATTCCGCGACAGCCTGCCCAAGACCAACACCGGCAAGATCCAGCGCGCCCGCATCCAGGCCGAGGCCGAGGGGCGCGAGTTCAACGAGGATTGAGCGGAGCCAGCGCCTTGCCGAGCCGGCTGCGACGCTGCGGCAGCCGGTCAAGCCCTGCGGGCGCGCCAATGGCCGCTGAAACGTAGCGCCCGGATGAGCGCAGAACGCTCGTCCCCAAGCAGGCCCTCTGGGCTCTGGTGCCCGCCTGCGCGGAGAGTGCCTTCGAGAACACCTGCGCCGCGCTGGGAAGCCCTTGAGCTTCGGCTCTTCGCTGTGTGCTCTTCGCTGTTGGCTCTTCGCTGTTGGCTCTTCGCTGTTGGCTCTTCGCTGTTTGCTCTTCGCTGTTTGCTCTTCGCTGTTTGCTCTTCGCTGTT
>VFQR01000792.1_pt1 | contig 32878 bp, 37 predicted proteins | sample 3512321 | NCBI WGS metagenome assembly VFQR01 (sample SAMN10412374, study PRJNA504923) | tailings metagenome | isolation source: Relicate 3 Philex TSF1 revegetated site | place: Philippines: Tuba, Benguet | collected 2017-08-29 | reverse complement strand
CGCGGTGGCGGTGGATGTCGCCATCGCGGCGGCCGGCGCGGGCATCGCCGTGCTGGTCTTCGGCAACGTGCTCTCGCGCTTCGTCTTCAACTGGGACGTGGCCTGGAGCGGCGAGCTGGTCACCTTCCTGCTGGTCTGGGGCAGCTTCCTCGGCGGCACAGCGGCGCTGGTACGGGGCGCGCATATGCGAATCGGCGAGCTTATCGGCGCGCTCTCGGGCGCGCCGCGCCGCGCGCTCGAGGCGGTGTGCCTCGTCCTCGTGCTGGCGCTGATGCTGATGGTGCTGTGGCAGGGCATCGCGATCTGCGCCCGCACCTGGGACCAGGAGACAACGGTGCTCTACTGGCCGCAGGGGCTGCTCTATGTCGGCATGCCGCTCGGCGCGGCGCTGTCGCTTCCCTTCCTGCTGCACGATCTCATGCTGCTCGCGCGCGGGCGGATGCCGGCCTGGCGCGAGGACTGACCCGCGATGCTGCTCGGCACCGTCACCGCGATCTTCTTCGTCCTCGCGCTCGCCGGCGTGCCGATCGTCTGGGCGCTGCTCGGCACCGCGGTCGTCACCAACCGCACGCTGCCCTTCGCCTATCCGGACCAGGCGCTGATGGTGAACTTCATCGGCGGGGTCGAGCCCTTCCACCTGGTCGCGGTGCCACTGTTCATCCTGGCCGGCGAGATCATCGGCCGCGGCGGCGTAGGCGAGCGGATGATCGCCTTCGCCCGCACCCTGGTTGGCTGGCTGCCCGGCGGGCTCGGCGTGGTGACGGTGGTCGCCTGCATGCTGTTTGGCGCGGTCTCCGGCTCGGCGATTGCCACCGCCGCGGCGATCGGCACGGTGATGGCGCCGGGCATGGCGGCCGCCGGCTATCGGCCGGCCTTCACCGCGGCGCTGATCGCAACCGCCGGCACGCTCGGCGTGATCGTGCCGCCGTCCATCCCGATGCTGGTCTTCGCCTTCGTCGCCAACATCTCGGTGGCCGAGCTGTTCCTGGCCGGCGTGCTGCCGGCGCTCTGCTTTGGCCTCGCACTGATCGCGGTCTGCATGTGGGAGGGGCGGCGGACCGGCTGCGATCCCGGCGGACGGCCTTCGAGCCTGGCCGAGATCGCCGCTTCCTTCCGCGCCTGCGCGCCGGCGCTGCTGATGCCTGTGATCATCCTGGGCGGCATCTACAGCGGCGTCTTCACGCCCACCGAGGCCGCGGCCATCGCGACCTTCGTCGCGCTGGTCGTGGCGATGGGCGTTTATCGCAGCCTCACGCCGGCGCGCCTGCCCGCGCTGCTGCGCGACGCGATGGTGACGAGTGCCGTGGTCATGCTGGTGATCGGCGCGACCCAGGCGCTCGCCTGGCTGATCACGCTGGAACAGGTGCCGGCGCAGATGCTGGAGATGGTGCGCGGCATCGCCGAGGACCGCTGGAGCTTCCTGCTGCTGCTGAACGTCGTGCTGCTGGTGCTGGGCATCTTCCTGGAACCCTTGCCGGCGATGGTGCTCGCCGCGCCGCTGTTCCTGCCGGCGGCCAAGGCCTTCGGCGTGGACCCGGTGCATCTCGGGCTGATCTTCACCTGCAACCTGGCGATCGGGCTCTATTCGCCGCCCGTCGGCGGCACGCTCTTCGTCGCGGCGAGGATCGCCGGCGTCGGCATGGCCGCGATCAGCCGCGCGCTGGTCCCGCTGTTTGGCGCGAGCCTGCTGGTCATGGCGCTCGTCACCTATGTGGAGGCGGTGCCGATGGCGCTGGTGTGGCTGTTCCGATGATCGCGCTGGCGGATGTGACCTTCCACGGCAGCGGGCTCGTGCGGCCGGAATGCGTGCTGGTGGCGAGGGACGGCGCCGTGTTCACCGCCGATTTCCGCGGCGGCGTCGCGGCACTGGCGGCCGACGGCACGCATGAGCTTATCCGGGGCGACAGCGCCGATCTGCCGCAGGGGCTGAAGCCCAACGGCATCTGCTTCGACCGCGACGGCAGCTTCCTTATCGCCCATCTCGGCGCCGCCGAGGGCGGCGTGTTCCGCCTGACACGCGCGGGCGCGCTCTCGCCCGTGCTGCGCGAGGTGGACGGCGTCGCGCTACCGCCCACCAACTACGCCACGCGCGATGCCCTGGGCCGGCTGTGGGTCAGCGTCTCCACGCGGCTCGTCCCGCGCGACCGCGACTGGCATCCGGGCGCGGCGAGTGGCTTCATCGTGCTGCTGGACGATCGCGGTGCGCGGATCGTCGCCGACGGGCTCGGCTACGCGAACGAATGCATGCCCTCGCCGGACGGGCGCTTCCTCTTTGTCAATGAGACCTATAGCGGGCATCTCGCGCGGTTCCCGCTGCGCGCGGATGGCTCGCTCGGCCTGAAGGAAAGGCTGCACGAATTCGCCCCGGGCGAGTTCCCGGATGGCCTCGCCTTCGACTCCGAAGGGCAGCTCTGGATCACCGCGATCGTCGCCAACCGGCTGCTGCGCTTCGATCCCGCGCGCGGCACGATGGCGACGATGCTCGACGGCGGCGATCCGGCGCATGTCGCGCGCATCGCCGCCGCCTGGCGCGCGGCGCGGCTCGCGCCGGCGGACATGGCGGATCCCGGCGGCTCGCCGCTGGCCAACCTCTCCTCGCTCGCCTTCGCCGGCCCCGGCCGGCGCGAGGCCTGGCTCGGCTGCCTGCTGGCGGACCGCGTAATGCGCGTGCCGATGCCGGTCGCCGGGCATCCGCCGCCGCACTGGCACTGGTGACCACACAGGAAGGGAGACCGCGTCCATGACCCACCGCTTCCCCCGCCGCGCGCTGCTCGGCGCCGCGCTGGCCCTGCCCGCGATCCCCGCCGGGGCGCAGGAAAGCTGGCCCACGCGCCCGGTGCGGCTGATCGTGCCCTTTCCGCCGGGCCAGGCGGCCGACCTCTTCGGGCGCCTCGTCGCCGACGAACTCTCGAAGCGCTGGCCGCAGCGGATGGTGGTGGAGAACCGCGCGGGCGGCGCCGGCGCGATCGGGATGGAGGCGGTGGCCCGCGCGACGCCCGACGGCTACACGCTCGGCGTCGGCACCTCGGGCACGCTCGGCGTCAATCCCTCCGTCATGGCGCGCCTGCCCTATGACGCCGAGCGCGACTTCGCCCCCATCACCAATATCTTCACCCTGCCGCTGATCTTCGTGGCGCACCCCTCCTTCGAGGCAGCGGACATGGCCGGCTTCGTGGCGCTGGCTCGCAGCGCGCCGGGGCGCGTGCAATACGCCTCCGCCGGGCCCGGCACCGCGCAGCACATGACGGCGGAGATGCTGGCGCACCGCCTCTCGCTGCGGATGGTGCACGTGCCCTATCGCGGCAGCGGTCCGGCGATGGCCGACCTGATCGCCGGCAATGTGAGGGTCATGGTGGACAGCCTCGCCTCCGCGCTGCCGCACATCCAGGGCGGGCGCATCCGCGCGCTCGCCGTCACCGGCCGGGCCCGCACGCCGCAGCTGCCGGAGGTGCCGACGGTCGCCGAGACCGTCTCGGCGGGCTTCGAGGCGCTGGGCTGGTCCGGCCTGGTGGCGCCCGCTGCCACGCCCGCCGCCATCATCCGCCGCGTCAACGACGATGCGGTGGCGATCCTGCGTGACCCGGAGATCCAGGCGCGCATGCGCCAGCTCGGCGGCTTCCCCGATCCCGGCACGCCGGAGGAGTATGGCCGCTTCATCGCCAGCGAGATCGCGAAATGGCGGGAGGTGGCGCGCGCCGCGAATGTGCGGCTGGATGGATAAGCGCCAGTTCCCGGAGGAGCGCGTTGACGCGGGGACGGGGTGTCAGCCGTTCAGGTGGGCGGTGTGCGATCCGCTCGGGCGACACGGGCTGCAAGCGCGGCTGGACGCCAACGAGTCCCGTGCGACAAGATCCTGGTGCCCGGGTCTTGGATCCGGGCAACGGAGATCCTGTGCAGCCTCCAGCGCGGTTGTACCCGGAACACTTCGTCAGCGCGGTGCCGTGGTTCGCAGCCGCCGATCCCGGGATGTTCATTGCGTAGGCGTTGGATTGCAGCTGCCCGCCCGCTGCAATGGCTCCAACGCCACCCGTGCCTCGTTCATGAACACGATGCGCCGCACCGGATGCGACAGCGACACCGCGTCCATCACCTCCTTGATGGTGGGGCGCGCGCCGTACGCCAGGGCCCAGGCTCCGATGCCGTTCGGCCCAAGCGGAGACACCGAGCTGCGGCGGCGACTTGCGGTGTGAATCGGCGTGGAAAGAGGCCCACTCCAGATCCGGGGTCCCGTTTGCGTGCCAATTGACAGAGGTTGCGATCGCGCGGGCATCGGCCCTCTGCCTTCCTCCTCGGGGTCCGTACTGGATTGCGCAGGCTAGCAGGTCCGGAGAGAACGGGGCCTTGGGACACCCCTCCGCTGCCAGTCGCGGACGCCGTCAGTCGCCAGGTCGGCGACCGAGCCCTCGGCACACATGCCACACAGCGTGGCGGTCGGTCAGGCGGAGAGCGAGGCTCGTATGGGAACTGGCGGCGGGAGTGCGGCCGATTTCGAACCGTCTCCGGACAAAAGTGTCAATTCGCTCACAGACCTTCCCCAACGAGCACCCCAGCGAGCGCGAGGGCGGCGACGACGACACTCAGCAGCCCCCCCAGCAGGAAAGGCTGCCATCCGGAGCGCAGCAACATGCTCATCGGGGTGGCGAGTCCCAGGCCGGCGATACTGGTGCAGAGCATCAAGGGCACCAATTGCCGGGACGCGTCCGTTGCGGCCGGCGGCACGACGCCAAAGGAGACTGCCCCCGCCATTACAAGGAAGCCGGGTGCGAACCACGGCACCGGCACGGCGCCCATTCCCGCATCCGATGATGAACCGCGGCGCATCATCCACCAGCCGAGGATCAGCACCACCGGCGCGAGCAGCATGACGCGCGCAAGCTTCATCACTGTGCCCGACTGCGTGGCCTCCGGACCGCCCGCTGCCGCCGCGCCGACTGCCTGCACGACTTCATGCAGGGCAGCCCCGGCCCAAAGCCCGTAGACGCGTGAGTCGAGCCCCAGCGGGCCTGCGATTGCGGGCAGCAGAAGTAGGCCGACCGTCCCCCACAATGTGATGACGGCCAGCGCCGCCGTGACCTCGTCCGGTCGTGCCCGCGCGACCTGGTTGGCTGCCACAATCGCGGAGGCCCCGCAGATGCCGGTGCCGACCCCCAGGAGCACGGCCATGGGCCCTGACACGCCGCAGCGACGGCCCAGCCACAGGGCTGCGGCCATTGCCACAGCCACGACCGCGACTGCGACCGCGAGGGTCGGCAACCCAAGGCCAACCACGTCCCAGAGCGTCACCTGGAGACCGAGCAGCACAACCGCCAGGCGCAGCAAGGGCCGGGTGGCGAAGCCGATGCCTCCCGCTAGCCATGGCTGCGCGCCGAGCCCAGCGCGCAGCCCGAGCCCGGCCAGCAGGGCGATGACGATGGGATTCAGTGCCGCCAGACCACTCGCCGCCTGCAGCAGCATGGCGGCGGCCGCGATGCACAGGCACAGCAGCAGCCCCGGGATGGCGTGGAGCACAAGCCTGGGCATAGACAATCGCGGGCACCTTCGCTGCAGCCGGTGCCGCGACCGGTCATGGCTGGGCGCCCTAACGGGTCGGCATCGTCTATTGCAAATTACGGGACGAAATGTACCGATATTCTCCTATCAAGAAAAGAGCGATCTGGCGATCTCCTGGGCCGTCTGCCGGAGCACTGGCACGTGGTCCTGCGCGTCCTTCGCCGTCATCCGCGCCACCGGCGCGTGCAGCGCGAGCGCAGCCAGCAGTTCCCCTGCCGGCCCCTCGACCGGCACTGCGACGCCCACCAGCCCCACCATGAACTCCTGGTCGTTCACCGCCACGCCCCGCGAGCGGATGCGCTTCAATTCGACCTCCAGCGCCGCAGGGTCGGTCAGGGTGCGGCCGGTATAGGCGGCAAGCTTGCCGGCGCCGAGCAGATGCGCCCGCTCCTCCGGCGACATGAATGCCAGGAACAGCTTGCCCGACGCTGTGCAGTGGATGGGCACGCGGCTGCCCGGCTGGAACGTCGTGCGGAGCGGCCAGTTGCATTCCACCCTGTCCGCATAAACGACTTCCCCGCGGTCCAGCACCGCGAGGTTCACCGATTCGCCGATGACGTCCACGAGCCGCCGGAGCGCCGTATGGGTCGGGTCCGCGCGGGCGGCCCGGGTCAGCGTGCGCACCGCCACGCGCACGAGGCGCGGCGCCGGAAACCACGCCTTGCCTGTCAGGTCACGCCGCGCGAAGCCGACCTCCTCCAGTTGGATGAGCAGCCGGTGCACCGAGGTCTTCGGCATGCCGACTGTCTTGGCGAGGTCAGCGAGTTGCACCGGCGCATCGGCCGCCAGCATCGCCTCGAGAACCGCGACGCCCTTCCCGAGCGCCGAGCCGCCGGTGTCCTCGGTGGGCGCAGCGATGGATCGGTCGGCGGGGTTCGAATCGGCGCGGCGCGGCATGATATCGAAAGACTACACGCCGCGTGGAATCTGGCGACGCTAGAATTGCGGTACGAATTGTTCCATCCTATTGACATTGATGGGCCCTCGGCCCAACCCGCGCCGTTTCGCGATCGGGGGAGGTACCGCGTCTTGGTTTCCTGTCCGTGACAGCCTCGCCCGGCAGCGCGCCCGCCGGCTCGCTCACAGCAGCGATCGGCGTGACACTCGTGGCCCAGGCCCTCGTGGTGCTGGCCTCTCTGACGTTGCCGGTGGCCGGCGCGGTGGTGCTGCCCGCCCTTGGCGCACCGGCGCATCTTCTCGGCTGGTATGCGGCTGTGGTGTTCCTCGGCGGCGCAGTCGCCGCTCTGGCGACGCCGCGGCTGGTGGCGCGGGCCGGGCCGGTCCGGGTGCATCAGGGCATGCTGATGCTGGGGGGCCTCGGGCTGGCCATGCTGCCGCTTGGCGCGGTCGCGCTGCTGCCCAGCGCGCTGCTGATTGGCTTGGCCTATGGCCCCGCCAACCCGGCGAGTTCGGACCTGCTCGCGCGGATGACGCCGCCGGCGATGCGCAACCGCGTCTTCTCGCTGAAGCAGGTGGCCGTGCCGCTCGGCGGGGCCGCGGCCGGGCTCGGAGTGCCACCGCTGCTGGCAACGATCGGCTGGCCCGCGCTGACGCTCGGTCTGGCGGGCCTGCTCGTGGTGACCGCCGCCGCCGCCGGCCTCTGGCAGCGGGCTCTCGACGCGCCCTGGCGGGGATCGGTCCGGGCGCCGGGGGGCGGCGCGCTCGCCCCGCTCCGGGCCCTCGGCCGCGAAAGCCGTGCCCTGGGGCTCGCCTCTGCCGCGCTGCTGCTGGCGGCGGTGCAGTTCAGCTTCTCAACCTTCCTGCCGACGGTGCTGGTCGAAGGTGCGGGTTGGAGCGTCAGCGCCGCCGGCGTCGTGCTGACCACGGCGCTCGGCGTCTCGATCGTCGCTCGGCTCGTCCTGGGCTGGGCGGCGGACCGCTTCGCGGCGCGGCGCGTGTTGATCGCGCTGGCGGTGCTCCTCGCCTCCTCGGCCGCGTTGTCGGCGATGGTCGGGCCGGGGACGCCCGTCCCAGTCGTCGTGCTGGTCGCGGGGCTGTTCGGCTTCGCGGCTTTCGGCTGGAACGGCATCATGCTGGCGGAAGTCGCCCGGATGGCCGGCCCGGCCGGCGTCGCCGCGGCAACGGCGGGCACGATGACGCTGATCTACGGTGGCGCGGCGATCGGACCGGCGCTCTTCGGGCTGGCCTACGCGCTTTCGGGCGGTGTCGCCGCCGGCTGCGTGCTGCTCGCGCTGTTTGCGCTCGCCGCGCTGCTGCGGCTGCTCAGCCAGCGCTGAGGAAGTACGCCATCAGCGCCGCGCCGCTCGCATCCGGTGCTTCCTCGGCGATGAAATGCCCGGCCGCGACCGGCGCGCCAGCGATGGCCGGAGCGAAGGTCCGCGCAGGACGCCGCCTGTACCGCCGGGATCGCGCGACTGGCGAGCGAGGCGCGGAACGCCGGCGGGTCCCAGAAGCCGGGCGCCAGCGCCGAGGCGTCGAGCGTGTGGCGCAAGCAGGATTCGGGCTCGGCACCGATCAGCCGATCCGGCAGCCCGCCCGGCTAGACCAGGAAGCACCAATGACAGGCCTTGAGCGCCACCGCCGCGTCCATCGCGCGGAAGCGCGCGAGCGTCGGCGTGATGTCGAGGAAGGCCACGCGCGTCAGAATGCCTGGGTGATCCAGGCCGAGCCTATTCAGCACTTGCCCTCCGCGGTCATGCCCGGTGGCCGCGAAGCGCGCATGGCCGAGCGAGGCCATTGCCGCCAGCATGTCCGCTGCCATCGGTCGCTCGGCGAGCGCACATCGCCGCCGACCTCGGGCGCGGTACTCTCGCCCGGCCCGCGAAGGTCGGCAGACGACCGTGAGGCGCCCCGCCAGGCGAGGCGCCGCGAGATGCCACATCACATGCGCCTGCGGGAAGCCGTGCAACAGCAACAGCGCCGGGCACGGGGCATCAGCCGGTCCTCACCAGCACCTGCCCGTCGCGCAGCGTCACCGGAAAGACGGGCAGCGGCAATTCGGCGAGACCGACCGGCGCGCCGGTTGGCAAGGCCCACTGCCAGAAATGGATGGGGCAGGTCAGCGTGTCGCCGTCCAGCGCGCCGTCGCAGAGCGGGCTGTCCTGGTGGGGGCAATCCGCCGCGCAGGCGACGATGCCGGAGGCCGCGCCGAGCAGCAGTACGCGCGTGCCGTCCGCCAGTTCCACCTCGCGCAGCATGCCCGGCGGCACCTCCTCGGCGGCACAGGCGCGCTGCCAGCCGTCAGCCGAAGCGGTCATAGCGGATCTCCGTGGGCGATACCTTGAGGCCGATGACGAGGGCGCGCATCGCCGCATCCACCATGGGCGGCGGGCCGGCGACGTAGTGGAGCCGTGTGGGGTCGGGCGCCATCCCCCGCAGCGCGGCGGCAGCGTGTTCGTGCACAAGACCTTCCGCGAAGGTGAGTTCCGGCCAGGCGGCGCGGAGCGCGGACGGCGCAGGCGCGTCGGAGAACACGACGTCCACCGAAAGCCGCGCCGATGCACGCACCAAGCCCGCCAGTTCCCCTAGCAGATAGGCCTGCGCCGCATCGCGCAGACCGAAGAACAGGCGTGCCGGCCGCACCGCAAGCGCGCCGCTCGCCGCTGCCTCGTCCAGGATGGCCAGCATGCCCGCGATCCCGGAGCCGCCGGCGATCGCGACGAAGGGCCGCGCCTCCTTGGCCTGGAAAACGGCACGACCGAGCGGACCATAGACCCGCACCGGCAGCCCCGCGTCCTCAAGCGCGAAGAGCCGCGCCGTGCCGGGCCCAGGGCCGCGGCGCACCAGCAGTTCGAGCCGGGCGCTGCCGTCGTCGCGCCGGATCATGGAATAGGCGCGCGGCCCGGCGATCCCGGGCATCTCAAGGAGAACGAATTGTCCCGCGAGGAACGGCATGGGCGAGGCGAGCGTCACCGAGAAGGTCGCGACCTCGGCGGTCAGTTGGTGCTTCATGGCAACGCGGCCCGCAACCCAACCCGGCACGGGATGCGGCCCCGCCACTGGCAGGGTGCCGCGGATCGCAAGTTCGACCGGGTCGCGGGCTTCGCATTGGCACAGCAGCACCTCGGTGGGATCACGGAGCGACCGTGCCCCGGGCGCCTCGGGCCAGAGCGGCGCCACGGCGCCCGAGACGAGTTGGGCGCGGCAGCTTCCGCAGGTGCCGGACGCGCATTCGTGCGGCAGCGCCAGCCCGGCGGCCAGCCCCGCGAGCAGCAGCCTCTCCCCGGGTGCCACGCCGAAGCTCACGCGCCGCCCGGCCCGGTCGGTGAGGACGACAGTCGTCACGACGCGAGCACGACGCGCCCGTGGCGCTCCTTCACCTCGTAGAAGTGCAGACGCATGGGCAATCCGGCCGGCGCCTCCACCAGCGGCGCGCCGCTCACCAGGTCGAACTCGAACCCGTGCCAGGGGCAGCGCAGCACCTCGCCTTCCCGCCGGAGGCAGGCGGTGCCCTTGGCATCCGCGACCTCCCCGCCCACACATCCGGCGGAAAGAGGGGCGCCATGATGCGGGCAGCGCGCGCCGAAGGCGCGGAGCGAGCCGTCGGGCAGGCGCGTCAGGACGATATCGCGCCGCCTCACGCTGACCTTCAGCAAGACGCCGGGCGCCACCTCGTCGGCGGCGCACAGATCGGTTTCCGTCATCGCGGTCACTCCGCCGCCTGCGCTGCGGCGGGCGCGGGATCGATCCGGTAGAGGCCGGCTGCGTTACGCCACATGATCTTCTCCCGCAGCTCCGTCGGAAGGGCGCGCGGAATTGCCATCTGCGGATCGTCGAAGTCGAAATGCGGGTAGTCGGTGGCGAAGACCAGCATCTCGTCCGTGCCCATCAGGTCGATGACCTTGAGCCACTGGTCGGTGGTGATGTCCTCGGTCGGCTGGGTGGCGAAGCGCAGGCGCTCCTGCACATGGCGCGAAGGCAGCTTGGTGACGAAGGGCACCTCGATGCGGCCCTGGCGGTATTCGCGGTCCATGCGCCACATCACATGGGGCAGCCAGGAGAAGCCGCCCTCCAGGACGATCATCCGCAGGTCGTCAAACTCGTCAAAGACGCCCGAGAGGGTGAGGCTGATCACCTGTCCCATGATGGCCAGCGGGATCAGGGTGTGGCGCTCGATGTAGCTCTGGCCCATGCCGTAGGGGCCCTGCGCCAGGACCGTATGGTGCATCGCGACCACGAGGCCGTGCCGGCTTGCCGCGCGGAAGATCGGGCGGAAGAACGGGTCGCCATAGGCGAGGTCGTCCACCACAGGCAGCATCACCTGGCGCATCTGCGGGTGCGCCGCCATGCGGTCGATCTCGCGCGCGGCGCCCTCGGGATCCCGCGCGTCGATCTGGATCGACCCGAGGAAGCGCGGGTCCTTCGACAGCCAGTTCTCGGCCACGTAGTCGTTGTAGGCAGCCGCGAGAGCGGTCGCGAGACCGCGCTGCATCTTGAGCATGGTGGGGTAGAAATACCCCGTCAGCACGGCGTGCGTGATGCCGCAGCCATCCAGCAGCTGGCGCCGCATGAGCCCGTAGTCGGACACCGAGGCCGAGCCGTCCGCGTTGCGGACATCCGCGCGGTTTCCGTTGCCTGGCGAGGTGTAGCAGAAGGGCTGGCTGAAGCCGCGCCAGGCGCCGGCGGCGATCCAGCCCTTGTAGGGCTCGGGCAGGTAGGGAACGAGATCCTTCACGCCCGAAAAGCTCTCGTGGACGTCGGTGTCAATCAGCAGCATGCCTCGCCTCCGTGGGACTGGACCGCACATATACGATTATCGGGACGTTTCATACCGATTTTTGGAGTCGCCCGACCTGTTGCCAACCGCCCGTGCTCGAGCGCGTGCGACGTCAGCCCGCCTCCACGCGCCACTGCAGCCTCGCCAACGCCGCGCGGGGCCAGGCTGCGCCGGCAGGTCGCTCAGTTGACGACGATGTTGGCGTCCCGGATGAGCAGGGCGAGCCGTTCACGGTCACGCCGAAGGAACTCGGCAAAGGACGAGGGGTCGCTGCCCACCGGCTCCGCGCCAAGCCCGGCGAGCCGCTCCCGGACCGCCACGTCGCGGAGCGCCGCGGTCGCCGCCTCGTGGAAGCGGGCCACCATTGCGGCCGGCGCGCCCGCCGGCAGGTAGACCCCGTTCCACTCCGCGATGTCGAAGTCGGAGAAACCGGCCTCGGCCACTGTCGGCAGGTTGGATAGCGCGGAAAGCCGGAGGGACGAGGACACGGCGAGCGCCCGGAGTCGCCCGTCCTGGACCAGCGACAGCGAGATCGAGGCCACCGCAAAGGCGAAGTCGATGGTGCCCGCGACCAGGTCCTGCATCATCGGTCCGCCGCCGCGGTAGACCACGTGCGTCGCCTCGAAGCCCGCCAGACGGGCAAGGTTGGCGGCCGCGAGATGCGTGGCCGTCCCGTTGCCGGCCGAACCGAAGGTGAGCGGGGTGCGGGCCGCCCGCGCGGTGGCGATCAGCGCCGCGAGGCTCACCAGCGGCCGGTCCTGGCGCACGAGCAGGAGCATCGGCAGCACCGTGACCTGCGAGACCGGGCTGAAGGCGGTCGCATAGTCGAAGGCAAGGTTCCGCAGGAGGGAGGGATTGGCCGTATGCGCCGCGGCGTCCAGCAGCACCGTGTGCCCGTCCGGCGCGGCCCGCGCCACCTCGGCAGCACCGATGGTGCCCGCGGCCCCGCCGCGATTCTCCACGACCACGGGTTGACCGAGCATGTCGCCCATGGGCCGGGCGAGAAGCCGCGCCGTCGTGTCAGCGCCGCCACCCGGCGCATAAGGCACGACCATGCGGATCGGGCGCGAGGGAACCCATTGCGCGTGAGCAAGGCCTGGCTGGGCAAGGAGGAGCGCCGCGGAGCCCAGCAGGGCGCGGCGCCGGAAGCGCGGTGGTGCTTGTTCCATGGAGTCTCTCCCTGTGTGTTTCTATCGGACGTCCCTTGCGGGTCAGTGGTGCCACGCCTCGGCGACGCGGCACGCCTGGAGACGTGCCGGATCTGGCGCGGCCATGGGGCCCGGGGGCAGCAACACGGCGCCGCCCTCCTGGCGCAACGGCGCGGACAGCAGGCATGCACGCGGCCGCAGGAAGCCGTTCATCTCGCCGGCGTTGCGGATCATGCGGTGGGCTACCGCGGCCTCGGCCCAGCAGCCGATCTCGCTCGCCACCCCGTTGCCGAGCACGGGCTCCATCCCAAGTCCGCGGATCAGCGCGAGGCCGGCTTCGAGCGCCGCGACGCCGCCCATCTTCATGAGCTTCAGCTTGATGAAGCGCGCGCAGCCGAGATCCGCGGCGCGGCGGATGTCGTCCGGGCCGTAGATCGATTCGTCGAGCATCATGGGCACCGCGGCCACGCGGGCGACGGCGACCGCCGCATCCCAGTCACCCGCCGCGCAAGGCTGCTCCAGGAGTTCGATCGAATCAGCGTCGAGCGCCGCGGCGAAGCGACATGCCTCCTCGCGCGTGAATCCCTGATTGCCATCCACGCGCAGTCGAAGCCGGCCGGCGTTCAGGCGCTGGATCAGGCGGCAACGGGCCAGGTCCGCCTCGGCGTCGAACCCGACCTTGACCTTCAGCGTGCCGAAACCGGCGGCGATGGCCGCCTCCATCTCGGCCTCGATGCCGGCCTGGTCCGTGGCGTTGAGCCCCGCGAGCAGCGGCACGCGGCGGGGTGCGTCGCCGGCCAGCAGCAGTGGTTCGGCCGCGAACTCGATTGCCGAACGGAATGCGCTGACGGTGAAGGGGGCCGTGGGAAAGGCATCGCGAAGCAGGCGCCCGCCCGACGAGGCATCCGTCCCGACCAGGGCCGCGGCGAGGCGCTGCGCCGTTGCCCAGGCGCCGTCGACCGTCTCGTCCGTGTAGCCGGTCAGGATGGTCGCCTCTCCCCATCCCGCGGTACGGACACCCTGGCCGGCGATCACCTCGACGAGCAGGCTGTCGAAGGCGGCGACCGGCCCCATCGCCAGCTTGTAAGGCTCACGCAGGGGGAGCGACAGCAGATGAAGACGCATCGAGGTGGGAACACAAGGCAGAGCCCAGGTGTCTTCCAGGGCAAGACCGGGCTGCGCCGCATGCACTCCCATCTGTTTCCTCCCATTCGCCGGCGCACGGCCCGCCATCCGCGGGGGTGGCGATCCTGACGAAGGTCATCCTAAAGCACAAAAAACGGGATGAGTCATCCCGTTTTTATGAGACCGCGGTGCCATGAGGCACGGCGCGCCGTTCGGCTCCGCCACGACCGGGCGACCTCACCACGCGCCTGCGGATCCATGCCAATCGGCGCTCGGATGGGTGCGGTCGGCGCCGAACGCTGTTCTGGATCTAGACGACGATGGCGCGCGCGGAATCAGACCGGTGAAGTGACCGGATGGCAGGGCCGTCCAGTCCGCGGGTTCTTTGCCGGCCTCAAGAAGCGCCAGGGCATCGCCGTCGAGGTGATGGAGCGCGTCCGCCAGGTCGGTCCCGACAAGCAGGGCGCCCGCGGCTCGTACTCGATCTGCCGCATCGGCGATGCCGGTTGGCAGAAAGCGACCAAGGCGGACAGATGAGGAGGTGTGGCCGACTGTGTCCGCACTGGTCGCAGCATTCGGAACAACAGAAACACGCGTCGAAACCGCGGCTACAAGGCGCGACGCGACGCGGCAATCCGACAGACGGAAAAGGTCTCCGCAGGCACCGGGATAATCCGGACACCAGACAAAGGAGACCGACAGCATGTCCACCATCAGCCTCACCTTCGGCACCGAAGACGACAACGTCGCCCACAGCTTCAACGGCCTGAACCGCGAGGAGGACCTGATCCTCCAGATGGGCGGTGGCAACGATTACGTCCACGCCAGCTCGGGCACCAACACCATCTATCTCGGCAAGGGCAACGACACCTTCGACTCCGTGAACCGGACCGCGGGCCCCTTCCAGGATGACACCGTCAGCGGCGCCTCCGAGGTGTATGCCGGCGATGGCAACGACGTCCTCTATTTCGAAGACAGCGAAGGCGTCGCCTACGGCGGCAAGGACAACGACACCTACTACATCCGCGGCGACAGCCACGACGTCGCAGTCATCGAGCTCGCCAATGAGGGCATTGACACGGTCAACATCGATGTCTGGAACGGCGACACCTACTACGTCCCCACGAATGTCGAGAACCTGAACGTCGGCCGCATCTACTACTGGGGCGCCTCCTACAACCCGAGCGAGATGACCAACAACCAGTTCGAGCTGGGCTTCGTCGACGACGGGGCGAAGATCGTCGGCAACGAGCTCGCCAATCGCATCACCGGCAGCGACATGAAGGACACGCTGCATGGCGGTGACGGTGCCGACACCCAGAAGGGCGGCCTGGCCGACGACGTGTTGCATGGGGAGAACGGCAACGACGTGCTCTGGGGCGAGCACGGCCACGACAGCGTCTATGGTGGAGCCGGCGATGACAAGCTGGAGGGCCATGACGGCAACGACCGCATGGATGGCGGCGCCGACAACGACGCCGTGTGGGGCGGCGGCGGCAATGACCAGATGTGGGGCAGCGGCGGGAACGACACGATGGTCGGCGGCGCCGGCGCGGACACCATGTCGGGCGGCGCCAATGACGACACCTATTCGAATGTCGAGGCTGGCGACCTCATCGTGGAGGGTGCGGGTGCCGGGTCCGACACCGTCACCACCAGGCTCGGCAGCTACACGCTTTCTGCGAACCTGGAGCACCTGACCTACCTCGGCACGGCGAGCTTCACCGGCACCGGCAATGCGCAGGGCAACGTGATGAAGGGCGGCGAGCAGGCCGATGTGCTGAAGGGGATGGGCGGCAACGACGCGCTTACCGGCAACGGCGGCAACGACCTTCTCGAGGCCGGCGCAGGCGACGACTATGCCGGTGGCGGCAACGGCATGGACACCATCCACGGCGGCACCGGGAACGACAAGCTGTTCGGGCAGAACGACGCCGACTACATCACTGGTGGCGACGGCGACGACCAGGTGGATGGCGGAGCCGGGAATGACAACCTGCATGGCAACGGCGGTGCCGACCTCATGAGCGGCGGCGACGGCAACGACCTGCTGCAGGGGGGCGACGGCAACGACGACATCCGCGGCGGCGCTGGCGACGACGTCATCTATGGCGGCCTCGGCAGGGACAAGCTCTACGGCGATGCCGGGAGGGACAGCTTCCGCTATCAGAGCCTGTCGGAGAGCAACGCGGTGAGCGGCCGTGATTTCCTCTACGGCTTCGAGCAGGGTCAGGACAAGATTGACCTCTCCTGGATTGACGCCAACTCGACGGTCGCGGGCAACCAGGCCTTCGCCTTCACCGGCCCTGGCGCCTTCTTCCAGAGCGCCGGCGACCTCTGGGTGAGCACCAACCTGCTCGGCACGAACGTCAACATGGACGTAAATGGCGACGGGATGGCCGACATGTCCCTCACCGTCGTCGGGGTCTGGACCATGACGGCCAACGACTTCGTCCTCTGACAAGAGCAGCGATCGGAATGAAGGAGCGGCCGATCGGGGGCCGCTCCTTTGCCCTTTCGCGCATGACCCTCGCCGGCAAGTTCCGTCGCGCGGGCTGGGGCGCGAACGGCCAGACGGATGTCGGCGCCGAGTGGCAACGCGATCTGGGGATGCCTTTTCGCTCGCACACGCAATCGATGCCCTCGTTGCGGATAACTGGAACGTGAGGGAGCTCGCCATACGGTCGCCTCGATGTCGGGCGTGTTAAGCTCTCCAAGCCAGTCGTGACTTCCAGCACCAGATCGACGGAGCAGACGATGAAACGGACACGAGCGACCCGAGTGTTGGCCGCCAGCCGGCTCTGCTTGCTGCTGCTTGGCGGAACTGCACTTGCAACCGCTCCTCTCGCCACGTCCTTGGCGTGGGCTGCCGGAGGCGGTGGTGGCGGAGGCGGTGGTGGCGGGGGTGGCGGGGGCGGCGGAGGAGGAGGCGGAGGCGGAGGAGGAGGAAGCGGCGGTGGCGGTGGAGGTGCGGGCGGCGGAAGCGGTGGCGGCCCAGGCGGTTCTGGTGGCGGCGGAGCGGGAGCTTCGGCAGGCGGGGGTGGCGGCAACGGCAACAGCCAAGGCCACGGTAATGGTGGCGGCCATGGTGCCGGCACAGCGGCGGCCGGCGCTGCCGGCACAAGCAACGGCCGCGGCGGTGTCGGACGGGGCGATGACCCAGCGGGCCGCGGGAGCGGACGCAGCGGCTTCGGTGAGACGGCACGTGGTTCATTGAGCACCGAGCATGGACGATCTGCAGACCGCGGCGCGCTGGCCGGCGCGCTTGGGGCGCTCAATGCTGCGCATGCCTCGCCGACCGCCCGCGCCAATGCGGCGCCGAATTCACGCGTCGGGGAGATTGCAGCCTATGAGCAGGCGATGCTCGCCGCGCTCTCCATGCCCTCGCTCACGCCGGCACAGCGCGCAGAGAGGAATGCAGCGATCGCCGAGGCGCGTGCGATTGAACTCTCGATTGCGGCGAACCGCCCTGTCAGCCCGGCGGTCGTCAGCCGAGTCGATTCCTTGCTCGGTCTGCCGCCGACCAACCCCACGCTCGGGGTGACCCGGTGATCGTTCCGTTCAGTCGGCTCTGGCAAGACGCTCACGCAGTCGCCCGATGACCTGCGCGTCATAGGGCCCGACGCCGCGGAGGCCTTCGCGAGAGCAGAAGGTCGCGATGGTCGTTCGGGTCAGGGGCCCGTCGCGCCCGTCCACGATTGCGCCATTGGGCGACAATCCTAGCGTGGCGAGACCAGACTGCATGAAGCGGACCAAGGGCCGATCAATGGCCGTGACGGGGCCCCGAACGCTCTCACGCTGCAGCCGCGCCAGCGCAGCAGCGGCTTCCGCTGGCGGTGCCAGGCGCTGCAGCGCGGTGCGATAGCGCGTGGCTGCCTGGACACCACCACGCTCGGCCAATTGAAGCCGGGCGAGAGCTTCGGATTGATCCACTGCTGTGCCGATACCGGCGATCTGGAGGAGCGACATCGCAAACTGCGCCTCTGGCACGCCACGTTCAGCCGCGCGGTGATACCAGACTGCTGCCCAAGCCGGCTCACGCAAGGTGCCGTCGCCGGCTTCGATCATGCGCGCGAGGCGAAACTGCGCCTCTGCATGGCCTTGCTGCGCGGCGCGCAGCAGCCAACCAATGGCGGCCTGCGGGTCCCTTCCGCCATCAGGCTGGGCGAGATGACCCATCGCAACCATAAACTGTGCCTCTGGATGGCCCAGGTTCGCCGCCTCCTCGATCAGCTGCGCGGAGCGCACGGGATCGCGGAGCGATCCCGAGGGCGGATTCAATACACGCAAGCCATCACGATAAAGCGCCGCAGCGCGTGCCTGAACGACGGATGACCGGTCCGGCTGGCTGGCGGCCGTCGGCACCACGGGCGTGGGCTGCATCAACGCGCATCCGGCCAGCGAGAGCAACGCTGCGCCGGCGCATACATGGGCTACCAAGCGCCTGCTCTTCAGACCGAACACCAACATGTCTGCCGCAGCCCTCCGAAGCGTGACGCTGGTGACGCCGCCGAAGCTTGCACACTCCATCATCACCGTCATCTCGCAGTGCATTCAGTGCCGCCCTGTTCACCACCGAGCAACTGTCGTTGGTCGGTGTTGAACAGATGCGATGTCGTGCCGCTCAGCCCGCGTCCTGCACCGGCTTCCCGCGCGGGCCATACTGCGCGGTTCACTCCTCCACCGTCAGTTCGCGCGGCACCTTGAACACATCGCGACCGCGTCGCGGCTGCTGCATGCCCGGGCGCTGATCCACCGCGTCCAGCTCGTCCTGGTCGATCCCGCGCCGGCCGGTGTGCATCAGCTGCTCGTCGCTCAGATCGTCGGCCCGCTCGACACCGCTGATCACGCAGAAGCCTTGCGCGTTCGGCGCCAGCCCGTGCTCCACCGTGTGGCGGTCCCGCCAGCCGGCTCGCGCCTTCATCCAGAAGATCGCGGCCGCGACGTTGTTGCCCTCCGTCGCCATGCGGAACAGCGACTGCGCCACCTTCGTGGTCGCCTCGATCCGCCGCGGTCCAGCTCGATCCGGAAGTGCTTCCGCAGCGTCTTCGGCTCGATGTCAAGGAAGTTCGCCATGTCCTCCTGCGGCGCACCGGCACCCGCCATTGCGCGGACGGCGCGGCGCTGCTCCGCCGTGGGCTCGAAGCGCTAACCCTGCATGGGATGCTTCCTCGCCGCGCTGCGCCGCCACAACCGCTCTCGCCTGTCGCGACCAGCACCGCCCGATCGCCGGTGATGGCCCGCGAGCGCAGCACGGCAACATCGACATAGGCCGGCGACAACTCGATCGCGTGGCAGGCAGGCCCCGACATCTCGGCGCCGATGATGGTGGTGCCCGAGCCGCAGAACGGCTCGTAAACGGCCTGGCCAGGGCTGCTTTTGTTCTCGATCGGACGACGCATGCACGCCACGGGCTTCTGCGTGCCGTGGATCGTCCCGGCGTCCTGGTCCCGGCTCGGGATCGACCACAGCGTCGTCTGCTTCCGGTCGCCCGACCAATGGCCGGGGCTGCCGCTGCGCACTGCATACCAGGCCGGCTCGTGCTGCCAGTGATGATGCCCGCGGCCGAGCACCAGCCGCTCCCTCGCCCAGATGATCTGCGCCCGGACATCGAAGCCGGTCGCGAGGTCAATCCTGAAAACCCCAGGAAACCTGCCACTCAGAGCGCCTCTCGAACAACCGGAGAACGAGACGCGAGTTGGAACTGGCGGATGGGGTGGGATTCGAACCGTCGCAGGTGCCGGTCACTGCAGGAACGGCTCACCAGGGTAGCGCTGGAACTGTGACGGCCCGGCTAACCCGCCCCCAGCCCGCACTACTCGGCAGCCACCCGCGGCCACTCGGGTATTTCACCGCCGATGCGGCGCGTCAGGGCGGCGGCTGCCTCGACCAGGATCGGGCGGGCGGCCGTCTGCGCCTCCGGCGTCCAGCGAATGATCGGCGCGGAGAGGGCGAGGGCCCCGGCAAGCTTGTCGCCCGGTCCGAAGACCGGCGCGGCCATCGCGCCGGTATGCGCATCCGTCGCACCCATGGTGGCGATCGGCAGGTCGAGCGTCGCGACATAGGCGGGCAAGGGACGCGGCGCGAAGGCGCGCAGCACCTGCGCGATCGCCGAACTGTCGAGCGGCAGCGCGTCTCCGACACGCACATGCAGGCGCAGCAGGTGCGGGCTGTCGACGCGGAACAGGCAGAGCCGCTGCTCGCCACGGCGGATGTAGAACGCTGCACTCTCGCCGGTCCGTGCGACGAGCTCCTCCAGTACTGGCATCACATGCGCCTCCAACCGGAAGGACTGCATGTAGATCGTGCTGAGGCGCAGCACCTCGGCGTCCAGCCGGTAAGAGCTGTCCTCTTCGCGCGCGAGGAAGCCGTGCTCCTCCAGCGAAATCGCCAGGCGCATGATCGTGCTCTTCACTAGCCCCGTCCGCTCGGCCAGCTCAGCCAGTGAGAGGGAGCGGTCCCCCTTGCGGAACGCCGAGAGCACGGTGAGCGCACGGTCCGCCGAGGCCACGCCTTCCAGCGCCGGTCGCCGCTTCCCCTTCTCCGCCATGATCTGCCTCCGGCCACCTGGCCCAGCCTAGACTGATTCCAGGCGTGCGCGCAGGATGCTGCCGGTCTCGCTTTCGGTGATGAACACATCGCGCCCGTCCGGCCCGCCCACGCAGAGGTTGGTGGTCGAGGCGCCGGCGCAGGAGGCGATCGCGAGGGTCGGCTCCGCTCGCGCATTGAAGCGCCAGATGACGCCGACCCCGGTATGCGCGACGAGCAGGCTGCCCTCCGGGTCCCAGGCGAGGCCGTCCGGACCGCCGGGCCCACCATGCAGGTGGATGAAGATCCCCGCCTTGGTCACGGCGCCGTCGCCGTGCAGCGGCAGGCGCCAGACCTGGTTGGCGCGGGTGACGGCGACCAGGACGTGTGACAGGTCGGGCGCGACGACGATGCCGTTCGGGCTGGGCACGGTCCCGATCAGCAGATCGAGCCGTCCGTTGGGCCACAGGCGATACACGCGCCCGGTCGGGTCGTGCAGGCCGGTCTGTCCCTGGTCGGTGAAGAAGATGCTGCCATCGGCGCCCAGGCAGAGGTCGTTCGGCCCCCGAAAGCTTTCGCTGCGTGCGGTTTCCAGCAGCGGCGTGATCGTGCCGCTGGCCGGGTCCACTCGGATGAGGCCGCGCTTGTAGTCGGTGACCAGCAGCCTGCCGTCGGGCGCGACCTTCAGCCCGTTCGGCCAGCCATCGTACTCCGCGACCTGCTCCCATGCGCCGTCGCATGCGATGCGGAAGATGCGGCCGAAGGGGATGTCGGTGACGTAGAGCCGCCCCTCGGCGTCGAAGCAGGGGCCTTCGAGGAAGCTGTCGATCTCGCGCCCGCTGCGGTTCCAGCGCGCCCATTCGGTGGCGCGCGGCCGGCGGAAGCGATCCGGCAGTCGCGTGAAGACCGCGGTGCCGATGCGCGGCGGAGGGGCGAAGAACATCGGATGCTACTGCCGCTCGATGCCGCTGGTCTCGGCCACCACGCGCCAGCGCGCCGTCTCCTCCGCCAGAATCGCGGCGAAGGCGGCCGGCGGCATGCCGCCCGGCGTGGAGGCGAGGGTGGCGAGGAAGTCGCGCATGTCCTGGGCCTCGAGCGCCCTCGCGACCTCGGCGTGGAGCCGCGCGACCACGGCGTCCGGCGTGCGCGCCGGTGCGGCGAGGCCGGACCAGTTCACCACGCCCTCGCCGTTCGGTCCGAACTGCGGCAGGCCCGCCTCGCGGAAGGTCGGCGCCTCCGGCAGGACGGGCGTGCGTTGCGCGCCGCTCATCGCCAGCACCCGCAGCGCGCCGCCCTGCACATGGCCGATGGCCGAGCCGAGCGAGACCATCACGACGTCCACCTGACGGGAGAGCACGTTGGTCACCGCCTCGCCGGCGCCACGGAAGGGCACGTGCAGCATCCGGATGTCGGCGGCCTGGGCGAAGGCGGCGGTGGCGAAGTGCGGCGCGCTGCCGATGCCGCCCGTGCCGTAGGTGATCCTCTCGGGCTCACGCCTGGCGGCCGCGATGAGCGCGCCGAGGTCGCCCCAGGGCGCATCCCGGTCGACGGCGATCATCACCGGCGAGAAGGCGCTCACCGTCACGGGCCGGAAGGCGTTCGCGTGGTCGAAGGGCAGGCGTTGGAAGAGGTAGGGGAGCATCGCGTAGGTGTTGTCCATCGCCAGCAGCGTGTGCCCGTCGGGCGCGGCGCGCGCGACATCCGCGGCGCCGATCGTGCCCGTGGCACCCGACTTGTTCTCCACCACCACCGGGCGGCCGAGGCCCTCCGAGAGCTTTGGCGCGAGCCGCCGCGCGATCGTATCCACGGCGCCGCCGGGCGCCCAGCCGACGACGATGCGGATCGGGCGGGATGGCCAATCGCCCTGCGCGAGGCCTGGGCGCGGCAGCGCGCCGAGCGCGAGCGGGGCCGCGGCCAGGGCGGAGCGGAGGATCAGGCGGCGGGAGAGCATGACGGTCGGTTCCTTCCTTGGCGTCCCCTTGCGATCGGGGCTTGCATTTCGAAACGTCATTTCGTTATAAGCCTCCGCAGCCCCGGCCTGTCAAGCAAAGCCGTGTGCAGGGAAGGAGACCTCCGGAATGCCCGGACCCAGCCTCGGCCGTCGTGCCGCACTCCTCGGAGCAGCGTCCATCCTGGCCATGCCCGCCCGCGCGCAGCGCGGCTGGCCGGCGGGGCGGCCGATCGAGATCGTGGTGCCCTTCGCGCCGGGTGGTGGCATGGACGCCATGGCACGCACCGTCGCGCCCTTCCTTGCCGCGAAGCTCCCGGGGGCGCGCGTCGTCGTGTCGAACCGTGCCGGTGCCGGCGGTCAGGTCGGAACGGAAGCGGTGGCGAACGCTGCGGCGGACGGATTCATGCTAGGCGCCTGCGCGACGCCCACCGTGCTCAGCCAGCCGATCGAGCGACCGGTGCGCTGGCGCCCGGCCGAGCTCACCTTTCTGGCCCAGGTCGTCGAGGATCCCTGCGGGTTGTTCGTTCGCGCGGACAGCCCGCTGAAGGGCCTGCCGGATCTCCTGGCGGCCGCCCGCGCCCGACCGGGCGACCTCTCCTACGGCACGGCCGGCATCGGCGGGGACGACCACATCGCGACCCTGCTCCTGGAGGAGGCTGCGAACGTCCGGCTGAACCACGTGCCGTTCAACGGCACCTCGCAGCTGCTGGTCCCGCTGCTCGGCGGGCAGCTCGCGGTCGGTGCCTTCAACATCAGCGAGGCGCTGCCATTGCTGCGCGACCGCGCCATCCGCGGCCTCGCGCTGGCCAGCGCCGAGCGCGACCCGACCGCGCCGGAGCTGCCCACCTATCGCGAAGGCGGCGTGGACGTCGTGTTTTCAGCCGGGCGCGGCATTTTCGGACCGCCAGGGCTACCGGACATGATCCGCACCGCCATCGAGGCGGCCTTCACGGCCATCTTCGCCGACCCGGCCTGGGCCGAGGCGGCCGCCCGCGCCGGGTTGCCGCTCAAGCCGCTGGTCGGCGCGTCCTACCGCGACGCCGCGCTCGGCGGCGAAGCGGCGCTGCGGGCGCTCTGGTCGCGGCGGCCATGGAAAGAATGAAACTGCGTTTCGTGAACTCCGCGCGCGGCTGACCCGCCCGCACATCCCTCGAAGGAAAGCCCAGCCATGCCAGTTGGCTTCAGGATCCTGCCCGTCACCCGGCGCGTCGCGCCGGACCTGGTCGCCCGCTTCCGCGCTCTCCCGGTCGCCAATGTGAGCGACGTGATGTCGCGCCTCACCGCCGGCGGACCCCGGCTGCGCCCCATGCATGCGGGCGGCCTGCTCGCAGGCCCGGCCTTCACGGTGAAGACGCGGCCCGGCGACAATCTGATGATCCACAAGGCGCTTGCGCTCGCCGCCCCCGGCGATGTCATCGTCGTGGACGCCGGCGGGGATCTCACCAACGCCCTGATTGGCGAGTTGATGCTCGCTCAGATGGTCAAGCGCGGCCTGGGTGGCATCGTCCTGAACGGCGCCATCCGCGACAGCGCCGCGATCCGCGCGCAGGACTTCCCGGTCTTCGCCGCCGGCGTCACCCATCGCGGCCCCTACAAGGACGGGCCCGGCGAGATCAACGTGCCGGTCGCGCTCGACGGCATGGTGATCGAGCCCGGCGACCTCGTGCTCGGCGATGATGACGGCCTGCTCTGCGTGCCCTTCGCCGAGGCCGAGGCCATCCACGCCGCGGCGACACAGAAGGCAGCCGCCGAGGCCCGGCAGATGAAGAACATCGAGGCCGGCACGCACGACGCCTCCTGGGTGGACGCCACGCTGCGCCGCCTCGGCTGCGACGGCCTCGCCTGACGCCAACGCGGAGCAGACCGATGTCCCAGAACAGCGCCGCAGCGCCGATGGTGCTCGTCACCGCACCGAAGCTCGCCCCCGAAGCCGTCGCGCTGCTGACCGCGGCAGGCTGCGAGGTCGCCTACACCGAGGCCTATCCTCCCGAGGCGGCGCTGCTCGCCGCCATCGCCCGGCACCGCCCGGCGGCGTTGCTGCATCGCCAGGGTGTCGTTAGCGCCACGGTGATGGACGCGGCCGCACCCGGCTTGCGTGTCATCGCGCGGCACGGCGCCGGCGTGGACGGCATAGACCTCACCGCTGCCGAAGCGCGCGGACTCGCGGTGACGCGCGCCGCCGGCGCCAATGCACGCGCCATCGCGGAGCACGCTTTCGCGCTGATGATGGCGCTCCTCAAGGACCTCCCCGCCGTCGGCTCTGCCATGGCCGCGGGTGCGTGGGAGAAGACGACGCGCATCGCCCGCGATGCGGAGGGAACCACCCTCGGCATCCTCGGCTATGGCGCGATCGGTGCGCGGCTGGCGCATCTCGCCGACGCCTTCGGCATGCGCGTGCTGGCCTATGACCCGGCCTTGCCGCCGGGGCCGCTGCCAGGCCCCGGCGAGCGCGTGACGGAGCTCGACGCGCTGCTCGCCCGCGCCCAGGTGCTTTCGTTGCACTGCCCGCTGAATGAGGCGACACGCGGGCTGATCGGCGCGGCGGCGCTCGCGCAGCTCCCGCGCGGGGCGATCCTGATCAACACCGCGCGCGGCGGCATCGTGGACGAGGCGGCGCTGCTCGCCGCCCTCGACGCCGGCCACCTCGCCTGGGCCGGGCTCGACGTCTTCGCGTGCGAGCCCTTGCCGGAGGAAAGCCCACTCCGGCGCCATCCCCGCGTGCTCGCCTCGCCGCATCTCGCCGCGAACACACCGCGCGCGGTGGCCGCCATGGGGTGTGCGGCGGCGGAAAGCATCATCGCCTTGCTGGGCGGGCGCACGCCCGCCCTGCCAGGCGCTCTGGTGCTGCCAGGCCAACCCGTACTGGCGCACGCCCCCGCCGCGTAGGGCGGCGCCCCCGACGCATCGAAGACCGACCAAGGAGGAACGCATGACACAGCCCCTTTACACGACCCGCCGCGGCATCCTGGCCGCCGGCATCGCATCCCTCACCGCGCCCGCCCTTGCGCAGCAGGCCTGGCCGGCCGGCCGGCCGATCGAGATCATCGTCGGCTTCGCGCCTGGTGGCGGGACGGACGTGATGGTGCGCGCGCTGGCGCAGGCCCTGAGCCCCGAGCTTCCCGGCGCCAACTTTGTCGTCGTGAACCGGCCCGGCGCCGGCGGCGAGACGGCCTATGTCGCGCTGCAGGGCGCGCGGCCGGACGGCTACACGCTCGGCACCATCAACACGCCTGGCTTCCTGTCGCTCAGTGTCCAGCGTCGCGTCCGCTACGACCGCGCGCAGATCCGGCTGATCGCACGCCTGGTGGACGATCCCAGCGCCTTCGTGGTGCATCGCGACTCGCCCTATCGCACGCTGAAGGATCTGGTGGAGGCCGCGAAGCGCCGGCCCGGCACGATCAGCGTCGGCTCCTCCGGCATCGGCACCGACGATCACCTTGGCCTGACGCTGTTCGAGGAGGCCTCGGGGACGGAGTTCATCCACGCGCCCTTCGCCGGCGCCGGCCCGGTGCGCAATGCCGTCCTTGGCAAGCAGATCGACGTGGCCGGACTGAACCTCGGCGAGATCGGCATGCTGGGGCAGGAGAATCCGATGCTCCGCGCGCTGGCCGGTATGGGCGCGCGGCGCTGGGAGCTGATGCCCGACGTGCCGACCTTCCGCGAGGAGGGCTTCGACGTGGTCATGACGAGCGAGCGCGGCCTCGGCGCGCCGCGTGGCATCCCGGATGAGATCGCGAAGCGGCTCGAGGATGCGATCGCGAAGGTGATCGCGACGCCCGAATGGGCCGAGAAGGTGCGGCAGCTCGAACTGGCGATGGATTTCCTGCGCGGGTCGGATTGGGAGGCGCAGATGCCGGCGCAGCTCCGGCGCTACCAGCAGATCTGGGAGCGGACGCCCTGGCAGTGACCGCGGGGGCGGATGAAGGCGGCCACGGCACTCTGCGCGTCGGGGCCGCCCGCATCCGCGCGCAGATCCTCGGCATCCTCCTCGCCTGGGGCATGCCGGAGGATCTGGCGGAGACGACCGCGGAGGTGATGAGCGAGACCGACCTGATGGGCGTCGACTCGCACGGCATCTCGATGCTGATGCTCTACGACCGGATGCGGCTCGCAGGGCAGCTGCGGCTGCGGGCGCGGCCGCGTGTGGTGCGCGAGAATGCCTGCACGGCGCTGGTGGATGGCGGCGCCGGGCTCGGCCATCCCGTGGGCGTCTTGGCGATGCGGCTCGCGGTCGAGAAGGCGGCGACGGCCGGGATCGGGGCGGTTGGCGTGTTCAACTCCCACCACTTCGGCGCCGCGGGCTACTACGCGCGCCTCGCGACGGAGCGCAGGCTGCTCGCGATGATCACCAGCTCCGCGCGTACCGTGGTGGTCGTGCCGACGCGCGGGGCGATCCCGGTGCTCGGGACCAACCCGATTGCCTTCGCAGCGCCCGCGGGACGCAACCGGCCCGTCGTCCTCGACATCGCGACGAGCACGGTCGCGGCGAACAAGGTCAAGGTCCATCACCTCAACGGCAAGCCGCTGCCCGAAGGATGGGTGACGGACGAGGCCGGTCGGTCGGTGACCGAGGCCGGCATGGCCATGGACTACCTCTACCGGCGGTCCGAGGGCGGGCTGACGCCGCTCGGGGGCACTGCCGAGATGGGAAGCCACAAGGGGTACGGCCTGGCCCTGATGGCGCAGATCCTGGGCGCCACGCTGACGGGCGGCTCATTCTCGCCGCTGCGGGAGAGCCGCCGGACGCGGGCGGACGAGCCGGACAATGTCGGCCACTTCTTCATGGCCGTTGATCCGCGCGCCTTCCGCCCGCCGGGCGCCTTCGAGGAGGACATGGACGCGATGATCGACGAGCTGCACGCCACGCCGCCGGCCGATCCTGCCCAGCCCGTCCTGGTCCCGGGTGAGCCCGAGGACCTCGCCCGGGCCGAGCGGCTGCGCGACGGCATTCCAATCCCGCCGGCGCTCGACCGCCATGTGCGGGACGTCTGCGCGCGGGCCGGCGCCGCCTACGTCCTTCAGGATCGCTGAAGATCCTGCGCTGATCTCATCCGCCCGAGATAAGACCAGTGCAGCCCGGCGCCTCCTCCAGCCGGTAGATGCGTGTCGCCGTGCCGGCGAACAGGGCCGTCCGTTCCGCCTTTCCGGCGCCCGCGGCGAGGCGCTTGAAGGCGTTCCAGAGCACGCCGTAGCTGCACATCCCCTTGTCCACAGGGAAGTTGCTCTCGAACATGCAGCGCTGCGCGCCGAATGCCTCGATCAGCGTGTGGATGACGGGGCGCCAGGCCGCCGCGAGTTCAGCCGACGTCGGCGGCACGTCCCGCAGATGGAAGCCGTGCCCGCCAATTTCCATGGCGAGGCCGCCGAGCTTCATCACCGTGTTCGGCAGGGCGGCGAGCGCCAGCACGTCACGCCGCCACGCGGCGAAGCCTTCCTCCCGGCGCCCAGCAAAGGGCCCGACCCCGAGCGGCCCACCACAGTGGTTCACCACCACCGTCAGTTCTGGCACGGCGCGCGCGAGGGCTGCGACGAGAGGCAACTGCGTCTGGTAGGCCCAGACGTCGAGCACAAGGCCATGCCTCGCAAGCCGGCGCGCACCCTCGACGAAACGCGGATCCTCGAGTGGTCCGGGCGGCGCACCGAGCAGGTTCGACCTTACCTCGGGGGAGGGATGCCAGGCCGTACGGTTGCGCACGCCGCGGAACCTGGCTTGCGCCGACCGGAGATGCGCCTCGATCAGCGGCGCGACCCGGTCGCCGAGGGTCAGGTCGACGAAGCCGATGATGCCCGCGCAGGCGCGCACCGGTCCGTAGGTGCCGCTGGCGCTGGCGGCGGCGATCCCGTTTATGAACTCGGTCTCACCCAGGGACCGCTCCTCCTCCGGGCCGCTCGCGCGGTACATCGCGCCGCACTGGACGAAGACCGTGGCCCGCACGGTGTGGCCCTGCGCCGCGTCGTGCAGCAAATCCGCGAGGAGGTAGCGTTCCTCCGCGCGGTCCCAGAGATGGTGGTGCGGGTCCACGATCGGGAGGGCGGGATCAAGCGGCGCCTCCGTGACCAGCTCCAGCCACTCATGGCGGACCGCGATCTGGCGTGATGGCGTCAGGCTGGCAGGAGGTGACGACGTCATGCCGCGAAGAGTGATATCCGACCACGCAAAGACGCAAGTCGAGGTCACGAAGGTGATGCGCACGCCCTGCACCACGAATGCACGGCAGCAGTCGGCCCCCCGGGGTCGTGGGCTAGACGCGATCCCACCCGCCAATGTGCTGGGGCGGCTTGCTGTCCTGAAGACCACGGCCACGCCGGCGCTGAAGCAGCAGTGGCGGGAGCTGTTCGGCACCGAGCCGCCGCCCTTCAATCGGCGCTTCCTCGAAAGCCGGCTGGGCTACCGAATTCAGGAATTGGCGTTCGGCGGGTTGAAGCCGGAGACCCTGACTCGCCTCGAGGCGCTCGGCGAGCAGCTCGACGGCGGCAAGGTCACCGTCCGCCGCGTGCGCGGCGACGACAGACCGATCGCCGGCACACAGCTGATCCGGGAATACCAGGGCATGGAGCACGTCGTGACCGTCACGCGGGACGCCTACGAGTACTGCGGCCAGCCCTACCAGTCGCTCTCGGCGATCGCCCCGCGCCATCACCGGAGCGCGGTGGAACGGCCGGGTGTTCTTCGGCCTGCGGGCGAGCAGGAGCGCGGCATGAAGCGCGACGGCAAGTCCACGGGCATCATGCCGGCGACCGTCCGCAAGCTGCGCTGCGCGGTCTACACGCGGAAATCGAGCGAGGAAGGGCTCGACATGGAGTTCAACTCTCTCGATGCGCAGAGGGAGGCGTGTGAGGCGTTTATCGCCTCGCAGCGCGCGGGTGGTGGGTACTGGTGCCGGACCGCCATGACGATGGCGGCGTGTCAGGCGGGACGCTCGAACGTTCGGCGCTGCGCCGCATGCTGGCCGATATCGAGCGCGGCCTAATCGACGTCATTGTCTGCTGTAAAATCGACCGCCTCTCGCGCTCGCTGGTCGACTTCACCAAGCTGATTGAGGTGTTCGACGCGAACAACGTTACCTTCGTCTCGGTCACGCAGTCCTTCAACACGACCACCAGCATGGGCCGCCTGACGTTGAATATCCTGCTCAGCTTTGCCCAGTTCGAGCGCGAGGTCATTGGCGAACGTATCCGCGACAAGGTAGCGGCGTCGCGCAAGCGCGGCATGTGGATGGGCGGCTACGTGTCGCTCGGCTACGACGTGCGCGAGCGCAAGCTGGTGGTGAACGATGCCGAGGCGGCGCTGGTCAGGCGGATCTTCCAGGGCTTCGTCGAGATGGAGTCCTGCACCAGGCTGGTCCAGGTGCTGCGCACCGAGGGCGCCACCACGAAACGCGGTCGACCGCTGACCAAGAGCGACGTCTACCGGATCCTCAGCAATCGCGTGTACCTCGGCGAGGCTGTTCACAAAGGCACGGCTTATCCCGGCGAGCACAACGCGATCGTCACCCAGGCGCAGTGGGACGCGGTGCACGCCGTGCTTCAGGTCAGCCCGCGAGTGCGGGTCAACCGGACTCGGAACACTACCGCGCCGCTGCTGCGCGGGCTGATCTTCGACAGCGAGGGGCGCGCCATGTCGCCCAGCCATAGCTGCGGTCGGGGCGGGCAGATGTACCGCTACTATGTCAGCCAAGCCGTGCTGAAGGGCGGTTCCACTGAGCGGCCGGCGATCGCGCGGCTGCCGGCCGGCGAGATCGAGGCGGCGGTGGTCGCCCAGGTTCGCGCGCTGCTGCGCCAGCCCGAGATGGTAGTCGGCACCTGGCGGGCTGCGCGCACGACATCGCCGGAGGTGACCGAGCAGGAGGTACTGCTGGCGCTGGAGCGGATCGAGCCGCTTTGGGACGAACTGTTCCCGGCTGAGCGGGCACGCATCGTGCGGTTGCTGGTGGACCGGGTCGACGTCCGGGCAGAGGGCGCCGCAGTGCGGCTGCGGCTGGGCGGGCTCGGCAGCTTGGTGCGTGACCTAGCCGCACAGGCGCCCGAGGCCAGGAGGGCCGCAGCGTGAGCGACGCCGCGCAGACCCTCACGGTGGTCATCCCGCTTCGGGTGAAGCCGCGTGGCGGGCGGAAGGCGATGGTCACGCCTGGCGTGCTGGCGCTGGAGCGTCGCCAGGACATCACGCTCATCAAGGCGGTGGCGCGGGCGTTCCGGTGGCGGTGGATGCTGGAGACCCGGAGCTTCGCCACCATCAACGAGCTCGCCGCGGCCGAGAGGATCAACTCGTCCTATGTGTCGCGCGTGCTGCGGCTGACATTGCTGGCGCCTGGCATCGTCGAGGCGATCCTGGATGGGCGACAGCCGGAGGGGATGACGCTGCCGGGGTTGATGGACCCGTTTCCGGCGGAGTGGGCTCGAAAGGCAGGCGGGTTGCAAGAGGCCAAGTCCATCCACTCCTGAATGCTCTGGCGCGCCCCCCGGCGGATAGCTGCGCCTCTTGCGACCACGCCTGCTTGCCGGTCCCGTGACAACTGTGCAGGCGCTCTGTTGACCTCCATGAGCGCGCGGAGCGCTGAATGCTGGCGCCGAGCCAGAGGTCGTCCTACGCTGTCCCACGAACTACCAAGAATGCCATGCATGGAGCCGGGGCCGGACCGGCTACCTCATTCGGAGGGCCTGGACGTCGCGCATGGATGACGCTGAAGACAATGGTCTGGGTATTGATTGCCCGATATCGGACCGCATCCGCAACCGGCTCCGTCAGGCCCGCAAGCGGTTCAACGCCAATGACAACATCGCCGAGGCCATCGCGCCGGGCGAGCTGGACCTCCTGCTGGAGGAGGTCGCGACGAAGATGCGCGGCGTCCTCGAGAGTCTGGTGATCGACATCGACAGCGATCACAACACACAGGATACCGCGCGCAGGGTGGCGAAGATGTATCTGAATGAGGTGTTCCAGGGGCGCTATCGGCCGCCTCCGCCAGTCACTGAGTTCCCGAACGTCACGAGCCTGAACGAACTGATGATCGTCGGACCTATCACCGTGCGCAGCGCGTGCAGCCACCATTTCTGCCCGATCATGGGGCGGCTGTGGATCGGCCTGATGCCTAATCAGCATTCCAACCTGATCGGGCTCTCGAAGTACGCCCGGCTGGCCGACTGGGTCCTGTCGCGGCCGCAGATCCAGGAGGAGGCGATCACCCAAATCGCCGATCTACTGATGGACAAGGTCAAGCCCGACGGCCTCGCCGTCGTGATGGAAGCCGACCATTTTTGCATGCACTGGCGCGGGGTCAAGGACACCGGGTCCAAGATGACCAACAGCGTGATGCGCGGCTCGTTCCTAAAAGATCAGGCGCTGCGACGGGAGTTCCTCTCGCTGATCTCAAGCAAGAGCTGAGGCCAACATGCTCGTTCGCTGTCTCTACGCCAGCCGCACTACCGCGACGCTGTCGCCCGTTGCCCTCGACAATATCCTCGAACAGTCGCACCGCAACAACCCGCGCCGCGGCATCACCGGGCTGCTCTGCTTCACCAGCGATGTCTTCGTGCAGGTGCTGGAAGGCGGTCGTGACGAGGTGTGTGATTTGTACAATGCCATCGTGCGGGACGACAGGCACAGCCAGGTCCGGCTGCTGGCCTATGAAGAGATCGCCGAGCGGCGCTTCGGCAACTGGACCATGGGGCAGGTCGACGCCAAGGCAGTGAACCCGTCGCTACTGCTCAAGTATTCCAAGACCGCCAGTCTGGATCCCTTCGCCATCACCGGCCAGGCGACGATGGCACTACTGCTGGAACTGGTCGCCACAGGCTCGATCACGCGACGGACGGCGGCATGAGTCAGCCAAGCCCCGCGCAGGCGTGGCAGCGGCGGAGACGATCAACTCGTCCTACGTCTCGCGAGTGCTGCGGCTGACGCTGCTGGCGCCGGACATCGTGGAGGCAACCCTGTGTCCAGACGCAGAGGAGCTACCCGATGGCGACGAAGTGCCGCGCAGCGCTGCTTGAGTCTGCACCATTAGTGTTGCGGAAGTCGCGCACCATGGCCGGGCTTCGTCAAGGCCCGGCTCTTGATAGGACGGCAGCAAGAAATGCCGCGGCACGCGTGGCGGACATTTCAGCGAGCTCGAGCCGCGGCTCTGTTAGCACGGCGGGCCCGCCGCCCGGCGTGGGATGCGGGGTGGTGTCGGGCCGATCTTCATCCCAAAAGTTCCAAGCGTAGGTGCCCCCGGGCCAAGCCGTCACGCGAACGTCTTCGTTGTTCTCGGCGAGAATCTCTGCAAGCCTTCTGCAGTCATCCACCGTGTTCGCCAGGTCCGCGGTGCCATGCATCAGCAACACGGGGCCTGATGGCTGGGCTGGGGACGGGCCGCTGCTGGTCAATGCCGGCACCAGCGTCCTGCAGCCCGGATACAGCAGGACGAGGGCGGCGAACGGCATCCGCGCGCGCCCTTCAGCAGCAGCAGCACGCGCGCCCCTTCACCGAAGCCTAGCGCGCCAATGCGTGCGGGATCTATCCCTGGATCGGCTGCAAGAGCCACCAGCGCGCGATCGAGCCAGACGGGCTCTTGCGGAACCGCTCCGCCACCATCTGCGGAGAGAGCCGGAACTTCGCCTTCGAGCACGACCAGCGACGCTCCGAGCAATTGCGGGGCGTAGGCGTCGCTGCGCGCGTCGAGACCGAGGGCGTCGGGCACCACCAGCACGGCGCCGAGCCGCTGCGGTTGGTTTGGAGCTGTCGCTGGCCGGCTGAGCAGCCCGATCAACCCGTCGGCGTCCTCCAGGACCGATGGCGCGCCTGACCTGCCGCCGTAGAAGCGGTCCGCCGGTAAATGTAGTCCGGCGGCAGCGAAGGGGTGGGCGGGATGGGACGGAAGAAGGCGCACACGCCGGAGGAGATCGTGGCGAAGCTCCGGC
>VFQR01000791.1_pt1 | contig 32884 bp, 30 predicted proteins | sample 3512321 | NCBI WGS metagenome assembly VFQR01 (sample SAMN10412374, study PRJNA504923) | tailings metagenome | isolation source: Relicate 3 Philex TSF1 revegetated site | place: Philippines: Tuba, Benguet | collected 2017-08-29 | reverse complement strand
TGCGCATCTACATGCAGCGCTGGCCCGAACTCCTCATCCAAAACGCCGCCTGAACAAACAGGCTGAGGGCGCTGCCCTGACGACCGGCTCTTGGGGTCGTTCGTCGATCTGCCTTTCAGGCGAACGATAAAGAAGACCCGGCTCCTTTTGGGGAGCCGGGTCCGGGACGGCAGGACATGTGCCTGGAGGGGCCGGCCATCTCCTCATGCCGTTCCCATGGCGATGCGACCGTCAGGGCGCCGGCGCGAGCCCGTGCTTCACCCCCCAGGCGAACCAGTCGTCGACGACGGTGCCGGTCAGCAGGATGCCGATGCCACCGGTGAGCGGGCAGAGGATCGCGAACCACCATGCCCAGCGATGGATGGATTCCATCGTGGCGTTGAAGCCCATGGTCCAGCGCCAGAACAGCGCCGCACGCTCGGCCGCCGTTCCGCGATCGACGATCTGCTCGATCTCGCGCTCGCCGCCGAGCCGGCTGACGGCCAGGATCGTGGCGCCGTGCATGGCGAAGAGAACCGCCGAGCCGTAGAGGAAAGCGATCGAGAGCATGTGGAAGGGGTTGTAGAAGAGGTTGCCGTAGACGAGCGAGAAATTGTTCGTCCAATCGAGATGGGGGAAGATGCCGAAGGGCACGCCCTCGCTCCACGATCCCATCAGCAGCGGCCGGATGAAGCCCAGCACGAGGTAGAGCCAGATAGCCGAGGCGAAGGCCCAGGCGACATGGGTTCCCATGCCGAGTGCGCGCGCCCGTCGGTACATGCGCGCCCACCACAGCAGGATCGACAGGGTCAGGAAGAAGCCGGCCATCAGCCACCAGCCGCCTTCCTTGAGCGGAGGCAGGATCTTGAGGCCATGCTCGGGCAGTGGAGGCTCGAGCGCCAGCCAGAAGAACTCGCGCAGGAAGGTCTGCGGGCTCCAGTTGGCCTGCGCCAGCATGTTGAGCCCGATGATCTCGATCGCGACGAAGCCGCAGATGAGCGAGGCGAGACCCAGCGTCCCCAGATAGACGGGACCGATCTGCGCATCGCCGATCTTGCCGAGCAGGTTGGAGAAGCGCGGCGTGCCCTGCCGCTCCCATGGCCCGGTAGCGATCGGCACGCCCATGTCGGGTCCGCCACGGACCTGAACGCGGGTGAAGATGTTCTGGTATTCAACCATCGAAGTTCTCCTCGCTCAGGACCAGATCGGGATCCGGCGCCACCACTCCCACCACTCGACCCAGGTCGCGGTCCAGAGCGGGCCGGAGATGATCATGCAGATCGCACTCCAGAATGCGGCGGAGACGGCGAGGAACAGGCCGAGACGGTGGATGCCGAGCGTGCCGATCGAGTAGCCGATCGTGTCGCGGAAATAGCTGTTCTCGTGTTCGGCTGTCTTGACCGTCTGCCCCTTCTTCGGGTTCGTCGCCGACAGGATCAGCGAGCCGTGCAGGGCCAGCGCCAGGCACGTCGTGAAAAAGAAGGTAATGGCGATCATGTGCGCCGGGTTGTAGTGGAAGTTGCCGTACTGGTAGCCGGTGTTCGACACCCAATCGAGGTGGGTGATGATGCCGTACGGAAAGCCTTCGCTCCACGAGCCCATCAGAATGGGACGGAACACCACGAGCGTCACATAGGCCAGGATCGCGAAGGAAAAGGCGTAGGGAATGTGCAGCCCCATGCCGAGCTTTCGGGCGATCTCGGCCTGCCGCAGCGCCCAGGATCCGAAGGCCCCGATCGCGCAGATGGTGATCACCTGCCAGAGCCCGCCCTCCTTCAGGGGTGCGAAGCCCAGCCCGTAGTCGACCGAGGGCGGGTCGATCGAGATCTGCCACAGGTTCCAGGTGGGCCCGAGGGCAGCCCCGTAGGCGATGAGCGCAACGCCCACCGCGGTGAAGAAGATGGTCGTCACGCCGAAGAAGCCGACATAGAACGGCCCGACCCAGAAATCGAATAGATCGCCGCCGAGCAGCGTCCCGCCCCTGACGCGGTATTTGCGCTCGAAACTCAGCATCGCCATGGTCAGCCTCCCGCTAAGGGTGTTGGCGGGCGCACGCCGGGTGCGTCCGGAGTCTGGAGACGGGCAGCGGCCGTACCGGCGCCCGTCCCCCTGATGTCATGCCGTGACCGGTGAGACCGGTCAGGCGATGTCGACGACGCGTTCCACGAAGGAGGGAGCCGCGGAGGCAGTGCCGCGCGGTCCTTCCAGCCAGTTGAAACGGTCGGTGCTGAGCAGGATGAAATGAATCACGATTGCCAGCACGAAGAGGAAGGTGAACAGCGCGATCAGCGTCCTGCGCGGATCGAACAGCAGCCAGAGTCTCCACATCTTGATTCCCTCCTATGCCACGAGCGACATGAAGGCACTCGCGATCGGCATGACGCCGTCCTCGAGCGATGCGTAGCCTCCGGGCCCGGGAAGCCACGGCCGCCACATCCATGCGAGGATGTGTGCGACGACCGCGACGATCACGAACACCATGAAGCTACTCATGAAGACGGAGTGAAACTCTCTGGCCTCAGCTTCCGAAAGGCCCGACAGGGACCCTTCATTAACAGCCATGGTTACCTCCTACGGTTCGGCCTTTCGGCCATGCGCCACCCGGTCGCCCGGCCGGCCTTCGCTGCTTCCCGTCACCGGTCGGCAGCCTTTCCCCGGTGGTTGCCCGCCGGAGAACCCTGCCCGTCAGCGAAACGCGAACGGGATTGTCGATGTGGCGGCGCCGAGCGCCTCCCCGAATACCGAGCGGCGATGCGCGGCGCCCCTTCGTCCGGTCGCGAGCGACCCCAGGCGTCCCGCCACGGCGGCGGCCAGGCAGAACGGGTAGATCACGCAGACCAGCGCGAGATATTCGCGCCTCTCGCTGCGGCGGCGCTCGCGGTACGAACGGTGCCGTCCCATGTCCAGACTCGCCATCTTCCCGTCCTCCTTCGTGCGCCGGGCGTCGGCCCGAACGCGATGATTCACGCCGGTTCGACCGCGCGCTCGAGCGTGCGCGCGACGTCGTCGCCGGTTACGGATGTCCGTCCCGCCTGCCTGGCTATTTCCTCGACACGCTCGCGCAGACGCTTGGCAGCAGAGATGCGCACGAGCACGGGATATGCGTCGACGGCCTCGTCGAGAAGCGAACTGGCGTCGGCGTCCCACACGAGTGCACGATTGAGACGGGCCGGCGTTGCCTCGATACGATCCATCTCTGTGGCCAGCGGCAGGATGCGGAAGAGCGCGTCGAAGAGCGCGTTGCAGACTTCCTGCAGGATGTATGTCGAGCCCGCGTAGCCCATGAAGGGCGTTCCGGTGTGGCGCCTGATGATGGCGCCCGGGAAGGAGGCGGGGATGTAGGTCGATCTCCCGCCCGCCTCGGCGGCGTACATGCGCTCGTTGAAAGAGCCGAACAGGACCAGCGGCTGCTTGTCCCGGATGGCTTCCCTGACGGCCTGGTTGTCCGGCTTCTCGCCCGCGCGCCGTGCGAATGCGAAGGCGCATGGCAGGCCGAGATCGGTCTCGAGGAAATTCCTGACGCCGCGCGCATAGGTCTCGCCCGCGACGATGCCGAAACTGGCCGTGGCGAAGAAATCCTGGGTCACCGATCGCCACAGATCCCAGATCGGCTTGATCGTGGTCATCTTCTCGGCCGCAATGAAGGGCTCGGGATCGAGGCCGGTCAGCTCGCCCAGCTTGCGCAGGAACGCAGTGGTGGAATGGAGGCCGATGGGCGCCTGCAGATAGGGCTTGTCCAGGGCTTCGCAGAGCTTGCGTCCGAACTCGCGATACATGCAGATGTTCACGTCGGCGTCGCCGAGCCGCGGCACTTCCGAAAGGTCGGCGCCCAGCGGGAACACGAGATTGACTTCGCAGCCGATCCCCTCGACCAGCCGCCTTATCTCCGCCAGGTCCGAGGGCATGTTGAAGGTGCCGTAGATCGGACCGATGATGTTGACGAGAGGGCGCGCGCCTTCCGGCCGCTTCGGCGCCTTCTTCGGCTTCTTCTTCTGGCCGAATTCCTTCCAGAGCCAGGCCATCGCCCGGTCGGCGCTCTGCCACTGATCCTCGTCGATGGTCCGCGGCAGGAAGCGCAAGATGCGCGTGCCTTCCGGCGTCACGCCCCCGCCGATCATCTCGGCGATCGAGCCGGTCACGACGACGGCTGGCCGGGTGGGGTCGAGCACCTGATGCGCCCGCTTCATCGCCTGCTCGGTACCCTTCTGCCCGAGTTCCTCCTCGGCGAGGCCCGTCACGACGATGGGCAGTTCGTGCGGCGGCAGTGCGTCGGTGTAGTGGAGCACGGCGGTGACCGGCAGGTTCTCGCAGCCGACCGGGCCGTCGATGATGACCTGCAGGCCCTTCACCGCACAGAACACGTAGACGGAGCCCCAGTAGCCGCCCGCCCGGTCGTGATCGAGGACGAGCATCAGAAATCCTCCATCTTGACGGAGGACTTGGCTTCGACGAGCGGCTGCGCCTGCTCGCCAGGACGCGGCAGACGCGCCGGATCGTGCCATATGCCGGCGCTGGCGCCCTTGCCCACGCCGTCGAAGAAGGCCGACATCGTGTCGAACCGTTCCTTGCCCGCCGATGCGGCATTGACCACCGCCGCCAGCGCAGCCGGAGCGGCAGGTCCGAACAGCGGTCGCGCGGAGATCAGGTTGGTGAAGTAGAGGGCGGGGACCGATTTCTGCTTGGCGTGCTGGACGACCGGCGTCGTGCCGATCGCGAGATCGGGCTCGAAACCGTCCACCGCAGCGAGATCCGTCTCCAGCGAGGCACGGTACTCCACGTGGACGCCCTGCGCGACGAGCCAGGCGGCATCCGCCTCGCTCCAGCGGGTCTTCGGGCAGGCCGTCCCGACATAGCGCAGGTCGGCTCCCAGTTCCTTGAGGAGACGGCCGACGATCAGTTCCGAGCCCTCGTAGCCCGAAAGCGTGATGCGGGCCCCGATGCGCGACGAGGCGATCGCGCCGTCGAGGGCCGACAGGGCGGCGTTCTTCGCGACGGCGACCCTGGCAGCATCCACGCCGCATGCAGCGCCGATCGACTCCAGCCATGCAGCCGTGCCGTCGCGGCCGACGGGGGCAGATCCCACGACCGTCCTGCCCGCGGCCTCGAACTCGCGCACGCTCGCGGCATAGTGGGGATGGATCGCAGCCACGGCCGCGCAATCGAGCGCGGCGTAGAGCTCGCGCCATTCGCGCGTCGGTACGGCCGGGCCCGCTGCCAGCCCCATGGGCTGCAGCATGCGCCCGATGGAAACCGGATCGGCCGGAAACATCTCGCCGAGCAGCGTGACGGTCGGCAGTTCGGAGACGGGCGAGGCCGGGCGCTGGACGGGGCCCGCGGCGGCCTCCTGGCGCGCATAGGCGAGCATGGCGCCGGCGAGCACGTCCTTGGCCTCGGCGTGTGTCGGGACGCCGAAGCCGGGCACGTCGATGCCGACGATGCGCACCCCGTTTATCTCTCTGGGGAGTGCCCTGAGAGGTATGCCCGAAGCGGTCGGAACGCAGAGATTGGTCACCACGATAGCGTCGTAGAGCGCCGGGTCCGCGAGCTTGTGGACCGCATCGCGAATGTCCTCGTAGAGCTTTCCGGTAACGAGCGTCTCGGAATTGAACGGCACGTAGCCGACCGTTCGCTTGGCGCCGTAGAAGTGCGACGTGAAGGTCAGGCCGTAGACGCAGCATGCGGATCCGGACAGTATGGTCGCGGTGCGCTTCATCCGGAGCCCGACACGCAGGCTTCCGAAGGCGGGACACATGGACTGCGGCTGATCGTGGGGGCCCTGCGGATAGTCGGCCTTCAGGCGCGCCATGAGCTCGGCATTGCCGCCGGCCTCGGCGGCGCGCGCCATCTCGGCCTTGCCGCCGTGGCAGCCCGAGGCGGCGGGCGCGGCCTGCGGGGAATTGCCCGCGCGCTGCTTGCTGGTCTTCGACGGCGGTGCGTTGTCTAGCGCCGCCTCGCGCGCGCCGTCATGGATGACCTCGCCCGGGGCGGGGTCGGCGACGGTGGGAATAACGGCCCGCTCGTTCATCACACGTCAGACCGCGTCGTAGACGATTTCGAGCGACGGCTTGGCGACGACGATGCCGCCGCGCATGTCGGCCTGGCTGGCCGGCTCGAGCACCACGCCACCGCCCGTGTGGCTGGCCGAGAAGAGCCCAAGGAGCTCGTCCTGCGTCAGCGGCGTGGGGCGCTGGGGCAGAGCGAGGCCGACATTGGTCGCCAGTTCCTCGAACAGGCTACCCCAGCGGCCGCCCGGAAGCCCGATGATCTGGTAGTTCGCGCTCTTGCGGCGAATGTCTTCGTCGGCCGGGATCGAGGCGAGCACCGGGATGCCGACGGCGGCGGCGAAGGCCGCTGCCTCTCCGGTACCGTCGTCCTTGTTGATGACCATGCCGGCGACGCCGACATTGCCGCCGAGCTTGCGGAAATAGTCGACCGCGGAACAGACGTTGTTGGCGACGTAGAGCGACTGCAGGTCGTTCGAGCCGACGACGATGACCTTCTGGCACATGTCGCGGGCGATCGGCAGGCCGAAGCCGCCGCAGACCACGTCGCCCAGGAAGTCGAGCAGCACGTAGTCGAAGCCCCATTCGTGGAAGCCGAGCTTCTCGAGCAGTTCGAAGCCATGGATGATGCCGCGCCCGCCGCAGCCACGCCCGACCTCCGGGCCGCCGAGCTCCATTGCAAACACGCCGCCGCGCTTGAAGCAGACATCACCGATCTCTACCTCCTCGCCGGCGGCCTTCTTCCTCGACGAGGTCTCGATGATCGTCGGGCAGGCCTTGCCGCCGAACAGGAGCGATGTGGTGTCGCTCTTGGGATCGCAGCCGATCAACAGCACGCGCTTTCCCTGCTGCGCCATCATGTGGGACAGGTTGGCGAGCGTGAAGGACTTGCCGATGCCGCCCTTGCCGTAGATCGCGATGATCTGCGTGGGAGATGTCGCCTCGCCGGTCGCTACCGGATCCGGTTCCTGCGCAGCCTCTGCGCGAACGCTTTCCACCAGCGCCATAAGCCCGCTCTCGGGAGCCTTGATCGGAGCATTCATGTCGGCTTCCTCCAGTGCAGGACCATCTTCAGGCAGGCCGGGTCGGTGAAGGCCTGGCGATAGGCCTGCTCCACATTGTCGGGCGTGTCGGCATGTGTCGTCAGCCGGTCGAGCGACAGGTTGCCCTCCTCCACCAGCGCGGTCACCGCCGTCATGTCGGCGGGCCGCCACTCCGCCGCCACACGGAACTGGACCTCACGCATGAAGGCCGGCGGGAAGGCAAAGCTGATGCGCTCGTCGTAGAAGCCAGCGAGAACGATCTCGCCGCCGCGGGCGACGCGGCCGACCAATGTATCGAACACGCGAGCGTCGCCGCTGACGTCGCAGATGCGGTGGTAGTCGCGGCGATCGTCCTCGTCGGGCGCGACCACGCGGTAGCCGTCGGCACCGCCACGGCGCTGCGGGTCTGTTTCCCAAACCGTTGGCGGCTTGCCGCCGCTTGCCAGAACGATGCGCGCCAGAAGCCGGCCAAGTGCGCCGTGGCCGACGATGAGTTCCGGTGGTCGGCGCAGCTCAGGCGATATGGCATGCCATGCGGTTGCGGCCAGGGCGAGAAGCACGGCCTGCGACTGGGGTATCTCGCCTATCCGCTGCGTACGGCCGCCATTGACGACGAGGCGGGATGCCGCGCCCCCGAACAGGCCGCGCACGGGACCAAAGCAGTTGGCGCCGGGGACGAAGACGCGCTCGCCCACCTTGCGGCCGGAGCCGGGGCCCGCCTCGGCGATGCGCCCGACAGTCTCGTAGCCGGGAACGAGCGGATAGCCGAGCCCGGGGAAGTTGGGCATGCGTCCGGACCAGAGCAGCCTCTCGGTGCCGGTGGAGATCCCGCTGCATTCGACATCGACGACGACATCCTCGTCACCGGGATCGGTCAGCGCCAGGTCGGCCAGCGCGAGCCTTCCGGGCTTTTCCATTACGACCGCGAGAGAGTGCATTCGCTCCTCCGCCGCGTAGGTCCCGAGAGACCGTCCGCGTGCTCAATGTGTCATCTTATCGTGACAGTTATTTCTGTCAAACGTTATGTACAGTCGATTGCACGCAATTCAGGCATGCATCAAAGCGACACGCACCAGCAGCGGCGTTGCGGTCTTGAGCGCACGGATGCGGGAAAAGCCCGCCGCGTGGCCGAGTTCTGCGATTCGCGCGAAGCTTCTCGGCCGGCCGCGCCCCATCGCCATCAGGTAGAATCCGAAATAGGCATCGCCGGAAGCTTCGGCCCCGGGTGTCTCCGACATGGGCTCGGCGAGAGCGAGCACGCCTTGTACGGGCAGCGCCTTGCGAATCGCCTTCAGGAGGTCGAGCGCCACGGCGTCGTCATGGTCGTGAAGCACGCGTACGAGGGTGACGAAATCGGCGCCCGAAGGCAGCGGATCGCGGCGGAAGTCGCCACCCACCGCCACCGCCCGCCCCGCAAGCCCGGCGGCGGCAAAGCGGCGACGTGCGATATCTGCCACTTCCGGAAGGTCGAACAGCACGAGTTCGAGCGAGGGATGCCTACGACCCGCCGCATCGAGGAAGATGCCGGCGCCGCCGCCGACATCCATGAGCCGGCGGCAGCGCGACAGGGGCAGAGCGTCCAGTACCTCGTCGGCGATGAATTGCTGCGAAGCGGCCATCAGCTTCGAATACGCCGCGCGACGGTCACCGCCGCCGGGCTCGTACGCCCAGAACTCGGCCAGCGCGGGGCGCGTCTCGCCACGCAGCAGCGCAACCGGATCCTCGAGATCTCGATAGAGGATGGCGTGGTGCTCGATCATGGCCCGTACGCCGGGGTTGTCCACCAGTGCCGCCCCGAGACCGCCAAGGCCGAAGCGGTTTCTGGACCGGGTTTCGGCAAGGCGAAGCGCGACGGCGGCCTTAAGCAGGCGGTCCGCGGCTTCCACGTCGAGACCGGTTGCGGCGGCGAAATCGACGGCACTCGCGGGCCCCTTGGCGAGGAGCTCGGGCGCGCCCAGGCGCACGAAGGCCGCAAGCACCTGCGAATAGACGAAGCCGGAGCATAAGTCGAAAAGCGCGGCCGTTTCCCTCCGCGCGACGGGCCGGGTCGGCAGGAAGCGGGAGGCGAAGCGGCGAAATGCCGGGCGCGCGACCATGCGGCTTCGCCATTCGAGGAAACGGTCGCGGAGCGTATCGGGCATGGGATCGTCGTCCCGTGCCGCAATTCGGACATGCCCGTACGGGTTCACGCCGCGAACCGGGCAGCCTCCTTGGGCAGGAAGCGCGCCGCCTGCGCATGGATCTGCGCCCTGAGTGAGGGCGCGCCTGGGCAGTCCGGAACCGATTCGGCCGCTTCGCCGACCAGTGCCAGAAGATGACGTGCTGCGCCCGCGACGCCGAGACCTCCCACGATGTTGGGCCGGCCGAGCGCCTTGTCCTGTCCGACGGGCTTGCCGATCTCCTTGGCCGAGCACACGACGTCCCGGATGTCGTCGGCAACCTGATAGGCTTCTCCCAGCCGGTGGCCGAGCGTGGACCACGGATCGGCCGGAGCGCCGGCGGCAGCAGCGCCCGCCATCGCGGCACCCGCGAAGAGCGCGCCGGTCTTGGCGCGCTGGTAGAGCGCCAGATCGGGCGAGGGTTCGCTCTCCCATCCCTGCCCCGCGACGATGCCGTTGGGCATGCCGACCGCCCGCGCCAGGACCGTCGCCAGCGCAACCGCCCGCAGCGGATCGGCGACGCCGGTCAACGCCGCCGTCTCGAAGGCGAGAACGATCAGGGCGTCGCCGGCCAGCAGGGCCAGCGGCTCGCCGTAGGCGGCGTGCACGGAAGGCTGCCCGCGCCGAAGGCCGGCATTGTCGAAGCACGGCATGTCGTCGTGAACCAGCGAGGCGCAGTGAAGCAGTTCGACCGCGGCTGCGGCGGAGGAGGAAACGATGGGCTGATCGTCCCCGCAGGCAGCAGCGACGGCAAGCGTCAGGCGTGGCCTGATGCGCGCGCCGGCGGGGAACACGGCATGGGTGAGAGCACCGGAAAGACGCCCGGGGGCGGCCGTGGCCGCGGCACGCCCCACGGCCTTGCGCAAAGCCTCCTCGATGCGCTGGGACAGTTCCTCCTCGGGCATCTCCGGCACCTCCAATGCCAATTCTGTAGACACTATTGCATGTAAATGTCAGTTTACACAAGCAGTGAGGAAAGAGGATCGTGCTCGCCAGGACAGGGCATCGAAATACCCGGGTCGTCGTCGTCGGAGCGGGCATCGGCGGGCTCGCATCGGCGTTGCTTCTGGCCGATGCCGGCGTGTCGGTGACGGTGCTGGAATCGTGCCGTGAGCCGGGCGGCAAGCTGCGCACCATCGACATCGGCGGCCGTCTCGTCGATTCCGGCCCGACCGTCCTTACGATGCGCCATGTGTTCGATGCTCTTCTGGGCTCCGTCGGCGAGCGTCTCGCGGACCACCTGACCCTCCAGCGTGCCGGAACCCTCGCGCGCCATTTCTGGCCGGACGGCTCGGCGCTGGACCTGTTCGAGGACCGCGAACGCTCGGCCGAGGCGATCCGGCACTTCGCCGGTGCGCGCGAGGCGGAGGCCTATCGCACATTCTGCAAAACGACCGCCGCCGTCCACGCGACGCTTGCGCCTTCCTTCATCGAGGCCGACACCCCATCCGTTGCCGGACTGGTTCGGTCATCCGGCCTGACCGGTTTGCCCGACCTCTGGCGCATCCGTGCCTTCTCCACCCTCTGGTCGGTGATCTGCGGCCAGTTCCGCGACCCGCGCATGCGCCAGCTCTTCGCGCGCTACGCGACCTATTGCGGATCGTCGCCCTTCCGGGCACCCGGCCCGCTAATGCTCGTCGCGCATGTCGAGCAAAGCGGTGTCTGGATCGTCAGGCAGGGGATGCACGAGCTGGCACGGGTCTTCGAAAGGCTTGCGCGCGCACGCGGTGCCGAGTTCGTCTATGGATGCAGCGCGGCCCGGATCGACGTCGAGCGCGGCGCGGCTACAGCCGTCATCGCGGCGGATGGCAGGCGCTTCCCCTGCGAAGCCGTGATCTTCAACGGCGATCCCGCGGCGCTCGCCGACGGCCTTCTCGGCGCCGACGCAAGCCATGCCACGCCCAGGGTACTCCGCAAGGACAGGTCGCTCTCGGCCGTCACGCTGTCGATGGCGGCAACCGTCGCCGGTGTGTCGCTCGGCCATCACAACGTGTTCTTCTCGGGCGACTACGAGGCGGAGTTTGCGAGCATAGACGGCCGTCGCTCCGTATCCGGCGATCCCACGGTCTATCTCTGCGCCCAGGATCGCGGCGGAGCGGATCTCCCGACGGGGCCCGAGCGTCTCTTCACCATCGTCAACGCGCCGGCGGACGGCGATCTCGGCCAGCCCGACATCGAGGAAATCGAGACATGCAGAACGACGACGCTCGCCCGACTGGCCGCGCAGGGCCTCACCCTGATGGAGGAGCAGGCGACGGTCACGGGACCGGCCGACTTCCATCGTCTCTTTCCGGCGACGGGCGGCGCGCTCTACGGCCGGGCCTCGCACGGCTGGCTGGCATCGTTCAGGCGCCCGACCGCGCGGACGGCGGTGAAGGGTCTCTATCTTGCGGGAGGAGCAATCCACCCCGGGCCGGGACTCCCGATGGCGGCCCTGTCGGGCCGCAACGCAGCGCGGGCGGTGATCCGGGATTTGGGTTTGACCGGGCGGTCCCGCCCGGCGGCTATGCCTGGTGGTACGTCGACGCGCTGAGCGATGACGGTCGGTTCGGCCTGACGGTGATCGCATTCGTGGGCAGTGTCTTTTCGCCATGGTATGCGGCCGCGCGACGGCGCGGAACCGCGCAGCCGGAAAACCACGTCAGCATCAACGTAGCTCTCTATGGACGCGGCGCGCGCTGGGCCATGACCGAGAGGGGAGGACGATCGCTCGAGCACGACGCATCGTCCATCGCGGTGGGGCCGAGCAGCATGGCGTGGAACGGCGACCGACTGGAAATCGCCATTGACGAATGGGCCGTGCCCTTGCCCCGCCGGATCAGGGGCACGATCGTGATCGATGCGGGTCCGGTCTTCTCGACCGTGCATCCCCTCGATCCGGAGGGTCGCCACCGCTGGCGGCCGATCCTCCCCTTCGCGCGGGCGCGCGTCCATATGGAAGTCCCGGGGATGGCGTGGGAAGGCCCTGCCTATGTCGACACCAACGATGGCGACGAGCCGCTGGAGTCCGGGTTTCGCTACTGGACCTGGTCGCGCGCGGCACGGCCGGATGGTTCGACTGTCTTCTACGACGTCGAGACGCGACACGGAACGCAGCGCTCCATCGCGCTCGCGCTCGGCGCGGACGGCTCGGCCGTGGAAGCCCGACGCCCGCCTTTTCGTACCCTGCCACGCACCCTGTGGGGCGTGCGCCGGAGCGTCCGTTCGGAAGCCGCGCCGGCCGCGGTCCGCGGCTTCGAGGACGCGCCGTTCTACACGCGCACCGGCGTCGACACGGTCATCGGCGGCCAGACGTGCCCGACCGTCTGCGAAAGCGTAGACCTGGATCGTTTCGGCCAACGCTGGGTGCAGGCGCTGCTGCCGTTCAGGATGCCGCGGCGGTCGTGAATCAGCCCTCTCCGACACCGTCCCGGTCGCGTTGTGCGCGTTCGGCCCGCTCACGGTCGTAGCGGCGCAGATTGCGCAGTTCGCGAATGCCGAAGACCAGTGCGAGCCCAAGAACCAGCGAAATCTCCAGGAAGATGATGACGCCGGAACTCACGAACCACCTCCCCGGGCAACGCGAGCCGAGGGCAGCGCCCGCCCCTCGCGTCGCGCGGATGCGTCGAAGGCGGCGAGCAGTTCGACCATGCGTACCGCCCTTCCCCGCAGATCCCACCAGCGCGGCCGGTCGATCTTCGCGGGGGCAGGCGCGCGCACGACCGCGTCGACGAGGAAAGCGGCCTCCGGTGCGCAGGGTTGCGCCAGCGCGTCCGCGTCGAGCGGCGGCAGCGCGGCCGCCATCGCCAGCAGTGCCAGCTTGCGCCCGAGGGGCACCACCGCGCGTTCGTGCACAGGGTCGACACCGGCTGCCACGAGCCGCCCGATCTCCCGGTAGAGGAAGCGTGCGGCGTTGATCCCCATGCGCGAGCCGGACGGAAGTGCGGCTATGCCGGCTGCTGCACGGTCGTAGTGGAATTCCGCCTCGGCCAGCAGACGGGCCACGGCTTCGCCGGGATCGGCATCAGCGTCCCCGAACTCTCGGGGGAGGTAGCAACGGCCGGCACGGCGGTCCTCGCCCACGTCGCGGCAGATGTTGGTGAGTTGCATCGCTATGCCCAGGTCGCAGGCGCGTGCCAGCACTTCGGGCTGGCGGCGCTGCATGACGAGGCTCATCATGACGCCGACCGACGAGGCGACCCGCACCGCATAGGACTTCAGCTCCGAAAGGGTTTCGTATCGGCGCTCCCCGGCGTCCCATCGCAGCCCCTCCACCAGGCCGTCGGGCACAGCGCGCGGGATGGCGTAATCGTTCACGACGTCGGTAAAGGCGCGTTCGACATAGTCGGCTCGCGGGCGCCCGGCATAGACCCGGTCGAGGCACCGTTCGATGCCGTCGATCGCATCCCAGCCCCCGGCTTCCCGATCGACCAGGTCGTCGGCCATCCTGCAGAAGGCGTAGACCGCGAATGCGGGTTCGCGCACCTCGACCGGCAGAAGCTGGCCGGCCAGATGAAACGAGCGCGATCCCTGGCGGATCGCCTGCCGGCAGGCGGCGCGGTCGGCGGGCGTCGCAAAGACGTCAGCGCGCGAAGGCCGATGCATGGGGTACCACCTTGTCGAGGATTCGGGCCGAGGAAAGCACGCCTGGCAGGCCGGCTCCGGGATGCGTACCCGCGCCCACGAGATAGAGGCCGTCCAGAGCATTGCTGCGGTTGTGGGGGCGGAACCACGCACTCTGGGTGAGCACCGGCTCGATTCCGAAGCCCGCGCCGAGCTCCGAGGCGTAGTCGTCGTGGAAATCCAGCGGCGTGACGAAATGCGAGGTGAGTATGCGGTCGCCGAGCCCCGGCAGCACCGTCTCCTCCAGCCTGCGCTGGATGGCGGCGCGGCGCGCCTCGCCAGACTGCGCCCAATCGGTGTCACCCTCCAGATTGGGCACCGGGCACAGCGCGTAGAACGCATCGCAGCCCGCCGGCGCGACGGTGGGATCGCTGGCGCTCGGCCGGTGCAGGTAGAGCGAGAAATCGTCGGCCAGGATCTTGCGGTCGAAGATGTCGGCAAGCAGTTCGCGGTATCGCGGGCCGAGCAGGATCGTATGGTGGCCAACGTCGCGATAATGGCCCTTGACGCCAAAATACCAGACGAACAGCCCCATGGAGTGGCGCGGGCGGCGCAACCGCGCGAGCGGCGAGCCTCCTGCTCCCGGACGCCCGAGGAGGTCGCCATAGGTGCGCGTGGCGTCGGCGTTCGAAACGACGATATCGGCGTTGATTACCTCGCCGCTTGTCAGCCTGACGCCGGTTGCGCGCCGGCCATCGTCCAGGATGCGCGCGACGTCCGCGCCGAGCCGGACCGCCCCGCCGAGCCGGGCGATCAGACCGACGAGACCTTCGACCAGCCTGCCTACGCCGCCGGCCGGATAGTGCACGCCCCAGCGGCGCTCCAGATCGGGAATGAGGCAGTAGATCGCCGGCGCACGGAAGGGGTTGCCGCCGATCAGGAGCGGGTGGAAGGACAGCATGACCCTGAGCCTGGGATCGCGCACGTGTTTCGCGACCATGCCGTGGACGCTGCGATAGCCTCCAAGCCGCACGAGATCGGGCAGGATCCGGAACATGTCGCCCAGCCGATCGAACGGGCGGTCGCCGAGTTCCTCGAACCCCACGCGGCAGATCTCCCGCGCCTTCTCCATGAAACGGTCGTATCCGTCGAGGTCGGCCGGCGCAAAAGACGCAACGAGGCTGCGCATTTGCCGCGCATCGGCGTCGCATGCGATTTCGAAGCCATCGTCGAACCGGATTGTGTAGAAGGGAGACAGCGCCTTCAGGTCGATGTCGTCGGCGAGCGAGGCTCCCGCCAGCGTCCACAATTCCTCGAACAGGAAAGGCGCGGTGACAATCGTGGGGCCGCGATCGAACGTGAACCCATCGCACCGCAGGACGCTCGCGCGTCCCCCTGCCCGGTCGAGCCGCTCGAGAACAGTGACCCGCCAGCCCCGGGCTCCAAGCCGTACTGCGGCCGCCAGCCCCCCGAAGCCGCTGCCGATCACAACCGCATGCGGACGCGGATCCTGCGAGGCGGCTGGCGGACGGTTGCGGCCGGGTACTGTCAACATGGTGTGACAGTACGCCATGCGCGTCACGTTGACAAATGGGCGTGCTCAGCCGAACCGCGCGATGCGACCGGCAAGCAGTTCGGCTATCTCGCGTGGAAACTCTTCGTGTGCCAGATGTCCTCCGAACTCGAAATCGACACGCGTTGCCCTCGGTGCGATCCGGCAAAGCTCATCGGCGTCGGACGTCGGAACTGCGCGATCACCAGCCGCGACCACCAGATCGAGGGGAACGTCGAGATCGGGCAGCCTCTCGCGCAGCCAGTCGAGTTGCCACTTCGCCATCATGCCGAGTGTTGCCTCGACATGGCCGGCGCGACTCAGCAGCCGGCGATAGAGTTCGATGCCGCGATCGTCGAGTCTGGAACCCGTACCCTCGATAAGCCGCCGCACGGCGCGGGAACTGTTCGCGCGCAAAGCCAGAAGGCGGGGCACAAGGGGGTTTAGGAACAGAAGCGTCGCGAGCGGCGCAAAGACTCCCGAATGGCGGATCGGAAGCAGCGCGCCGTTCACGGCCACGATGCCGCGTAGGGACAGGGACTGTTCCAGGGCCGTGGTGACGAGCAAGGCGGCACCCGCCGAGTGGCCAACGCCCGCCACGGGACGCACGCCGAGCGCCGCTACGAGGCCGGCGACGCTTTGCGCCATGTTGCGCAGCGACAGTCCTCCCGAGGGCGGCATGGCGGTGAATCCGTGACCGGGGAGGTCGGGAACGATCACCCGCCAGCGCCTGGCGAGAAGCGGGGCGACGTCGCGCCAGCTATGGCAGGAGGATCCGGTGCCGTGGAGGAGCAGGACATCGGGCCCCTCCCCCATGACCTGCACATGCCAGTCGAACCCGGCGGCGTGAACCGTCCTGCTCGCATGGCGGTTCGGCCAGTCGGCCCCGTCCCGGCTCCAGGAAGGCCTTGCGGAAGACGGGAACATGCTCGTCAGTCCCGCATCCTTGCCGCGAGCTCGGCGGAAATCCGCTCCGGTCCGCCCCGCGGCAGGGCGACATATTCGGCTCCCAGATCGCAGGCAAGCCTGTCGACCGCAGGCTGCGGACGCATGCCCGTGTCGATGACGACACCCCGAAGTCCGAGCGCGCGGAAGCGTCTCGCGACAGACGCGACATCGGCCATCGCGGCTTCCCGACCATGGCCGCCGTCAAGGCAGACATTGCCACGACCGTCGGTAAGAAACACCGTCAGCGCTTCCATACCGCGACGCTTCAGGCCGACGGCCAGCGCCGTGGCCGAGACTATGCCGTGGGCGAGCGGCGTCGCGCCGCCCCCGGGGAGCGCGCAGAGTGAGCGCTTCGCGCGCACGAGGGAGCGGGTCGGTTCCAGGATCGTCTCCGCGCCGCCGCCCCTGAAGGCGACGAGCGCCACCTGGTCACGGCGGATGTAGCACTCGGCGAGCAGCAGTTCGATCGCTCCCTTTGTCTCGGCAAGCCGGGCCATTGCGGCCGACCCCGAAGCGTCGACGGCGAAGATAGCGGTCGTGCCGACCTGTTCGCGCCGCCTTGCGTAGCGGAAATCGTCGCCCGTTATGCGGATAGACCTGCCTTGCGAGGTGGCAGCGCTCTTGCCGGCGCGCAGCTTTTGCCAGGGCGATGCGGCGCGTAATGTCGCGAGAAGATCGATCCGGGCACCGGCATGCGGCGGCCGCGAGACGATGCCGACGGACCGGCCGCGCGTGCCAGCCTTGGCTTCTATGCCCGAGCGGCCCCGCTCCGCGGCGTTTCCCGCTGCAGCGGCCTTCCCGCGCGCCATCTCGAGAAGGCCGTCAGGAAGGCTGGCGGCCGCCGCTTCGACGATCAGTTCGACCATCGAAAGATCCCGGGCCTCGTGATCGTCCGGCGATTCCGCCGTATCCGCCTGCTCGGGCGGCTGTGGCGGTGGCGGCGGGTTGCGGTCCGCAAGCTCGGCGAGGGCGAGCGCGCCGATGACCAGCCTGGCCGCCACCGCCGCATCCTCGAGTTCGACCACGCCTGAGCCGCGCAGCGACGCGGACGCCCGCGCGGCCCGGAACAGGAACAACGGCACGCGCGCGGAGCGACGCCCGGCGCCGACCGCCATCCCGGTGAGCGCGACGATGATGTCGTCAGACATGGTGACAAGCGGCAGCCTTTGCCTGGCCTCGGCCACCGCATTACGGTCGATCACCGCGTCGTGTGCATCACGCATGGCGATCCCGTCGAGATCGACCGTGAAGGCCAGGCGTTCGCCCAGCGCGCTCGGCACCGCTTCATCGTCCACCCCCTCGTCGAGCGCGATGGCCGCGAAACGGGCCGAAAGGTCGCCCGAGAACCCTTCCCGCTCGATCCGGACGCAGCCACGATCGAGCGCGTCGGCTATCATCGCGGCGGTGGCGCGCGGCAGTCTCTCGGCCATGGCGATGACGAGCACACCGCCGTCGGCGCCTGCGAGAACGCCGGTCTCCATCACGGTCCGGCCGGCAGACAGCGTGGCGGCGAAGTCCAATCCGCCGAGAAGCCGGCCCATGTCGATAGAGGGCGGAATGCGGCGGTTCGGCGCCTTGTCGGGGAAGAACCCGAGGCAGTCGGCAAGCCAGCGCTCGCGCACCGGGCCGTGGCGGGCCCTCAGCCTGACCCCGCCGAGGCCGACAGGATCGACGCTTGCCAGGGTGCCGGCCAGGATCGCGTCGCTCCAGCGATCGGTCGTCATGGATTTATGATTCCGCGACGTCGCGTATCGCCCGCTCGACCCGCGCACCCGAACCCGCCTCGTCGAGCGGATCGCGGCGGAGGCGATGACGCAGGGCCGATGGCGCGATGGAGATGAGATCATCGACGCCGAGGCGCTCGCGGCCAGCCAGTGCGGCCTGGGCGCGTCCGGCGCGGATCAGCGTAAGCTCGCCGCGAAGGCCATCGACGCCGAGCTTCATGCAGAGCCTGGCCGCGAATTCGAGAGCCTCGTCGCTCGTCTCGACGCTGGGCACGAGTGCCTGCGCGCGCGCTACCGCGGCCTTCAGCGCGCCGTCCTTGCCACGCCAGCGCCGGTGGAAGGCGGCCGGGTCGCGATCGAAGGCGTCGCGCCGCCGCACGACCTCGACACGAAGTGCGATGTCGGCGGGAGAGGCGACGTCGACGGACAGACCGAAGCGATCGAGTAGCTGTGGGCGCAGTTCGCCCTCTTCGGGGTTGCCGCTGCCGACGAGCACGAACCGCGCCGGATGGCGGATGGATATCCCCTCCCGCTCGACGACGTTGGTTCCCGACGCGGCCACGTCCAGCAGCAGATCCACCAGATGGTCGTCCAGGAGATTGACCTCGTCGATATAGAGGAAGCCGCGATGGGCGGCGGCCAGCAACCCCGGCTCGAATGTCTTTTCGCCCTTGAGCAGCGCCCTTTCGAGGTCGAGCGCGCCGACGATCCTGTCCTCGGTCGCGCCCAACGGCAGGTCGACCACCGGAACGGGGATCTGCAGCGCGCGCCCGGTCCGCTTGCCCCGACAGGTATCGCAGGCACTGGACGGCGAACGCGGATCGCAGTTGTAGCGACAGCCCTCCATGGCGGCCATGGAGGGCAGGAGACCGGCGAGGCCGCGCACGGCCGTCGATTTTCCCGTGCCGCGATCACCGAGGACGAGGATGCCACCAATCGCGGGATCGATGGCCGCAAGCATCAATGCCCGCTTCATTTCCTCCTGGCCGACGATCGCGGAGAAGGGATATGTCAGCTGGGAACGTGATCCGGTCTTGTTGACATAGGCGAATGTCAATCTGGTCACCTCTTGCCGCAAGAGAGCACGCCGCGCGACGCGTTTCAACGAGAATCATGCTGCGAGGCCGACGGGATCGTCCATCCGACTTGACAGGAAGGACTTGACCTTGGCGCCAGTCAGCCTAGTTTCGCTCGCGGAGGGACCGGTCCAGGGAGGAATTTATGGTCCATAGATATCTGACGCTCGCAATCCTGTCGGCCTCCGCCGCAGTCTGGTCACATGGTGCGCTTGCCGACGGCGATGCCGCCAAGGGGCAGAAGATTTTCCAGAGATGCGCGGTTTGCCACGGGATCGGCGACGCGACCAAGCCGGTCGGACCCAACCTCAACAACGTGATCGGCCGCACCGCTGGTACGCTTGAGGGGTACGAGCGCTACTCGGCCGACATGAAGGCGGCTGGCGCCGGCGGGCTCGTCTGGACCGAGGAAAAGATAGCCGAATACATCGAAGCGCCTCGCAAGATGATTCCGCGCGGAACGATGGCCTTCCCCGGCCTGCGCGCCGAACAGGATCGGGCGGACGTGGTCGCCTACATCGCCCAGTTTTCCGAGGCCGCCCCGGCAGGCGAAGCCGATGGCGAAGGCGACGGGGACAGCCAGGACTGAACCTCAGACAGCATGACCGACCTGGACGGGCGAGGGCCAACCACCCTCGCCCGATTGTCCATGGACGTTTACGTCGATACATGTAAACATGATTTTACATTTATCGACCGCATCTCGACGTGGCCGCGGGACACGCGCCTCGCCGACCATCGGTCGCGGAGGAGGTCGCAATGGAACGTCCTGCCACGCCGCTGCTCGATTCGATCGAGACTCCCGCCGACCTCCGAAAGCTTCCGGTCGACCGGCTGCCGCAATTGTGCGGCGAACTCCGCGAGGAGACGATCGCGGCCGTCTCGGTGACGGGGGGGCATCTCGGGGCAGGACTCGGCGTCGTCGAACTCACCGTCGCGCTGCATGCCGTGTTCGACACACCCGGGGACACGCTGATCCTCGACGTCGGACATCAATGCTACCCCCACAAGATTTTGACCGGCCGCAGGGATCGCATTCGTACGCTTCGCCAGGGCGGCGGCCTCTCCGGTTTCACGCGGCGATCGGAAAGCGCCTACGATCCATTCGGAGCCGCGCATTCTTCGACTTCGATTTCGGCCGGCCTGGGCTTCGCGGTCGCGCGCGACATCGCGGCGGGTGAGGGCCATGTCGTGTGCCTGATCGGCGACGGCGCACTGTCGGCCGGCATGGCCTACGAGGCGCTCAACAACGCCGGCGCCCTGGGGCGACGGCTGATCGTCGTGCTCAACGACAACAACATGTCGATCTCGCCGCCGGTCGGCGCGCTTTGCGACCATCTGCTGGACATCCGTGCGACGGGCCGGCCGGGCGAGCAGAGCGAACGGACGATTTTCGGTCAGCTCGGGCTCGCCTATGTCGGGCCGGTCGACGGCCATGACGTCGAGGCGCTCGTCCATACGCTGCGCACCGTCAAGCAGGATGCCGCAGGCCCCGTTCTGGTCCACGCGGTAACCTCGAAGGGCAAGGGCTACGCGCCCGCCGAGAGTTCCGCCGATCGCTACCACGGCGTGGGCAAATTCGACGTCGCGACCGGTCAGCAGGTCAAGTCAGTGCCCAAGGCGCCGACCTATACGCGCGTCTTCGCCGACGCACTCATTCGCGAGGCCGAGGCCGATCCGCGTATCGTGGCGGTCACCGCGGCCATGGCCTCGGGCACGGGTCTCGACCTGTTCCAGAAGCGCTTTCCCGATCGCTTCTTCGACGTCGGCATCGCTGAACAGCACGGTGTCACCTTCTGCGCGGGCATGGCGGCAGCCGGTCTCAGGCCGTTCTGCACGATCTATTCGACGTTCCTGCAGCGCGGTTACGACCAGATCGTCCACGACGTGGCGTTGCAGCGCCTGCCGGTGCGCTTCGCGATCGACAGGGCGGGCCTCGTCGGGGAAGATGGCGCCACGCATGCCGGGGCGTTCGATCTGGCCTATCTGTCGAACCTTCCGGGAATGGTCGTCATGGCGGCCGCAGACGAAGCCGAACTCGTTCACATGATCGCGACCGCCCGCCTCATCGACGACGGTCCCAGCGCGCTGCGCTATCCGCGCGGCGAAGGCATGGGCGTCGAACTGCCGCGTGAGGGCGAGCCGCTGGAGATCGGCCGCGGCCGCATCCTGCGCGAAGGCCAGAGCGTGGCGCTCCTGTCGCTCGGCGGCAGGCTCGGCGAATGCCTTGTCGCGGCCGACGAACTCGCTCGGCGCGGGCTCTCGACTACGGTCGCCGACGCACGCTTCGCCAAGCCTCTCGATCGCAGCCTCGTGCTCCGCCTGGCGCGTGACCATGAGGTGCTGATAACCGTCGAGGAGGGCTCGACGGGCGGCTTCGGCGCCCATGTCCTGCATCTCCTTTCGGCGGAAGGCGCGCTCGACCGAGGCCTACGCGTGCGGACGATGACGCTGCCCGACCGGTTTATCGACCACGGCAAGCCCGTAGCGATGTACGAAGATGCGGGGCTGAATGCCTCTCATATAGCGGAAAAGGTACTCGACTGCCTGGGCATGTCGGAGCGCAGGCGCTATCCGGTGCTCATCCACGGATAGACGCGACGTCTCCGCGATTCAATCGTCGATGCCCTGGAGCGCTTCCTCGCCGTCGCGGTTGCCGGCGATCATCCGGTAGACGCGCCCGATCTCGCTCAGCAGCCCGATGCGCACGAGTTCCTTGACCGCCTCCGGCTGGGAGCCGATGCGGTTTGCCACGCGCCAGCCCTCGACGGCCGCGGCCTGCTCTCCGGTCAGCACGACATCCACGCGGATACGCCGGCCGTCGCTGTCGAACTCGATATCGTTGCCCAGTGGATTGGCGTTGCCATTGTTGTAGGCGGTCACCTTGTCCTCCACCGCCAGCCCCCATGTGCGAGGCAAAGGCGGGTCCCGTCACTCGCTTGTTTCCTCTGGCACGAGAAGATAGCGCCACGTCACGCAGCGGCTATTTCGGAAAACTGCGTAGAAACTGGGCAACGAGCCCACGGCCGAGCGGCTCGACGCAGCGGGCGCCCGCCAGCGGGAAACCCAGTCGGGCCGGTGAACTCCGGCAGAACGATTCCGTGCAGCCATGAAGGGCTCTAGGAGCGCGGCTGCAAGTTGCCCGGAGCCACGACCGGGGATCATCGGGACTGGCGGACCATCCGGATGAGATCGGCAAGCCCCCTCGCCTCCAGCTTCTCGCGGATGCGCGCGCGATGGATCTCGACGGTCCGCTGACTGATGCCGAGTTCGTCGGCGATCGCCTTGTTCGTCTGGCCAATCACGAGATGATCGAGCACTTCGCGCTCGCGGCTCGTCAGTCGCGCCAGGCGCGCCGCCACGACGTCCTGCGGAAGGTCGGCTGGCGGGCGGTCAGCCAGAACCTGGGCGGCATGGTCGATGGCGGCCAGCAGCTGTTCCTCGGATCCGGGCTTCTCAATGAAGTCGAGCGCTCCCGCCTTCATGGCGCGAACGGCGACGGGAACGTCTCCGTGACCGGTCAGCACGATGATGGGCAGGTTCGCGCCTTTCTCCTGAAGGTGGCGCTGGAGGTCCAACCCTCCGAGACCCGGCATCCGCAGGTCCAGCAACAGGCATGCAGGGACGTCGCGGTCGAAACGCTCGAGGAAATCCTCCGCCGTCGACGACACCACGACCTCGAAACGGTGCGCGGTGAGGAGCGCCCTCAGCGAGTTGCGAACTGCGGGGTCGTCGTCCACGACATGAACGCGGATAGGCGGCCGGTTCATCGCCGTCCGCCTTCGACGGGCAGCGCCACGACGAACCTGGCGCCGGGATGCAGCGGCTCATGCCAGATGCGCCCGCCATGCGCCTCCGCTATCGAGCGGCATAGCGACAACCCGATGCCCATTCCGCTCGTGGTCGAGCTGTGGAAGGGCTCGAAGATTGTCTCCTCCTGCTCGACCGGGATGCCGTGACCATTGTCTGATACCGCGACCTCCACCGTGTCTCCTTGCCTGCGGGCCGCCACGGCGAGACGGGGTTCGGGAGCATCGCGCATCGCCGGCAGGCTGTTGCGCACCAGGTTGAGTACGAGCTGACCGATCTGAACGGGATCGGCCCAGACCTGCGGCAGGTCGTCGGGCAGGTCGAGGACGGTTTCGGGTCGCGGCTCGTCCGAGGCGGCCAGCGCGAGTTCCATCCCCTGCCTGATCGGCTGCCGGAGATCGATCCGCTCGGCCACGATCTCGCCTTCCGCGATGAAATTGCGCAGGCGCCTGACCAGATCCGCAGCCCGCGAGGATTCGGCCACGGCGTTGTCCATCAGCTCGCCGACCTCCGCGGGTATTGCGACGTCATAGTTGCGCAGTTCCTGTCGGCAGGCATTGACGTAGTTGGAGACGGCGGCGAGCGGCTGATTGAGTTCATGTGCAAGCGCGGAGGCAAGTTCTCCTAGAGAACTGCGCCGGGTCGCCTCCATGACCACGAGCCTCAGCCGCGCCTCTTCCCTCTCTGCCTGCTTCTGCGCATGGATCGCGGCGCGTTCGCGGTCGAGGCTGTTGAGCGCGAACAGGGCGCGGCGGATGATGCGCAATGCCTCGCGGTCGCTCTCCGAAAACGGCTTGCTTCGCCCGCGCCTTTCCTCGCTCCACAGCGCGAAAGACCCGCGTGGGGAAAGTCTGATCGTTCCATCGACCTCGCGGCGCTCCAGCTTGTCCGGCTTGCCGGCCCAACGGATCGTGTGCTCGAACTGTTCCCGCAGGAATACCAGGTGATCGGCACCGTCACCGGAAAGCTCGAGGAAGGCGGCACCCGCCGCAGGCGCCCCTTCCCCGCCATCGAGTTCGAGCCGCTCTGCGAGCTGGTCGAAGACCGCCACGCCCTCCTGGAGCTCCGTCCCGAGCGTGGAGTAGTCGGGGGTGCCGGACGGCACCACGCCGAACGAGCGACGCTTCCCGTCGAGGATGAGTTCCATGCCGCAGGCGCCGACATGAAGCATCAATTCATGCGAATGCGCGGCTACCGCGTCGGAGAGCCTGACGCCCGTGCGCGCGGCGTGTTCGATGTCGTGCGCGGTCCTCTCGGCGCGGATGCTCTGGCGCAGTTGCGTCGCGTTCTCGAGGCTCTGGAGAAGTGCCGAGATCGTGCCGCCGAGGAGTTCGCAGAACCGGAAACGACTCCATGGCAGATGCAGCGTCGAATAGTGATGGCACGCCACCAGCCCCCAGAGATGGTCGTTGGCGGTGAGAGAAATCGACATCGACGCGGCCACGCCCATGTTGTTCAGGTATTCGACGTGGACGGGCGCCACGGCCCTGAGCTTCGAGAAGGTCAGGTCCAGCGGGTTTTCGTGACCGGCGTCCGCGACGTCGCCGGACAGGGTAACGATCGGCGACGGTACGGCGTTGATGTCGGGGATCGTCCGGATGACGTTGAGCGTGAAGTGCCGGCGCGCCGGATCGGGAATGTCCGATGCGGGATAGTGCATGCCGAGAAAACTGTCTGGTCGAACCGTGCTCTCCGCGATCACCTCGCCATGCTTGTCGGCCGCGAAGCGATAGATCATCACCCTGTCGAAGCCAGTCACTTCGCGGATGATGTCGGCGCCGACGCGCGCAAGTTCGCCGAGGGTTTCCGGCTTGATCAGTTCGGCGATGATGCGCTGGCGCAGCAGGTCCTCTTCCCAGACCAGAGCCGGCCCGGGCACGAAGGGCACGAATTCGAGAATGACGTGACCGTCGTGGCGATGTGGGAAGCATTCGAGCCGACGGGCCGGCACGCCCGGCATTTCGAGGAACCAGGGCTTGATGAGATCGGGGCGAAGCGGCTCGAGGTCCCGGGTTGCGAGGACGGCGGCGTTGCCTTCGCCCAGTACCTCGCCGAGAGGCCGGCCAAGTACCTCGTCGGCTCCCACGCCCAGAAAGGTCGCGAGGTTCAGGCTCGCATACCCGATCCGCCAGGAAGCCTCGTCGATCGCCAGCAGAGCTCCATGCGGCTGGACCGCGCCGATGACGTGGATCGGCTCGGTATCGCAGGACGACAGATCGACTGGCCGCCTCAGCATCGCGAACCCGCCTCGAAATGCATGGCGAAGCTGGTGAAGGTCGCCTTCGCGGAAGCGATCATCCCTGCCAGGTCGCCCGCCCCGCCGACTTCCTCCACCAACGCGCAGGTGCGACGCCAGCGCGCTCCGGCGTTGACCCTGCCCCACTCCCAGTAGCCCGCGCCCTGATCCCCTCCGATCGCGCGAGCCCGCGGCGCCAGAACGGCCGTGCCGAGCAGCGACCCGTCGGCCACGTAGAGCATTCCAGCCAGCTCGGCTGCGGTCCGTGGCACCGGCAGGCCTCCGGCAGGTGGTTGCGCCCCGCACTGGCAGCCGAGATGGCGAAGATCCGCCGACAGGCGGCCGGTACGGTCGATCGGCTCGTAGGAGGCGCAGGATCCGCCCAGCCGGGCCACCGCGACCTCGACGCGCCTCTCGAACACGAGGTAGAAGCGGTACAGTCCCTGCATGAGCGTGACGTAGTCTTCGCGCGAAGCCGTCCCGGCCTCAAGAGCCGCGAAGACGGGCAGACGGTGGAGCCTTTCGTGCTCCTGCTGTGTTTCGTCGCGCAGGATCGCCCTGACGTCATCCGGTCGTCGGATGAGCGTTGCCTTCATGCGATCCACCTCCTCCCGGCCGGCCGCCGCTGCGGTGCCGATGGTGTCAATCTAGCAGCGCAGGACGCCGTGGCAACGTGGTAGACTGACAATGCCGGTTGACAAGGCAGCCCGGCTCGGCGACACCATCGACCGCACCGACCGGGGTGCCGACGGGCGGAATCATCAACCGCAAATATGGTTGACCCGGACCAGGACAGGATCGGACGAGCGACGCGCATGAACGATAGCACGACCCTCGAGACCATCCTGGAGGAAACCGATACGCCGGCGATCGGCCGAATGCTCGCCGGCCTTTCGGACATCGCCATCGTTGTCGGCGAGGACGATGTCGTGCTCGACGTCCCGCATGTGCGACAGCCGGCGGAAGCTCTGGAACCGGCAGGCTGGCGTGGCCGCGGTTTCGGCGAGACGGTGGCGGGTCCGAGCGTGCCCGGCGCCAGGGACTTTCTTGCCCGACTTCGCCGGGGGCGATCAGCCGCAGGAGAGAGCATCGTTCATGCGGCGCCGAGCGATGGATTCATCGTCGTGCGATATGGCGCGGCGGCGCTGACCGGCGGAGGAGAGATTCTGCTGCTCGGCCAGGTGAAGCACGCGGACGAGATCGAATTCGGCACGATCTTTGCGGCCGGCGCCAAAGAGCATACCGAACCGGGTCACCGCGCGCTCGCCGATGTGCTACGCCACGGTTCGGACCTGGTCGTACTTCTGGATGCTTCGGCACGGCTGCTCTGGGCCAATGATGCATTTCTGGCCGCGGCCCAGGTCTCCCTGGTCACGGGCCCGGAGGGGCGCTTTCTCGAAGACCTCGTCACATGGCACGAAAAGCAGGACCTCGGCTCGCTCATGGCCGAAGCCGATCGCTCCGGTCGAGCCGGCCCGGTAGCTGCCTCGCTGCGCAGCGACGCGGGCGAGAGCATCAACGTCACGGTCGGCGTGACACGCCTTCCCGGCAGCGAACCTGCGGTGTTCGGCGCGGTCCTGCGGCCGGCGGAGGACGGCAAGGCCAGCATCGCCGCACTTGCGGCACCCGAGATCGCCTCGATGATCAACGAGGCGGGACAGGTTCCGCTCAAGGGCATCGTGCGTGAAACGACGGATGTCGTCGAAAAGCTCTGCCTTCAGGCAGCGCTTCGACTGACCGACAACAACCGGTCGGCGGCGGCACGCGCGCTGGGCATCAGCCGGCAGGCCCTCTATCTCAAGCTGGAGCGCTTCGGCCTGGCCGACGACTGATCGGAGGCGGCGATGGCGCTGATGGAATGGCTGCTCGACGGCGGACGCATCGCGTTGCCGGCACTCGCGATCCTGGTGGCGGAGCTCGTTCTGGCCCGGTGGATCGCCGGCCCGAACGCAGCCGCCTTCGCCGCCAACGCGCTATCCGGCCTCGGGCTTCTTGGCGCCCTTTTCGCCGCGCTCACCGATCTCGGCACCGCGGCAGTCGCAGGCTTCCTCTTCGTCGGTCTCGTCGCCCATCTTGTCTATCTGGCCGCCGTCAGACGCCAGGCGCGTTAGGCAGCTTCATTCGGCGGGGCCGGTCGCCTTGTCCTTTGCACCGCCGTCCTCTGCGTGATGGCGCCGGATACGGCGAACGAAGAGCCAGATGCCGAAAACGACGAGCGGCACGCTCAGTCCGGTGACGGTCTCGGGCCTGAGCCAGTTCGGAAGCAGCGGATAGCCGCCCGCCACGTAGGCGATCAGACCGACGACATAGTAGGAGACGGCGGCAACCGAGAGACCCTCGACGGTCTCCTGCAGCCGCAATTGCTGGCGGGCGCGATTATTCATCGAGGCCAGAAGGTCGCGGTTTTGCCGCTCGACCTCGACGTCGACCCAGGTGCGCAGAAGCTGCGTGGTTCGGGCGAGCTTGCGCGAGAGGTTGGCCTGGCGCTCCTCCACTGATCGGCATGTGCGCATGGCAGGCGCCACCCGTCGGCGCAGAAAGCCGGCCCAGGTCTCGCCGCCCTCGACGGCCACCTCGGCGAGCGCCTCCAGCCTTTCGGTCACGATCTCGTAGTAGGCTCGGCTGGCACCGAAACGATACAGGCTCGACGCGGCCTGCGCTTCGAGCTCGGCCGCCAGTTCGGTCAGATCGCCCAGCAGTTCCTGGCTGTTGCGGCGGTCGGTCTGGCGCATCTCGTTGGTGAGTTGCGCGAGCCGGTCCTCCATGCGACGCAACTGGCCGGAAAGCGACTGCGCCAGCGGCAATCCCAGCATGGCGAGCGTGCGATAGGTCTCGACCTCGATGATCCGCTGGGCGAGCGCGCCCCGCCTCGCTGGCGTCAGCCCTCTGTCCAGGACGAGCATACGCGTCAGCCCGTCGCCATCCTGACGGAAATCCGTGACGATGGCCGCCTTGCCGTCCTCCACCCACGAATGACAGAGGCTTTCGGCATCCATGGCGGCAACTGTCGCCTCGGCCTCGGGCGACCATTCCCGAAGGACGAGCCGAACGCCGGAAATGACGGTACCGGGCGGCGAGAACCCTTCCCCGAAGGGTGCCTCGTCGCGTGCCGTCGCGTCGGCGGGGGGCGGACCCTCCCACATATAGGTCGAGAATTCGCTGTGCCGCTCCCAGCGCAGCGAACCGCGTCCCCACTTCATCACGTAGTATCGGGACTGGCGGTCGGGCGCGGCCACGCCCTGTCGCCTGCAGAGTTCAGCCAGCACGGCGCTGTCGACGCCAGTGCCCGCCTCGATCATGAAGGCAAGCTGCACGACCTGGCGGGGGACCGGAAGCAGCGGATGCGGCCGCGAATGCACTTCCCCAAGCGCGCCCGCGCGCGCCTCGTGTGCGGGAAACCCGAGCACGGGCCCACTCGTCAGCTTCCTGGAGAGCCCACCCTGCCCCGGATCCGCCAAAGCCAAGCTCCCTTCAGCCGCTACCCCGCATAGTGTCCGCGCCGCAGTCGTTGGGCAAGACTTGCTTTCGGGCTTGGTCCGAAAACAGAAAAGCCGGGCAAACCCGGCTTTTCGTCACAACAGCCAATGTCGCCCGATCAGTTCACGGCGTCTTTCAGGCCCTTGCCCGCGCTGAACTTCGGAACGTTACGGGCGGGAATCTTGACCTCGGCGCCGGTCTGCGGATTGCGACCGGTCGAGGCTTCGCGACGGCTGACAGAAAAATTGCCAAAGCCGACGAGACGGACGTCTCCCCCCTTTTTCAGCTCGCTCGAAATTGCAGCGAAGACCGCGTCTACGGCGGCGGCTGCGTCACCCTTGGAAATCTTTGCAGATTCAGCAACGGCGGAAACGAGATCATTCTTGTTCATAAACTATGTCCTCTTCTGGATGAGGGCCGGACGCGAGACTCGACCGACGGGAGCCGGACTTTAGTCAGTCCGCCTCGAGGAACCAAGCGAGAATTCTGCGCTAAACCGCAGAAAACTGCGGTTTCGAAGACCGCTGTCGAAATTCGGCAACGCTCTCCGTGCCACTGACCGCATCCGGCGAGCGAGAGAAGCTGTTTCATAAGCGAACAGTAAAAAAGAAGGTCCCGATGGCGGGAAGCCATCGGGACCTTCGGACATCTTTGCGATGCCACCCGCTCAGTGCGCGAGCGGCGTCGTCGCCTCGTCCGCCGCGTCGTCGGGCTTCGGCGCCGTCTCCGGCTCGGCCCATTCGATCGCCTCGGGCATCCGGACGAGCGCGTGCTGGAGCACTTCGCCGACCCGCGAAACCGGGATGATCTCCAGCCCGCTCTTCACATTGTCCGGTATCTCCGCCAGATCCTTGGCGTTTTCCTCCGGTATGAGGACCTTCTTGATGCCGCCGCGAAGCGCGGCCAGCAGCTTCTCCTTCAACCCGCCGATGGGAAGCACCCTTCCCCGCAGCGTGATCTCTCCGGTCATGGCGACATCCTTGCGCACGGGAATGCCGGTCAGGACCGAAACGATCGCCGTGGCCATTGCCGTACCGGCCGAGGGACCATCCTTGGGGGTGGCACCCTCCGGCACGTGGACGTGGATGTCGCGCTTGTCGAACACCGGAGGCTCGATGCCGAAATCGATCGCCCGGCTGCGCACGTAGGAGGCAGCGGCCGAAATCGACTCCTTCATCACGTCACGCAGATTGCCCGTGACGGTCATCCGGCCCTTGCCGGGCATCATGACACCTTCGATCGTCAGCAACTCGCCGCCGACCTCGGTCCATGCCAGCCCGGTCACCACGCCGACCTGATCCTCGCCGTCGATCTGCCCGTACCGATACCGGGGCACGCCCAGATAGTCGTTGAGGTTCTCCGGCGTGATCTCGACCTTCTTCTTGCCGGTCTTGAGAATCTCCGTCACGGCCTTGCGCCCGAGCTTCATCAGCTCGCGCTCGAGGTTACGGACGCCCGCCTCTCGCGTGTAGGTCTGGATGACCGCACGGATCGCGTCCTCGGACACCGAGAATTCCTTAGGCTGGAGCGCGTGGTCACGCACTGCCTTCGGCATGAGATGGCGCTTGGCTATCTCGACCTTCTCGTCCTCAGTGTATCCGGCGATGCGGATGATCTCCATGCGATCCATCAGCGCCGGCGGGATGTTCAACGTGTTGGCCGTGGTGACGAACATCACCGACGACAGGTCGTACTCGACTTCGAGATAGTGGTCCATGAAGGTCGAGTTCTGCTCCGGATCAAGCACCTCGAGCAGCGCGGACGACGGATCGCCGCGGAAATCCATGCCCATCTTGTCGATCTCGTCGAGCAGGAAGAGCGGGTTGGACTTCTTGGCCTTCTTCATCGACTGGATGACCTTGCCGGGCATCGAGCCGATATAGGTGCGGCGGTGACCGCGGATCTCGGCCTCGTCGCGCACGCCGCCGAGCGCCATGCGCACGAACTCGCGGCCGGTCGCCTTGGCGATCGACTTGCCGAGCGAGGTCTTGCCGACGCCGGGAGGGCCGACGAGGCACAGGATCGGCCCCTTCAGCTTGTTCTGGCGGCTCTGCACGGCGAGATATTCGACGATGCGTTCCTTGACCTTGTCGAGGCCGAAATGGTCCTGGTCGAGAATCTCCTGCGCCTTGGCGAGATCGATCTTGACCTTGGACTTCTTTCCCCATGGGATCGAGAGGAGCCAGTCGAGATAGTTCCGCACCACGGTGGCTTCGGCCGACATGGGCGACATGGTCCTGAGCTTCTTAAGCTCGGCCATCGCCTTGTCGCGGGCCTCCTTGGTGAGCTTGGTCTTCTTGATGCGCTCCTCGATTTCGGCCGCTTCGTCGCGGCCATCCTCGCCCTCGCCGAGCTCCTTCTGGATCGCCTTCATCTGCTCGTTGAGGTAATATTCGCGCTGGGTCTTCTCCATCTGGCGCTTGACGCGCGAACGGATGCGCTTCTCGACCTGGAGAACCGAGATCTCGGCTTCCATGAAGCCCATCGCCTTTTCGAGCCGCTCCTTCACGGAGAGCGTACCCAGCATTTCCTGCTTCTCGGGAATCTTGATCGCGAGATGCGAGGCAATCGTATCCGCCAGCTTGGAATAGTCCTCGATCTGGCTGGCAGCGCCGACCACTTCCGGGGAGATCTTCTTGTTGAGCTTGACGTAGTTCTCGAAGTCGGAGACCACTGAGCGCGCAAGCGCCTCGATCTCGACCTCCTCCTCGTCAGGCTCCGACAGCATCGTGGCGGAAGCCTCGTGAAAATCTTCGCGTTCGGTGAAGCCGGTAATCCTGGCGCGTGCCGATCCCTCGACGAGCACCTTCACGGTGCCGTCCGGAAGCTTCAGCAACTGCAGGACGCTGGCTAGGGTGCCGACGTCGAAGATAGCGTCGGGTGTGGGATCGTCGTCGGCAGCGTTCTTCTGGGTCGCCAGCAGAATCTGCTTCTCGGCACCCATCACCTCCTCGAGTGCGCGTATCGACTTCTCGCGGCCGACGAAGAGCGGGACGATCATGTGCGGGAACACGACGATGTCGCGCAGCGGGAGCACCGCATACACGCCATTCGGCGTCGTGCCGGAGGTTCCCTGAGACTTGGCCATATCAGAACCTTTCATCTCGCCGCCGCGACTATGGCCGACGGCGAATCCGAGTTTAGCGGCTGTGGGCCGATCCGCCTATGTTTGCATTGCACAAACCGGGTGAAAAGCACGGATCGCCGGGACAGCCCAACCTTGCTTTAGTTGGCGTCGGGCGGGGTAAAGATCAAGTGCGCGAACGGAGACCGTCCGACGAAGGTCCGGGGTGGGGGAAATGCCCCGCGCAACGTCCTCAGGCGCTGACGTTGGTCTTTTCCTTTTCGCGCTCCGCGTAGATGTAGAGCGGGCGGGCGTTTCCGGAAACGACATCCTCGGAGATCACGACCTCCTGCACGCCTTCCAATGCCGGCAGTTCGAACATCGTGTCGAGCAGGATCGCCTCCATGATGGAGCGCAGACCGCGCGCGCCCGTCTTTCTCTCGATAGCGCGCTTGGCGATCGCCGACAGCGCGTTCTCGTGGAAGGTCAGTTCGACATTCTCCATCTCGAAAAGACGCTGGTACTGCTTGACCAGGGCGTTCTTGGGCTCGGTCAGGATCGAAATCAGCGCTTCCTCGTCGAGATCCTCGAGCGTGGCGAGCACCGGAAGGCGACCGACAAATTCGGGGATCAGGCCGAACTTGAGCAGATCCTCGGGCTCGACCTGGCGGAACAGGTCGCCGGTGCGGCGATCCTCCGGCGACTGCACGGATGCGCCGAAGCCGATGGAGGTCTTGCGCCCGCGGTCGGATATGATCTTGTCGAGTCCCGCGAAGGCGCCGCCGCAGATAAAGAGGATGTTGGCGGTATCGACCTGCAGGAATTCCTGCTGGGGGTGCTTGCGCCCGCCCTGGGGCGGCACCGAGGCGACCGTGCCTTCCATGATCTTGAGCAGCGCCTGCTGGACGCCCTCGCCCGACACGTCGCGGGTGATCGACGGATTGTCGGACTTGCGCGAAATCTTGTCGATCTCGTCGATGTAGACGATGCCGCGCTGGGCGCGCTCGACATTGTAGTCGGCCGACTGCAGGAGCTTCAGGATGATGTTCTCGACGTCCTCGCCGACGTAGCCGGCCTCGGTCAGCGTCGTGGCATCCGCCATGGTGAAGGGCACGTCGATGATACGAGCGAGGGTCTGGGCGAGCAGGGTCTTGCCGCAGCCCGTCGGGCCGATCAGCAGGATGTTGGACTTCGCCAGTTCGACGTCGTTGTTCTTCCCGGCATGCGCGAGGCGCTTGTAGTGATTGTGCACGGCGACCGACAGCACGCGCT
>VFQR01000790.1_pt1 | contig 32907 bp, 27 predicted proteins | sample 3512321 | NCBI WGS metagenome assembly VFQR01 (sample SAMN10412374, study PRJNA504923) | tailings metagenome | isolation source: Relicate 3 Philex TSF1 revegetated site | place: Philippines: Tuba, Benguet | collected 2017-08-29 | reverse complement strand
GCAGGCGGTGCTCGAAGCCGCGGATGAAGCGCTCCACGATCACGCCGCTGCCTTCGGCATCGGCCACGGCGAACGCGGCCCGGACTTCCTCGGGACGCGTGAGTTCGAGCGAAACGCCGCGGCCGTGGTTGGCATCGGTGGGCTTCACGACCACCGGCAGCCCGATGTCCTGCGCGGCCTCCCAGGCGGCTTCGGGGCTCTCGACCACGCGGCCTTCGGGCACCGGCACGCCGCAGGCGGCCAGCATGCGCTTGGACAGGTCCTTGTCGCTGGCAATGCTCTCGGCGATGGCGCTGGTGCGGTCGGTCTCGGCCGTCCAGATGCGGCGCTGGCGCGCGCCATAGCCCAGCTGCACCAAGTTGCCGTCGTTGAGGCGGATGTGCGGAATGCGCCGGCCGGTCGCCGCGTCGACGATGGCCGCGGTGCTCGGACCCAGGCACAGGTCATCCACCATTTCGCGCAGCTCATGCACCGCGGCGGCGACGTCGAACTGCCCGCCGTTGACGGCCACCATCAACAGCTCGTGCCCCAGCGTGAGTGCGCGCCGCGCCACCTGCTCGTCACGCGCGCGAAAGACCATCTTGTAGACACCGCGCACCGGCGTGCTGCGGGTCTGGCCGAAACCGGTCTGCACGCCGGCCATGTTCTGCAGCTCGATCACCACGTGCTCGAGGATGTGACCGGCCCAGGTGCCTTCGCGCAGGCGTTGCAGGAAGCCGCCGCGCTCGCCCACACCGCAGTGGTGCTCGACCAGCCCGGGCAGCAAGGCCGTGAGGCGCTCGTAGAGGCCGGGCAGCTTGTCCGAGGGCAGGTCTTCGAGCTCGCCGATGTCGAGCCAGCTCTCGAGCACGGGACGGTAGGTCCAGATGTTGGGCCCGCCGAGATAGCTCACGCGCAGGAACCGGATGGGATTCTTCATGTGGGGGTTGTCGTGTCAGCACTGCGTGCCTGCATTCGGCGCATCCCGGACAATGCGGGCACGCCAATGCGCGCCCTGACAATTGCCGGAACCATCCGCTTCAATGAATTCACCATCAACCGAACCCGCGCCGGTGTTCAGTGCCGGGGAGCCACCGTGGATGCCCACGCTGCGTTCCCGTTTACTGCCCAACGAAGACGTTTCAAGTTGGCTGCAGCTTGACCTCGATTCGCAATTGAATTTTTCGGCCGGCGTGCTGGTGCTGACGACCCAACGGTTGTTGAGCTGGGAGCCCGGCGGGGCCGCTGCCGGCTGGCGTGAATGGCCCCTGGAGGCGGAATTGTGCTTGAAGCACGGCGATTTCGCAGGGGTTGCGCAGCTGAGCCTGCACAACGAAATGCAACGTCTGGGCGTCTGGCGTTGCACGGCGACGCAAATCCCGCGCGTCCTTCGATTTGTCGCTGATTTCGGACAAACCGTGCAGCGTTTGAAAGCCGGTTCGCCTGCCCCGGCGGCCGTGAATTCGGCCACGCGGCACTGCGATTTGTGCAATGCAGAATTGTCGCCAAACAGCGACGAGTGCCCGCAATGTGCGCGGGAACAACACACCCCTCCTTCCACCTGGGTCTTGCTGCGGCTGTGGCGCTTTGCCCGGCCTTACCGGGGCCAGCTGGCGCTCGGATTCGGGCTCACGCTGGCGGCCACCGCCGCCACGCTGGTGCCGCCTTACCTGGCCATGCCCTTGATGGACGATGTGCTGATTCCGTTCCAGAGCGGGCAGCGCATCGACCCCATGCAGGTGGCCTGGCTGCTGGGCGGTCTGCTGGTCGCCGCGCTCGCGGCCTGGGGCCTGGGCTGGGCACGCACCTATGTGCTCTCGCTGGTGTCCGAGCGCATCGGTGCCGATCTGCGCACCACCACCTTCGAGCACCTGCTCGCGCTCTCGCTCGAGTATTTCGGCGGCAAGCGCACCGGCGACCTGATGGCGCGCATCGGCTCCGAGACCGACCGCATCTGCGTCTTCCTCTCGCTGCACGCGCTCGACTTCGCCACCGACGTGCTGATGCTGCTGATGACGGCCGCCATCCTGTTCAGCATCAACCCCTGGCTGGCGCTGGTCACGCTGCTGCCACTGCCCTTCATCGCCTGGATGATCCACCTGGTGCGCGACCGCCTGCGCACCGGCTTCGAGAAGATCGACCGCGTCTGGTCGGACGTGACCAATGTGCTCGCCGACACGATTCCCGGCATCCGCGTGGTGAAGGCCTTCGCGCAGGAGAAGCGCGAGGCGCAGCGCTTTCGCGACGCCAACCAGCACAATCTGGAGGTCAACGACAAGCTCAACAAGACCTGGTCGCTGTTCACACCCACGGTCACGCTGCTCACCGAGCTCGGTCTGCTGGTGGTGTGGGCCTTCGGCGTGTGGCAGGTCTCGCGTGGCGACATCACGGTCGGTGTGCTCACCGCCTTCCTGGCCTACATCGGGCGCTTCTACGGCCGGCTCGATTCGATGAGCCGCATCGTCTCGGTCACGCAGAAGGCCGCCGCCGGCGCCAAGCGCATCTTCGACATCCTCGACCACGTCTCCAGCGTGCCCGAGCCCGCGAACCCGGTGCACCGGCCACGCGTCGAGGGTGGCATCGAACTGCGCGACGTGCATTTCAGCCACGGCAGCCGCGCCATCATCCGCGGCATGAACCTGCAGATCCGCCCCGGCGAGATGATCGGCCTGGTGGGCCACAGCGGCGCCGGCAAAAGCACGCTGGTCAACCTGATCTGCCGCTTCCACGACGTGAGCAGCGGCAGCATCCGCGTCGACGGCACCGACGTGCGCCAGTTCGCGGTGGCCGACTACCGCCGCCACATCGGCCTGGTGCTGCAGGAGCCTTTCCTGTTCTTCGGCACCGTGGCCGAGAACATCGCCTACGGCAAGCCGGGCGCCACGCGCGCCGAGATCGTGGCGGCGGCGCGCGCCGCGCACGCGCACGAGTTCATCCTGCGCCTGCCGCAGGGCTACGACTCGCTGGTGGGCGAGCGCGGCCAGGGTCTCTCGGGCGGCGAGCGCCAGCGCATCTCGATCGCGCGCGCCTTGCTGATCGACCCGCGCATCCTGATCCTCGACGAAGCCACGTCGAGCGTGGACACCGAGACCGAGAAGGAAATCCAGAAGGCGCTGGACAACCTGGTCGCCGGACGCACCACGATCGCGATCGCGCACCGCCTCTCCACCTTGCGCAAGGCCGACCGGCTGGTGGTGATGGACCGCGGCGAGGTGGTGGAGGTGGGTCCGCACGACGAACTGATGGCGCGCGAAGGCGCCTACTGGCGGCTCTACACGGCGCAGCTGCGCAACGTGGACACCGAGGACGGGCCGCTGCTGGCCGCGACCATCCCCAACCCGAACGCGCACAGCGCGGCCGCAGGCACGCCATGAACGACAGCCCGAAACCCATGAACGGCTGGACCCTGCGTCGCGACCCGCACGGCCGGCTGCAGCTGATCACCGCCGACGCACAGGTGCACGACGGCGTCATCCCCGTGCGCGCCTTCCCGCTGGCCGCGCCCGACGAGGGCGTCTCGCTGGTCGGTGCCGACGGCCACGAACTGGCCTGGATCGAGCGCCTGTCCGCGCTTGATGCCACCACGCAGGCGCTCATTCACGAGGCGCTGGCGCCGCGCGAGCTGATGCCGCGCATCCAGCGCATCGCCGCCGTCTCGACCTTTGCCACGCCCAGCACCTGGACGGTGGAGACCGACCGCGGCCCCACGCAGCTGGTGCTCAAGGCCGAGGAGGACATCCGCCGCCTCGGCCAGGGCCGCTTGCTCGTTCTCGACAGCCGCGGCATCCAGTTCATCGTGCCCGACCAGTTCGCGCTGGATCGCGCCTCGCGGCGTCTGCTCAACCGCTTCCTCTGAACGGCGAAGCCCGCCGGTGGCGGGCTTCAGCGATGCAACGCGCGGCTCACTGCGCCTGGATCGCGCGCGCCGGTGCGGGCGGCGGGGGCGGCTCCACCGGCACGGCCTGGATGCCCAGCGGCGGCTTCGGGGGCTGCACCGGCACCGCCTGGACGCCCAGGGGCGGCTTGGGTGCCGAGGGCGCGAGCACCTTGTCCGACGGGCCGCCACCACCACCGGGTGTGGGCGCGAACTGCACCGATCCGCCGACCGGCGCCTGCACGCACTGCACCTTGAAGTCCTCGTGCACCTTGTTCTGCCCGGCCTGCTCGATGTCCAGCCGCGCCACGCCCACCGGGTAGCCGGTGTTGGCGGTGAACTCGAAGATCGGCGTCTTCTGCGTGCCCGGGCCGTTGAACACCAGCTTGCCGGTGCGCGTCTGCTGCGGCGTGTTGGCGTTGGGCGGGAAGGTGATCTTGTAGTCGACCTCGCCCGCGGCGTCGGCCTGGATCTCGGCCTGGAACGGCAGCTTGGCCGGGCACTGGCCCACGTACTGCGGCGTCAGCGCCTTCAGGCTGGAGGCCACCACCGCGAGGTTCTTGGTCAGGCTGCCGGGCGGCTTGGGGGGTGCCGGCTGCTGGGCCTGGATGGCCTGGCCCATGCCGCCCACCGCGCCGGCCTTGCAGACCACGGTGAGCTGGTGCTGCATGGTGCGGGTCTTCCATTCGCGGCCGCCGCCGTTGGGCCGGGCGCATGAGGCCACCGCCGAGAGCGTGACCGGTTTGACGATGGTCTTGTCCTGTGCGAGCACCTGCTGCAGCGAGGCTCCCTGGCCCAGGCGCTGCTGCACCCATTGCTGGCAGATGGCCACCGGATTCAGCGAGCCGCCGAGGCCGGCGGTGGGCACCTGCAGCACGGCTTCGGTCCAGCCGATCGATTCATTGCCACGGTGCGACACCTGCGTGATCGGGGTGCCGGCCGGCATGGCCTCCGCGACGTCGCCGTTCATGCCGGCGTTGCCCAGGGCGACGAAGGTGTCGGTCAGGCGCTGGTTCACGCCGCTGCAGCCGGCCTTCATCTCCAGGTGGTAGCTGGTCTGGGCGTTCGCGATCTGTATGTGCTGGCCGTTGACCGGGTTGACCACCACGCGCCCGTCGTTGATGTTGATGCCGGACGTGCGCACATCGACATGGTCCACGTCGGCGTGCGCGGCACCGGTGGCGGCCAGCACGGCGGCCAGCGCGAGGGGGTGAAGGCGTCGGTTCATGTCGGTTTCCTTTCGGGTCAACGTTGGGGGGACGCACATGGGTCGGGTCGGCGGCGGCGACGGTTCAAACTTTTTTTCAACGGGGTGACGCGCAGGCCAGCGGCATCTGCAGCAGGCCCCAGCCGTAGACCGGGTCGCGCCCGGGTTCGCCCAGGTCGCGCGCCGCCTGACGCAGCGCGTCTGCCGACGCGCCCAGCGCGAGCGCCGCGCTCACGAACGGCGCGGCGAAGGAGCTGCCGCTGCGGTACACGACGCCGCCACCGGGCGCGGCCACCGGCAGTTCCACGCCGGGTGCGGCCAGCGCAATCGATTCGCCGCGCGGCGCCCGCACGTCGATGCGCTCGGCCAGATCGACCGCGGTGACTGCCAGCACCGCCGGGTGCGTGGCGGGAAACAGGGGCTGGCTGTGCGCGCCGCCGTTGCCCGCCGCCGCCACCAGGGCGATGCCGCGCGCCTGCGTGCGCGACAGCATCTCGCCGACCCAGCGGTTCGCCGGGCCACCCAGGCTCATGTTCACCACCGCCACACGCGCGCCGGCCTGGCGGTCGAGCGCGCGGATCAACCACTCGGCCGTGGTGTCCACCTCGCCGTCGCGCGCACGCAGCACTGCCACCGCGAACAGGCTGGCCTGGGGCGCGAGGCCGGGTGTTTCCCGCTGGCCCACCAGCACCGAGGCGACCGCCGTGCCGTGCTCGGTGGGCGCCTCGGCCACGCCTTGTGGCAGCACGCTCACGGCCTCGATGCGCGCGCCCTGCAACAACGGATGTCGTGCATCGACCGGGCCGTCGATGAGGCCGATGCGCATCCCCGCGCCGCAGGCCTTGCGCGGCGCCGGCCAACGCACCAGCGCGCGGCTGCGCCCGGCCGGGCCACGCGCGTCGCCATCGGCATCGGCGTCGGACAGCGGCCGGTAACGGTGGTTGGCCGCACCATCCGCCGGTGGTGTCTGCCAGCGCCGGTAGCGCGCGTCGTCCGGCGCGCGGTAGGTGGAGAGCACACCGCCCAGCGTGCCCAGCACCTGGCGGCGCAACAGGCGAAGGCCGTCGGCCTGCAGCAGCGCCTGGCGCTGCTGCGCCTGCGCGAGGTTGTCATCGAGGAACAGCAACTCGCCGGGATCGGCATCGGCCACGGTGGCCGCGGGCGTGGTCGGCAGCGGTGTGCCGGGCAGAGCGGGTGGTGAAGGCACTGTTGGCGCGGGTGGAGTGCTGCCGGTGGGAGCGGTCGCCGCAGCCGGGGGCGCTGCCGTGCGCGCGGCCGTCGACGGCCTCGGCGGCGCCGTGCCGGGTGTGCCGGCGGCGGTTGGCGCAGTGCCCGCTGCGCCTGTTGGATCGCGCGCCGTCTGGGCCTGCGCCAGCGGCCCGGCCAGCAGGGCCAGACCGATGCACAGCGCAGCCCGTTTCATGGCCTCACTCCGGCGCCGCGTGTTCGACCAGGTCGCCCGCACCGCGCAGCGCCGCAAGCGCGGCGTCGGCCTGCGCACGCGGCACCGCCACGCGCCAGACACCGGCTGCGCCGGGCCCGCTCACCACCTGCGCGTTCACCTGCACCAGCAGCGCCTGCCAGTCGCCCACGCGGGCGTCGGCGCGCGGGCGCACCTGCAGCAGCACCTGGTCGGCACCGGGCCGTGGGGCCGTCGCGCCCAGCGGCGCGTAGCCCGCATCGCCATGGAACGGGCCCCAGACCCAGACCGCCTGCACCGCGAACAGCACGGAAGCCGCAATGGCCAGCGGTCGCCACCAGCGGTCGTTGGCGGCGGGGCGCGTGGCCACCGGTGCGGCCGCGAGCTGCCCGCGCAGGCGCTGCCAGCCGGCCTCACCGGGCGTGGCCGTCGGTTGATCGCGCACGGCGCTGCGCAGGCGTTCGAAGAACTCGCGCTCGGCACGCAACGCCGGGTGTTGTTGCAGCGCGTGCTCGATCGCCTCGCGCTCGGCGCCCGGCAGGCTGCCGTTGACGAGCCAGGGCAGTTCCTGCCTCAGGCGCTCGCTGTCGTCCATCGGTTCAGGCATTTGCGGATCGCCTCCTTGGCGTGGTGAACGCGGGACTTCACCGTCCCGGGTGGGCATTGCACGAGCGCGGCAATCGCCTCGTGGCCCATGTCCTCGAAGAACGCAAGGTGCATCACCTCGCGCTGGTGCGCGGGCAGCTTGCCCATGCATTCGCGCAAGCGCTGCGCCTCCTGCGCCTCGGCCAGCTGCTGCTCGGCGCGCGGCGTCGGGTCTTCGGCGGCCTCGGCCGCGTCGTCGAGTTCGTCGGCCGCGTGGCGCTGGCGCGAGCGCAAGCGGTCGATGGACTTGAAGCGCGCCATGCCGAGCAGCCAGGTCGTCACCGCAGAGCGGCCTTCGAAGCGGCCGGCCTGGCGCCAGACCTCGAGCATCACGTCGTTGAGCACCTCGGCGGCGTCAAAGGCGTCGCCGGTCTGCGCCAGCGCGTAGCGGTACACGGTGCGCTCGTGCTGGCGGTAGAAGCGTTCCATGGCGGGCATGCTTCCGCTCGCGATCTCGGCCAGCAAGGGGTCGGCCACGCCCGGCGTCATGGCGCCTGCACCCGGCGCGCGTCGCTTTGCGACAGCACGCGGCCCTGCTCGTCGAGCGCGGTGACGCGCCAGCGGTAGGCGCGCGCGGGCTGCAGGCGGCCGCGCACCAGCTCGGACAGCACCCATTGCGTCGTCGGCGCAGGCACCAGCGCGGCGGCATCGCGTTCGGGCGGCACCTCGGCGCCGGGCGCGCCCGGCACCTGCAGCAGCTCGACAAGGTAGGCGCGCGCGCCCTCGACCTCGCGCCACTCGAACTGCGTGTCGGGCGTGAGCAGCGCGTCCTCGCGCGGCATCAGCAGCGACAGGGGTTCGCGCAGCGGCGCGCCCAGCACCTGGTAGAGCAGCGGCTCGGGTTGCGCCGTGCCCTCGGGCTCGCGGATCGCCAGCCGCACCAGGGTGCGGCCGGTGGTCTGCGTGGGCAGCGGCGGGCTCTCCAGCTCGATCGGCAGACCGCCGCCCACGTACTGGCGGAACGAGCGCAGCGGACGGTACAACGGCTCGCCCTGGCGGCCCGAGCCATCGGCAATCTCCCAGCGCGCATCGAGCCACCCCGCGCCTTCGGCACGGATGCTGGCGATGGCGCGCAACACCGTGCCTTCGGGCACCTGCGTGGCGCGGCTGGCGTTGTCGAAGCGCAGGTCCACGCGCGCCACCAGCAGCGCGCTGCCGGGTGCGGTGCTCAAGGGCAGCGTGGTGGAGCCGGTGATGGTGACGCCCGGGTTGGAGCTGTCGACGAAGCTGCGTTCGAGGATCACCCCCGCACTGCCGAGCCGGTAGGCGCGGTAGGCCACGGCCGATGACAGGTTGAAGGCCTCGGGAAAGCTCAAGGTGCCGCCCGCGGTGGCGGCGCGGCTGAGGCGGCGGGCCTGCGTTTCGATGACGGTGCCCGAGAGCGTGCGCACCACGAGTTGCGAGGAAGACACCGTGACCGGCGTGCCCGGGCCGACGGCGGGCGTGTAGTTCACGCTCCAGACCAGCGAGCCGCGCGCGCCCGCGCCCAGCACCAGGGCGGTGGCGCTGCTGCTCACGCCCACGGGCGGGGCGATCAACGCGCCCGACAGCCCCGGTGCGATCAGCACCGCGATGGCCAGCAAAGATTGCATCCAGCGTTTCATGTTCATCGCCTTCAATCCCGCGTTGCCACGGGCAGTGTCATGGTCACCCCGAGGAAGACCTGGTCGCCACGGCCGGAGCGCGTGGGGTCGAGCACGTCCTCGAAGTCCTGTGTGGAGAACGACAAACGCAGGTCCCAGCCGGCGCGGTTGAGGCTGGCCTTCTGCAGGCGCCAGATCAACTCACCGACCGCGAAGCGGTTGGTCTCGCGCTGTGAGTCGAGCGATCGGCGCGCCAGGTTCACGCCGATGTTGAGGTTGCCGAGCAGCCGGTCGGGAATCAGCGCGAAATCCGTGAACAGGCTGGCGGTGCGCTCGGTGCGGCGCTGGCCGCTGGTGACCTCGCGCACACGCGCCCATTCGATCTGCGGGCCGATCGACCAGTGTTCGCCCGCCTGCAGGTAGGCACCCCAGCTGAGCGTGCGCGAACGGGTGGAGAAGTCGGGCTGCGCGCGGTCGCTGTAGGCACCGCTGCCCAGGCCGATGCTGGTGTTCCAGCGTTCGTGGTTGAGCACCGCGGTCAGCCCGCCCTGCCACTGTCGGTTGTCGACCGCGGTGCCGATGAAGGCAGCGGGCGTGCTGCGCTGCTCCTGGCGCAGCTGCGACACGCTCAGCGACAACGAGGGCTGGCCATACCAGGGCATGGCACCGTCGAGCAAAGGGGTCCAGGACAGCATTGCGTCGGCCTGGCCCGACGCGATGCGCGGCAGGTCGGCGAGATCGTTGGCGTTGGTGTGCTGGCGCATCAGGCTGCCGGTGGCCATCCAGGGGCCGGCACGCCAGCTCGCGCGCACGCGGTCCAGGGCGCGGTCGCCCGGCAGGCCGACGTGGGCCACGCTGCGAAAGAAAGTCCCGACGACGCGGTGGTCGAAGCCCAGGGTCCAGGCGCTGCCCGCGGCGGTGGGCGCGGGTGTCCAGTCGAGCGTGAGCGCGTGCGCGTCGTCTTGCTCGCGGCCGTTGCCCAGGCCGGCCTGTCCGCCGTTGTTCCAGTCGTAGCGCGTGCCCGCCACCTCGGCGCGCGCGCGCAGGCGGCCATGGGCCCAGGCGGCCTGCCCGGCCAGCGACCAGGCCTGGCCACGGTGCAGCGGCGCTGTCGCGGATGGATCGGACCCCTGCAGGTCGTTGCCCTGACCACCGACCAGCGCGGCCGACAGGGACAGCGTGCGCCCGCCGCCCTGCTCCCAGGCCTGCTCGTAGACCAGGCCCGAGACGCGATGGCGGTCGCGCGACACGCCGGTGAAATCCTCGGCGCCGAGCTGGGGTTCGCTGCGCAGCGCAAAGCCGCTGAGCGAGGCGTCGTCGCCCAGGCCCAGCCGGGCCGAGACGCCGCGGCGCAGAAAGGCCGAATGGATCAGGCTGTCGTGGCCGAGCTGCTGGTGGCCCAGCCGCCACTGCCAGCTGCCCGCATCGCCCTCGATCAGGTACTCGCCGATGTCGGCCGTGTTGCCGCCGGGGTTGGCCTCGCGGCGCGAGTTGAGCCACAGGTCGGCGCGGCCCTGCACGTTCATGCCCTCGGCCTCGCGCTGTACACGCACCTGCGCCGCGCCCTCGGCCTCCAGGCCGCGCGGCGCGTTGCGCACCAGGCTGCCGCGGTTGTGCACCAGGCCGTCGAGCGTGAGCACGGCATCGGCCTGCGCGCGCCAGCGCGGCTCGCCGATCACGCGCACCACCCAGCGGCCCCACTCCACCAGACTGCCGTCGGGCGCGCCGTAGACCACGCGCAATTCGTGCTCACCGCGCGACAAGGGCACCGGCAGCGCGATGCGCGCGCCGCTGGCCGTGCGCTCGACCATGGCGGTCACGTCCACCCCGTCGAGCTCGATGCTCAGGCGCGGCCAGTGCGGCGCCATCTGCGCATCCGACCAGGCCAGCTCCAGCGGCTGATCGGGCGCGCGCCCTGCCGCGGCGTCGCGCAGTTCCATCGGTGGCGCGCCATCGGCCAGCGCCATGCCGGCCATCGACAGCAGTGCGGCCCACAAGCACCACCGCCACCCACGCAGCCGCCTCGCGCTGCCGCGCACGACCACCGTCCCTCGCATCCTGGGCTGCATGAGCGCTCCTCCAGATGTCGGTCGCCCGGGGTGGCGACCGCTGATTGTTTTGGCGGGCAGTCTATCTGCCGTGCCTGTGGCATGGGTCGGGGGAAAACGAGTGGCGGTTCAAAGAAAAACGAAAAAAGGCGCGCGCCGGCCGCAAGTGCCGGGCGTCAGGCAGGCGCGTGACCCTCGTGAAGGCGCCGGACGCGTGATGGCCCGCTCGCGAAGCGGGTCACGGCGACGACAGGCGGGGCACGACCCGGGTGCCCGCCCGTCGCGCCAGGATGGCGGACGCGTCCTGCAGTGCACCGATGCCCGCCATGGCCCCGGTGCGCAACACGAAATCGCAGGCCGCCTGCACCTTGGGGCCCATGGAGCCGGCGGCGAATGCCGACACGTCCAGTTCCTGCGGGGTCACATCGCCCAGGGCCCGCTGCGCGGGCGTGCCCCAGCCGGCGAACACCGCCGGCACGTCGGTCAACATGAGAAAGGCGTCGAACCCCAGTGCCGCCGCCAACAGGCCGCTGGCGTGGTCCTTGTCAATCACGGCCTCCACGCCGATGAAGGCACCGTCCTCGCGCTGCGCCACCGGAATGCCGCCACCGCCCGCGCAGATCACGGTCACGGCCTGATCCACCAGCAAGCGGATCACCTCGAGTTCGAGAATGCGCATGGGCCGGGGCGAGGCCACGACGCGCCGCCAGGCATCGCCGTCGCGCGCGACGGTCCATCCCCGATGTTCAGCCAGGCGCCTGGCCTCGGCCTCGCTGTAGACCGCTCCGACGGGCTTGGTCGGCCGGGCGAACGCGGGGTCGTGCGGGTCCACCTCGACCTGGGTCAGCAGCGTGGCAAAGCGCGCCGCGCCCGCATAGGCGTTGTCCAGTTCCTGTTGCAGCACGTAGCCGATCATGCCTTCGGTCTCGGCGCCCAGCACGTCCAGCGGAAAGGCGCTCTTGCCCGACGCTTCACCCTGCAAGGCCAGCAGGCCCACCTGCGGACCGTTGCCATGCGTCACCACCAGTTGATGCCCCTCGGACATCAGTTGCGCCAGCGCCAGCGCCGCGCGGCGGATGTTCGTGCGCTGCGTCGCCGCGCTCACCGGCTCGCCACGCTGCAGCAAGGCGTTGCCACCCAGGGCGACCACCACGCGCGACACTTCAGCCCCCCAGCGTGGCGACCAGCACGGCCTTGATCGTGTGCATGCGGTTCTCCGCCTGGTCGAACACGATGGACGCCGGGCTCTCGAACACCTCCTCCGTGACCTCCATCGCCGTGAGGCCATGCAGGCGGGCGATCTGCGCACCGACCTCCGTGTCGGTGTTGTGGAAGGCCGGCAGGCAGTGCATGAAGCGCACGCGCGGGTTGCCGCTGGCGGCCATCACCTGCGCGTTCACCTGGTACGGCCGCAGCAGGCGGATGCGCTCGGCCCAGACCGACTCCGGCTCTCCCATGGACACCCAGACGTCGGTGTAGAGGAAGTCGCACGCCTTCACGGCCGCGCCCAGGTCCTCGGTCAGCAGGATGCGCGCCCCGCTGTGCTGCGCCAGCGCCATGGCCTCATCGACGATGGTCTGGTCCGGCCACAGCGCGCGCGGGCCGCACAGGCGCACATCCATGCCCAGCTTGGCCGCGCCGATCAGCAGCGAGTCGCCCATGTTGTTGCCGGTATCGCCGAGAAAGCACAAGGCGATCTCGCGAAACGGCTTGTCGCAATGCTCGCGCATGGTCAGCAGATCGGCCAGCACCTGCGTCGGGTGGAACTCGTCGGTCAGGCCGTTGTAGACCGGCACGCCCGACCACTGCGCCAGCGTCTCGACCACGGCCTGGCCGAAGCCGCGGTACTCGATCGCGTCGTAGACCCGCCCGAGCACCCGCGCCGTGTCCTTGATCGATTCCTTGTGGCCGATGTGGCTGCCCGACGGGCCGAGGTAGGTGACGGTGGCGCCCTGTTCGTGCGCCGCCACCTCGAAGCCGACGCGGGTGCGCGTCGAGTCCTTCTCGAAGATCAGGGCGATCTCCTTGCCACGCAGCCTGGGCTGCTCGGTGCCCGCGTACTTGGCCGCCTTCAGGTCCGCGGCGAGCTTGATGAGAAAGCCGATCTCGTCGGCCGAATAGTCGCGCAGGCTCAGGAAGCTGCGGTTCTTCAGGTTGTAGGCCATGGCAGGTCCCCGTCACGCATCGCGCCAGATCGGGCAGGTCATGCAGTGCCCGCCACCGCGGCCCCGGCCGAGCTCGCTGCCGCGGATCGTGATGACCTCGATGCCGGCCTTGCGCAGCAAGGTGTTGGTGTGGGTGTTGCGGTCGTAGGCGATCACCACACCCGGCTCCAGGGCGACCACGTTGTTGCCGTCGTCCCATTGCTCGCGCGCCTGTTCGTAGCCGTCGCCGCCGGTGGGGATGACGCGCAGCTGCTTGAGCCCGAGACAGCGGGCCACCACCTCGAACAGCGGTGCGGTCTCGCGCCGGTGGTCGATGCCGCCGCGCTCGTCGGGGTAGAGGCTGTGGCACACGATCTGTGCGGCCACGTCCACGAAACTGGTCACCGTGTCGCGGTCGCAGAACGAAAACACCGTGTCCAGGTGCATGGCGGCGCGGGAAGGCGGCATCTGACAGGCCACGACGTGCCGGGCGGCACCGGCGGCGAACAGCGCCTGCGCCAGTTGTCCGACGGCCTGCGGCGTGCTGCGCTCGCCCATCCCCACCAGCACCACCCCGTTGCCGATCGGCATGATGTCGCCGCCCTCCAGCGTGGCCGGCCCGTGGTCGACGTCGGGGTCGCCCCACCAGACAGGGAAGGCGGCCTGCGCGAACAGCGGATGAAAGCGGTACACGGCGGCGACCAGCAGGGTCTCGTGCCGACGGGCTGGCCAGTGCATCGGGTTGAGGGTGACACCGCCGTGGATCCAGGCGCTGGTGTCGCGGGTGAACATCAGGTTGGGCAGCGGCGGCAGCACGAAACCATCGGGCCCCAGGTAGGGGCCGAACATGCCATGCGGCGTGAACGGCAGGTCGTGCACCGCGATGCCGCCCACCAGGAAACGCGCCAGTGCCGGCGCCGGCAGTTCCCACAGCCAGCCCCGCAGGTCCTCGAGCATGCCCACGCCCACCTGATCGGGCGTGAGCTTGCGCTGAAGCACCCAGTCGCGCGCGGCCGGGATGGCCAGGGTCTCACCGAGCAGCTGCCCCATCTCGAGCACTTCGACACCGCGGTCCTGCATCTTGGAGACGAAATCGAAGTGGTCGGTGCGCGCCTGCTGCACCCAGAACACGTCGTCGAACAACAGGGCGTCGCAGTTCGCCGGCGTGAGGCGCTCGTGGGCGAGGCCGGGCGCGCAGACGATCACGCGCCGCAGCTTGCCGACCTCGGAGTGCACGCCCAGCCGGACGTCGCCCGGGCCGGTGGCGGCGGGCGCGGTCAAAGCAGCACCGCCGCGCTCAGGCTGACCATGCTGAGCAAGGCCAGCAGCACCATCAGCGGCCAGATGAAGCGCACCCAGCGCTGGTAGGGCACGCGCCCGATGGCCAGCGCGCCCACCACCACGGCGTACGTGGGCGTCACCAGGTTGGTGATGCCGATCGCGGTCTGGAATGCCGTCACGGCAAGGTGGCGCGGCACGCCCGCGAAATCCGACAACGGCGCGAGGATCGGCATGCTCAGCACCGCCAGCCCGGAGGTGGACGGCACGAGCAGGCTGAGCAGGCCTTCGGTGGCAAAGAGCGCGTTCACGAAGGCCACATCGGACATGCCGCTGATCCAGCCTTCGAAGGCATGCAGGATGGTGTCGGTGATCCGGCCCTGGTCCATGATGACCACGATGCCGCGCGCCAGGCCGATCACCAGGGCCACGCCCAGCAGGTCACGCGCGCCGTCGACGAACGCGCTGGTGAAAGGCTTCTCGCCCATCCAGCCCACCAGCCCGACCGCGATGGCCGAGGCCAGGAACAGGGCCGACATCTCGGCCATCCACCAGCCTTGCAGCGCCACACCCCAGACCATGGCGGCGAAGGTGGCGCCGAACAGCAGCAGGACGAGCTTTTGCCGGCCGGTGAGCACCGCGTCGCGATGGCTTTCGCGGTTGCGCAGGAAGTGCGCTTCGTTGGATGCCTTGAGCTCGGCCACCAGCGACGCCGACGGATCCTTGCGAACGCGCTCGGCGTAGCGCATCACATAGGCCACGCAGATCAGCCAGCCCAGCGCCAGGATGACCAGCCGCAAGGCCATGCCCTGGGTGAACGGAATGCCCGCCGCGTTGGACGCGATGGCGGTGGAGAACGGGTTGATGGTGGAGCCGAGCACCCCGATGCCCGCGCCCACCATGATCACGGCCACGCCGACCAGGGCGTCGTACCCCACCGCGATCATCAGCGGCAGCAGGATCACGTAGAACGCCAGCGTTTCCTCTGCCATGCCGTAGGTCGTGCCACCGGCGGCGAACAGCAGCATGAGGGCGGGAATCATCCACTTCTCGCGACCCTTCAAGCGCACCATGACGCGCTCGATGCCGGTGTTGATGGCACCCGTGGCGTTGACCACCCCCAGGAAGCCACCGATGACCAGCACGAAGAGCGACACGTCGATGGCGTTGGCCATGCCCGAGGCCTGGTTGTAGAAGCCGGCGATGGGCGCCATCAGCACGTCGAACACGCCTTGCGGCGCGGCCTCCACCAGCTGGTAGCTGCCCGGCACCGGGGCATCCTTGCCCAGGGCCTCGTTGGCCACGCGCTGGTACTGCCCGGCCGGCAGGATCCAGGTGAGCACGGCCATCAGGATGGTCAGCCCGAAAAGGATCGTGTAGGCGGTGGGGAAGCGATCCTCGACACCGGGGGCATCGCGAACGGGCACCTGCGTGCTGGTCAGGGTCTTCATGGCGCGTCCCTCCAATGGCGCCCACCACTGCCCTGGGAGAGGACAGCCCGCAGGCGGCACATTCGCATGCTGCGCCCGCCAGGGCAGTCGCCCCTTGATGTGCGTCAAGTTGAGGGTTGCATCTGCGCATCGGCTGCGGACCGCGACACCGTCCGCGGTTCGGGTCCGACACCGCAACCGCACCCGACTCCCGTGGTCTGGCGGGCGACCTCGTCGCGCACGCAGCAGGCCCGGGTGTCGACTTTCGGCGCACCGCCGCAGCAGCCCTGCGCGGCACCCACTTCACCCAGTGGCAGGGTCTCGCGCAGGTCGGTCGAGCACACACCGGTCTGTGGCAGGTCCAGTTGCACGTCGTCTGCGGCGGCCCGGTCACCGGCCAACCAGGCCACCACCGAGCGCGCCTGCTCGTAGCCGGTGGCCAGCAGGAAGTTGGGGGCGCGGCCATAACTCTTGGCCCCGATGGCGAAGTAGCCGGGTTCGTGTTCGTGCGCCAGTTCGCGGTACCCGTGGGGCCGCACCGTGCCGCAGCTGTGTTCGTTGGGATCGATCAGGGGCGCCAGGGCATCGGTGCTCTCCAGCCACGGATCGAGCCGCACGCGCAGCTCGCGCGCCAGGGAAAGATCGGGCCGCGAACCGGTGGCCACGACGATCTCGTCCACCGCGTCGATGGGGGCCGTCGTCTCGTCCGCGGGCAGCACGCGCATGCCAGCGTCGTGCGTCTCGATCGCGCGAACGGCAAACCCGGTGCGCAGTTCGATGTGCCCCGCCAGCACGTGTTCGCGCAGCCGGCTGCCCAGGGCGCCGCGCGCGGCCAGGCCGTCGTTGCTGCCGCCGCCGTACAGGCGCCGGGCGTCGTTGCCCCGCACCGCCCACACGATGCGCGTGTCCGGCACCTCGCGCTTGAGTTCCACCAGCGACAGCAGGTTGCCGGCCGCGGAATGCCCGGCCCCCACCACGAGGACGCGTCGGCCCGCGTAGCGCGCGCGAGCGGCGCCCAGGATGTCCGGCATGCCGTGGGCCATGCGCGCCGCATGCGCCGCCTCACCCAGGGCCGGCAGGCCGTGCACACCGAGTGCATTGGGTGTGTGCCAGGTCCCGGTGGCGTCGATCACCGCGCTGGCCAGCCAGTCGCGTTCGCCGTCGGGGGTGTGCACCCGCAGCACGAAGGGCGAGGCCTCGCGCTGGCGGCTGCGCACCTTGTCGGCACCAGCGCGCGAGACGGCCAGCACGCGGTGGCGCAGGTGCAGATGCGGCTGGATCGACGGCACGTCCGCCAGCGGCTGAAGGTAGTGGTCGATGAGTTCGGCGGCGCTGGGCAGCCGGTCGCCATCGGGCACGTCGACACCCGCGCCGGCCAGCAAGGCGCGCGCCGCCCGGTCCACGTTGAAGCGCCAGGGCGAGAACAGACGCACATGGCGCACGCCGGCCAAGCTGGCCGAGACGTCGCCAGCCGCCTCGAACAGCACGAAAGGCAGGCCCCGTTGCACCAGGTGGGCGGCCGCGGCCAGCCCCACGGGCCCGGCACCGATCACCGCCACCGGCAGGTTCTTGCTGACAGATGCGTTCATCGCTTACTCCTTCGTATTTCGTCGTTTGACGAATAATGAGACAAAAAAAGGGGCCCTTCTCAGAGCGCCTTCACCAATCGCTTGAGCACGGCCAACCGGTCGGGGTTGACGCAGTAGCAGGTGCGCTGCTCCTCGGCCGAGCCGAGCAGCAGACCGGCTTCACGCAGCACCTTGACGTGCTGCGAGGTGGTGGACGGCGCCAGGCCGACGACGTCGGCCAGGCTACCGAAATAGCAGGTGCCTTGCCGCGTGAGGTATTGCAGCAGTTGCACCCGTGCGGGGTGCGCCAGCGCCTTGCACAGCACGGCCAGTTCTTCGGCCTGCAGGTCGTCGTCCAGCGCTTCGGGCGCGCAGGTGCGGCAGGCGGCGGGGGAATCGCGGTTGCTCATTTCGTAATTCGTCGTTTTGCGAATTAAAGCGCTGACGCCACCAGGCTGTCAAGCCAGGGCGGGGACCGGCGGGCGGGCCGGCGCCTCACTTCGCGTCGGGCTCCTCCTCGTGGCACACGACCTCGATGTTGTGGCCGTCCGGGTCGAGAACCATCGCCGCGTAGAACGCGTTGTGGTACTCGGGGAACAAGGCCGGTGGGCTCTTGACGCCAGCGCCGTGCGCGACGGCATGGTCGAAGAAGGCGTGCACCGCCTGGCGCGATGCGACGGTGAACGCGACGTGCGTCGGCTGGGGCGGCTCCAGGCCGACCCCGCACCAGAACACCGCGCGACCGGCTTCGGCGAAGCCGGCCCAACCGTGCACATCGGTCACGGGCGCCAGGCCCAGCGGGCGCAACACGGCTTCGTAGAAGCGCCGGCTGCGCGCGAGATCCGACACGCGAAGTCCCACATGGTCGATGGGCATGAACGTCTCCTCCTGGGGGTGCGGTGGCTGTCGATGTGCGCAGTCTGCACCGCTGCGCCGGCGCACGCCATTCGCCATCGACGCACACGCCGTCTGCGTTTCTGCCAGCGCGCCGCAACGCGCCGGCGTCAGTGCGCCAGGTGGGGATCGGCGAGCAGCGATTCGACGAGGAACCGATACAGCGCCCGCGCACGCGCCGTGTGTTGCACGTCGGGGTGCATCAGCACCCAGATCGGCTTGTGCAGACGCGGCTCGGGCGGGCCGAGCTGCACCAGGTCCGGCCGCGCGGCCACGAGCGGGCGCGGCACGAAGCCCACCCCCAGCCCCTGGGCCACGGCGTCGGCCACGCCGACGAGGCTGTCCACGCGCGCGGCCACGCGCTCGGGCGCCACACGCTCGCTCAACCACTGGTTGAACATCGCAAAGGCCAACGATTCATCGACGACCACCCAGCGGTGCTGCTCCAGCGGCAGTTCGCGCCCGAGCGCGCGCAGGTACTGTGGCGACGCGCACAGCACCGATTCCACATGCCCCACACGCTGCGCCACCAGATGGGGCGGCGCCTCGTCGGCGCCGCGCACCGCGACGTCGGCCTCGCTCCTGCTGAGCGCGGCAAAGCCGTAGTTCATGACCAGCTGCACCTGCACCTGCGGATGGCGGCGCCGGAACTGCGCGAGCAGCGGCATCAGCAAGCCCTCCACCACGATGTCACTCGAGGTCACGCGCACGGCGCCACGCAGAGCGGTGTCCAGGCCGCGCACCTGCCGCTCCGCGCCCTCGATCTGTTCGGTCATTCCGTCCAGGTGTTCGGCGAGTTGGTTGCCTGCCGAGGTGAGGGCATAGCCGCCCGGCAATCGGTCGAACAGGCGGCTGCCGAGTTGCTGTTCCAGCGCGGCAACGCGGCGCAGCACGGTGGAGTGGTTGACCCCGAGCCGTTGCGCGGCCTTCTGGATCGACCCGCTCTCGGCCACGGCCAGGAAGTACTGCACATGGCCCCAGTCGAGCGATCCGGGTGCACCGTCGGCGCTCATCGGGCCCTCCGCTCGAGCCGGGGGTCGCTGGACAGCCGCTCGAAGGCGAACTGCGCAAAGGCGCGCACGCGCGCCACCTGGCGCAGGTCGGGGTGCGTCAGGATCCAGATCTGCGTGTCCAGCGCCGGCGGCGGTGGCTCCAGTTGCACGAGGTCCGGGTACGCGTCGCCCAACGGGCACAGCAACATGGCCGCGCCCACGCCGTGTCGCACGGCGTGCAGCATGCCCACCAGGCTGTCCACACTCATCACGATGCGCTCGGCCGGTATGTGGTTGGCCAGCCAGCGTGCTTGTTCCAGGTGCGCCAGCGCCGGGTCGGGCGCGATCCAGTCGAGGTCGGTCAGGGCCGGCCGGCCCTTGAGCGAGCGCAGGTAGGCGCGTGACGCGTAGGCGGCGGTGCGGATGTCGCCGACATGGCGGCCCACCAGGTTCTCGGGGGGGCGGTTCGAGCCGCGGATCGCGACGTCGGCCTCGCGCCGCGTGAGGCTGAGGAAGTGGTTGTTGACCCCGATACGCACGCTGACCTCGGGGTGCTGCGAGCAGAAATCCCGCAACAGCGGCATGAGCATGCCGTGGGCCAGGGTGTCGGTGGTGGTGATCCGCACCTCGCCGCGCACCTCGTCGTCGCGCCCCTGCAAACGGGTGCGCGAGCCCTCGATGCGCGCCGCCGCACCGCCCAGGCCGGACAACAGGTCGCGCCCGGCACGCGTGGGAACGTAGCTGCTGCCACGCTCGAAAAGCGTCACCCCGAGCGCGGTCTCCAGTGCCTGCACGCGTCGCAGCACCGTGGAGTGATTGACGCCCAGCCACGCGGCCGCACGCGAGACGGCGCCGGCCTCGCACACGGCGACGAAGACCTGGAAATCACCCCAGTCGACAGGCAGGTCGCGCTTGTTCGAGGTCATGGCGCGGTGGGTTCCTCGAAGGGTCGGGGCCTCTGCAGGAATGCATACAGCACATGCGCAGATCGTGAATTGGCATGCGTGAACGCGGCGCCTAGATTCTAGCCACCGCTTCACAGGAGTCACCCATGTCCACCACGATCCGCGCCGCTTCCGCTTCCTCCGCCACCATCGACACCGCCGGCCTGGCCGCCTTCCTGCTGCGCATCTCGCTCGGCGTGATGTGGCTCACCCATGCCGTGCTGCTCAAGGTCATGACCTTCGGCATGGCGGGTCTTGCCGCCTGGATGGACGGCGTCGGGCTCTCGCCCGCGCTGGCCTATCCGCTGGTGATCGCCGAGACGCTCGGCGGCCTTGCGATCCTGCTGGGTTGGCACGGCCGTTGGGCTTCGCTGGCGCTGCTGCCGGTGCTGATCGGCGCCACCGCCATTCACGCCGGCAATGGCTGGGTGTTCTCCAACGCCAACGGCGGCTGGGAGTACCCGGCGTTCCTCATCGTCGCCTCGATCGTCCACAGCCTGCTCGGGGACGGGCACTTCGCGCTGCGCAAGCCGCAGGCCTGAAGGAGCCATCGGTGAACCTGTCCTCTGTGACCATGCCCGTGCCGGGCGAGCACCTCGTGCTCGTGAGCCACGCCTTGTGCCCCTACGTGCAACGGGCCGCGATCGCGCTGCACGAAAAGGGTGTTGCCTTCGAGCGCATCGACATCGACCTCTCGAACAAGCCCGCGTGGTTTCTCGCGCTCAACCCGCTGGGCAAGACACCGGTGCTGCTGGTGCCGCGCAACGGCCGCTTCGAGACGGTGTTCGAGTCGGCCGTGATCTGCGACTTTCTCGACGACACCATCGAGCCGCGACTGCACCCCGCCGACGCGCTGGAGCGCGCCCGGCACCGGGCCTGGATCGAGGTGGCCTCGGCGACCTTGAACCAGATCTGGCAGTACTACACCGCGCCCGATGCCGCTGCGCTGAAGCAGCGCGCACAAGAACTCGTCGAGCGCCTGGCACAGATCGAACGGGCGCTGGGCACCGGCCCGTGGTTCGCCGGTGAGCACTTCTCGCTGGTCGACGCGGCCTTCGCGCCGGTGTTCCGCTACGTCGAGGTGTTCGAGACCTTTCACGCGACAGGCATCCTCAGGTCGGGCACGCGCGTGGCGCGTTGGGCCGCCGCGCTGGCCGCGCGCGCTTCGGTGCAGGCAGCGGTGGGCGCCTCCTATGCCGGGGGTCTGCGCCGTTTCGTGGAGGCACAGCGCGGGGAACTCGGCCGCCTGTCGCAGCGGCAAGGCCGATCGGGTGCGGTCACGGCCGCGCGCTCCGATCCGCCATCCGTCACGGCGACACCGTCCATGCCACGTCACGACATCTACAGCCCGATCCACAAGGCCCTGCGGCTGCAGATGACGACCGCCCTGCACCGCCTGGGCGCGCTCGATGTCGACGACGACGGCGACCTCGACAGCACGCTCGGCGCACTCGACGAGATGCTCGCGGTGTGCCGCCTGCACCTGGCGCACGAGAGCCGCCACGTGCACCCCGTCCTCGACGCCGCGGCGCCGGGCTCCATCGATCAGGCAGAGCACGACCACCAGGCACACCGCCGCGAACTCGATGTTCTGGCCGGCGACCTGCGCGCCCTGCGCTCGGCCGCGCGCCACGACCGGGATCGGCTCGCGCGCCTGCTCTATCGCGATGTCGGTCGCTTCGTGGCCGACAACCTGCTGCACATGGCCCACGAGGAAAAGACGCACAACGCGTTGCTGTGGGCCCACCTCGACGATGCGGCGCTGCGGGAACTGGAGTCGCGCATCGTGGCCGACACCGAGCCGGCACAGATGCAGACCGTGCTGGCGCACATGCTGCCCGCGCTCAACCACGGCGAGCGCACCGCCTTGCTGTCGGGCATGCAAAGCGGCATGCCGGCCGAGGCCTTCGTTGCCGTGCTCGACCTCGCGCGACGCGTGCTGGGCACACGGGCCTGGGCAGCGCTGGCCCGCGCCCTGGGCCTGCCGCCCGAGCCCGGGCTGATCACCGCCTGATGCCTTCACCCTCCCGACCCATGCACACCCGACGCAAGACCCTGCTCGGCGCCGGCATCGCGCTGGCGCTCGCCACCCTCGGCACCCATCCCCAGGCCGCGACGCGGCCACCCCAGTCCCAGGAGCTTCACATGAACCACTTCCTCTACGACCACGTGCCCACCCAGACCATCGAGGCCAACGGCGTTCGCTACGCGTTCCGCCGCTTCGGCGCCGCCGGCGGCGTGCCGCTGGTGTTCTTCCAGCGCTTTCGCGGCACCATGGACCACTGGGACCCTGCCCTGCTGGAGGTCATCGCGAACGAGCGCCCGGTGATCGTGTTCGACAACGCCGGTGTGGGCGCTTCCAACGGCGAGGTGGCGCCGGACATCGCCGGTGCCGCCCGCCTCGCTGCCGCCTTCATCGACGCCCTGGGCCTGACGAAGATCGACGCGATCGGTTGGTCCATGGGCGGCGCGGTGGCACAACGTCTGACGCTGGATCGGCCCGCGCTCGTGCGACGGCTGGTGCTGGCGGGCACCGGCCCCGGCGGCGTGGCCGAAGCCCCGCGCGCACCCGACAAGGTGTGGCAGGTCGCGGCCAAACCGGTCAACGACGACGAGGACTTCCTCTATCTGTTCTTCACCGACAGCCCGGCCAGCCGCGAGGCGGGCCTGGCCTCGCTGCGCCGGCTCGACCGGCGCCTGTCGGTGTCGCGCGCGGTGGTGCGCCCCGAGTCGTGGAAGAACCAGGCCGGCGCGATCGCCGCCTGGGGCATGGGCAAGGACGCGGCCTATCCGCGCTTGTCGGAGATCACCGCGCCCGTGCTGGTGGCCAACGGCACGCAGGACGTGATGGTCCACGCCTACAACTCCTACGCAATGGTGCAGAAGCTGCCGAACGCGCAACTCATCCTGTACCCCGATGCCGGACACGGCTTCCTGTTCCAGTACGCCGAAACCTTCGGCCGCGCGGTGGCCGAGTTCCTGCGCTGAACCGCGCTGGTCCGGCGGCAGGCGCCGGGCCAGCGGTGAATTGCGTGGACATTGACACCGTGGGCACCCCGAAACTGCCTGGCGTCCCCGTTTGAATGGAGCGCTGCCATGTTCGCTTTCGGTCCTGCATTGCGCTTCGGCTTCAAGCCCTCGGCCGGCGACGCACCGCGCGTCGCCAGCGAATGGACCCTCTCCAGCGAACACAGCCTGCTGATGCAGGTGCGGCGCGGTGACACGCTGCGCGTCGATCGCGGCACGGTCTGGATCGGCACGGACGTGTCGTCAGATCTCATCGAGCTGCACGAAGGCACGCTGCACACCGCCAGGTGCGACGCCTTGCTGCGTTTGACGGGCATCGACGCGCCGCGCCTGACCGTCCTGAGCCACGGCCCGTTGAAGGTGAGCGCCCGGGCCGACTACGGCGGATGGCGGCACCAGCCACCGGTGGAGGAGGCACGCCGCGCCCGTCGGCGATCGGTGCCTGGCTGATCGACGCCCAATCGATCGACCGACCTTGCGCTTGCCATCGTGGCAAGCACCAGCATCGTGAACCTCTCCAACCGTCGCGAGGTTTCACATGCCCCACCTGCCCTCTCCACCCAAGCCGCTGGTGCGCAAGGCGATTGCCACCGCCGCCCTGCTGGCCGTGGCGTCCGCGCTGACGCTGTACGCCACCAGCGGCGATCCGTTCTCCAGCGCCGAAGCCGCCGAGTCCCCCGCTGCAGCGCCCGAGGCTCCCGCCGTGGCGATCGCGACCGTCGAGTCGCGTCCGATCGCGCCCGAATCGACCTTCATCGCGCGCATCGAAGCCACCGAGCGGGTGGCCCTGCGCCCGCGCGTGGCTGGCCATGTGGAGGCCGTGCTGTTCCAGGAAGGGCAGTTCGTGAAGGCGGGCCAGCCCTTGTTCACCATCGACGCCCGCGGCTTTGACGCCGCCCTGTCCAGCGCGCAGGCCCAGCTGAAGCTGGCACAGGCGCGCGAGCAGCGCGCCATCAGCGAGGCCCGCCGCGCGCGCGAACTGCTGGCGCTGGACGCCATCGCGGCCGAAGAAGCCGAGCGGCGCAGTGCGGCACAGGCCGAGGCCCAGGCCCAGGTGGCGGCCGCCCAGGCGGCCCTGCGCGCGGCCCAGCTCGACCGCGAGTTCGCCACCGTGCGCGCGCCGATCGACGGGCGCATCGGCCGCGCGCTGGTGACTGCCGGCAACTACGTGGGCGTGGGCGCAGCGCAAGCACCGTTGGCGGTGCTGCTGTCCAGCCAGTCGCTGCAGGTGCATTTCGACGTCGCCGACCCCGCCATCCAGGCGCACCTGGCGCGCGCACGCAAGCCCGACGCGATGAAGGTGACCCTGGTCGGCGAGCAGTCCGAGCAGCCGCTGGGTACGGCCACGCTCGACTTCGCCGACAACGAAATCGAACCCGGCACCGGCACGCTGCGGCTGCGGGCAAGGGTCAACGCACGCGACAGCGGCCTGCTGCCCGGCGCCTTTGTGCGCGTGCGGCTGGCCCACCCCCAGGCGGGGACCACCCTGCTGGTGCCCGACGCCGCCATCGGCACCGACCAGGGCCGCCACCACGTGCTGGTGGTGGACGCACAGGACACGGTGCAGTACCGCGCGGTGCAGCTTGGCGACCGCCACGGCGAGTTGCGCGCCATCACCGGCGGCGTCCAGGCGGGCGAGCGCGTGGTGGTTTCGGGCCTGATGCGCATCAAGCCCGGCATGAAGGTTCGCGCCGCAGTGCCCGCGGCCAGCGCTGGCTGAACCCGGGGATCGCCATGAACCACGCCACAACCCCCTCGTCCCCCTCCTGGGTCGATCGCTTCATCGAGCGCCCGGTGCTGGCCATCGTGCTCTCGCTGCTCATCGTGCTGGCCGGTGCGCTCGCGCTGGGCAAGCTCCCGCTGACCGAGTACCCCAACGTGATGCCCACCACGGTGATGGTGCGCACCGGCTACCCGGGCGCCAACCCGCAGGTGCTGGCACAGACCGTGGCCACGCCGCTGGAGACCGAACTCACCGGCCTGCCGGGCCTGCAGTACATGAGTTCCAGCGCCTCCGGCGACGGGCGCTACGCACTCACGCTCACCTTTGCCGCGGGCACCGACCCGGCGCGCGCCGAGACCGAGGTGCAGAACCGCGTCACGCGCACGCTGTCGCGCCTGCCCCCCGAGGTGCAGCGCGCCGGCGTGGTGACCGAGCAGATGGCACCCGACATCCTGATGGTCGTGCACCTGCTGTCCCCCGGGCAGCGCTACGACCTGCTGCACCTGTCCAACTTCGCCCAGCTGCAGGTGCGCGACGCCCTGCTGCGTGTGCCCGGCGTGAGCAAGGTGGTGGTGTGGGGCGCGGGCGAATACAGCCTGCGTGTCTGGCTCGACCCGGACCTCATGGCCGCGCGCGGCCTCACCGCGGGCGACGTGGTGGCCGCCATCCGCACACAGAACCTGCAGGTCGCGGCGGGTTCTGTGGGCGCATCACCCGACGCCGCATCGGCGCGCCAGATGCCGCTGGCGGTGTCAGGGCGCCTGCAATCGCCCGAGGCGTTCGGCGAGATCGTGGTGCGCACCGGGCCCGAGGGCCAGGCGCTGCGCCTGAAGGACCTGGCACGCATCGAGATCGGTGCCAGCCAGTACGCCATGCGCAGCCTGCTGGACAACACACCGGCCGTGGGCATCCAGATCGTGCAGGACCCGGCCGCCAGCGCGCTGGAGGTATCGGCCGCGGTGCGCGCGGAAATGCAGCGCCTGCAGGCCGGCTTCCCGCAGGACATCGAACACCGCATCGCCTACGACCCGACGGTGTTCGTCGAGAAGTCGATCGGCAACGTCGTGCAGACACTGGTCGAGGCGCTGGTGCTCGTGGTGCTGGTGGTGCTGCTGTTCCTGCAGAGCGCGCGTGCCGCGGTGATTCCCATCGTGGCGGTGCCGGTGTCGCTGATCGGCACGCTCGCGGTGATGCACCTGGCGGGCTTCACGCTCAACACGCTGAGCCTGTTCGGCCTGGTGCTGTCCATCGGCATCGTCGTGGACGACGCCATCGTGGTGGTGGAGAACGTGGAACGCCACCTGGCGCGCGGGCTCTCGCCGCATGACGCCACGCGCGCCGCCATGCGCGAGGTGACAGGCCCCATCCTCACCATCACTGCGGTGCTGGCCGCGGTGTTCATCCCCACGGCGTTCATGGGCGGCCTCTCCGGCCAGTTCTACCGCCAGTTCGCGCTGACGATCGCGATTTCCACTGTGATCTCGGCCATCAACTCGCTCACGCTGAGCCCGGCGCTGGCCGCGATGTGGCTGCGCCCGCACGCGCCGGCTCACAAGGGCTGGCTCGGCCGTGCGCTGGGCGCGTTCAACCGCGGCTTCGACGCCAGCGCCGAGGGCTACGCCCGCGCCAGCCAGCACGGCCTGCGCCGACCCTGGCGTCTGGCCGTGCTGTACGCGGGCCTGCTGGCCCTCACGGTGTGGGGCTGGAAGGCGATCCCGTCCGGCTTCGTGCCCGCGCAGGACAAGTACTTCCTCGTGGGGATCGTGCAGCTGCCGCCGGGTGCGTCGCTCGATCGAACCGAGAACGTCACCCGCGAGGTCACGCGCATCGCGCTGGAACAGCCCGGTGTCGAAAGCGTGGTGGCGTTTCCCGGCCTGTCCATCAACGGCTTCGTGAACAGCCCCAACAGCGCGGTGATCTTCACCATGCTCGATCCGTTCGAACAGCGCCGCGACGCCTCGCTCGCCGCCGGCGCCATCGCGGGCCAGCTCAACGGCAAACTGCAAGGCATCGACCAGGCCTTCGCCGCCATGTTCCCGCCACCCCCGGTACCGGGCCTGGGTCAGGCCGGTGGCTTCAAGCTGCAGATCCAGGACCGCCAGCAACAGGGCCCCGCGGCGCTGAACGAGGCGCTGGGCCGCGTGCTCGCGGCAGCCGCGAAGGAGCCGCGCCTGATGGGCCTGTTCTCGGGGTACCAGGTCGGCGTTCCGCAACTGGCGGTGGACATCGACCGCGACAAGGCCCTCGCCATGGGTGTGCCGCTGGAGCGCGTGCATGAGGCGCTGCAGGTTTACCTGGGCTCGTACTACGTGAACGACTTCAACATGCTGGGCCGCGCCTGGCAGGTCAACGTGCAGGCCGACGCGCCCTACCGCGACGACGCGCAGGCGCTGCAGCGGCTGTGGACGCGCAACGACGCCGGCCACATGGTGCCGCTGGCGGCGCTGGTGAAGGCCACGCCCTCGGTCGGGCCCGACCCGGTGGTGCGCTACAACACCCACATGGCCGCGGACATCTCGGGCATGGCTGCGCCGGGTGTGAGCACGGGCGACGCGATGGCCGCGATGGAGGCCATCCTGGCGGCCGAGCTGCCGCCCGGCTTCGGCTACGAATGGACCGATCTCGCCTACCAGCAGGCACGCGAGGGTAGCAGCGGCCTGTGGGTGTTCCCGCTCGCCGTGGCGCTGGCGTTCCTGATCCTGGCGGCCACCTACGGCAGCTGGTCGCTGCCGCTGGCGGTGCTGGCCTCGGTGCCCGCGGTGGTGCTGGGCGCGCTGGCCGGTGTGTGGCTCAGCGGTGGTGACAACAACCTGTTCACCCAGATCGGCCTTGTGGTGCTGGTGGGCCTGGCCACCAAGAACGCCATCCTGATGATCGAGTTCGCGCGCAGCCGCCAGGCCGAGGGTCTGGACGCGCGCACCGCCGTGATCGAGGCGGCGCGCCTGCGCCTGCGCCCGATCCTGATGACCACGCTGGCCTTCGTGATGGGCGTGCTGCCCCTGGTGTTCGCCAGCGGCGCGGGCGCCGAGATGCGCACCGCAGTGGGCGTGGCGGTGTTCGCCGGCATGCTGGTTGTCACGGTGGCCGGCCTGCTGTTCACACCGCTGTTCTACGTGCTGCTGCAACGCCGCCACGCGCGGCCCGCGGCACTCGACCTTGCCTTGAACCGAACCGGAGGCTGACATGACCCGATCGAAAACCCCCTGGCGCTGGACGGCCCTGGCCATGGCAGCTTTGCTGGCCGGCTGCGCATCACCGGGCACCGCAACCCTCGACAAGACCAGGCCGGACGCGCCGCGATTCGCTGGCGCCCCCGAGCTGCCCCGCAGCGCACCGGCGGCCCGCTGGGCCACCTTGGGTGACACCGCCTTGATGCACCACATCGAACGCGCGCTCTCAGGCAACCTCGATGTGGCGCAAGCGGTGGAGCGCGTGCAACGTTCGCGCGCCCTGGCCGCCGCGGCGTCGGCCGCGCGCTGGCCGGCGCTCGATGCCGCCGTGGGCGCCAGCGAGCGCGACGACCGCCAGCGCAGTGGCAGCGCCAGCGCCGGCATCGAGCTGGCCTGGGAGGTCGACTTGTTCGGCCGCCTGCGCCACGCAAGCCATGCACAGCGGCTGCGCAGCGAGGCCGCGGTGGCAGACGCCGAAGCGGTGCGCCGCGCGGTGGCGGCCGAGGTGGCCCAGGCCTGGTACGCGCTGGCCAGCGCGAACGAGCGCCTGACGCTCACGAAGGCGCTCATCGAGAACCGCCGGGCCACGCTGGCCCTGGTGCAGCACCGCGCGAGCGCCGGCCTGAGCGCGCCACTGGACGAAGCGCGCGCGCGCAGCGACCTGGCCGCCGTGCAAGCCGATGTGCCGGCCTTGCAGGCCCAGGCCGCGCTGGCCATGAACCGCCTCGCCGTGCTCGCGGGCGACACGCCTGGCGCGCAAGCCATTCCCGCAAGCGACAGCGCTCCTGCGGACCCGGCCGAGATCACCCTGGGCTTGCCGGACGGCGAAACCTGGCTCGCGTCGCGCCCCGACATCGCGGCGGCCGAGGCCCGGCTGCGCGCGCTGGCGATGGACGCCGAGGCAGTGCGCGCCGAGTTCCTGCCGCGCATCTCGGTGGGCGGCTTTGTCGGCTGGCTCGCCGGCTCGGCCGTCGGCCTGAGTTCGGCCGGCACCAGCGCCTGGCTGATCGCGCCCTCGGTGAGCCTGCCGGCGTTCAACGCCGGGCGCCTGCAGGCCCGCCTGGACGCCGCTCGCACCGAGGAACGCGAGGCCCTGCTGCACTACCGGCAGCGCGTGCTGCTGGCCACCGAAGAAGTGGAAAACGCGCTGGCGCAGGTGAGCTTCGGCCGCGCCCGCCTGACCGCGCTGCAGGAACGCAGCCGCGAGGCGGTGCGCGCGGAGCAGCTGGCGCGGCTGCGCTACCAGAGCGGTGCCTCCGATCTGCTGGAACTGCTCGACGCGCAACGCAGCGCACAGCAAGCCCAACTGGGTCTGGCCGAAGCACTCGGGCAGCACCGACAGGACGTGGCCCTGTTGCTGCGTGCGCTGGGCGCGGTCTGACGAACGGTGGGGGACGCCGTCACACCGCGCCCCCGCCTCTCGTCCAAACGACCATCGCGCGGCACGGTGCCGCCTCAGGAGATGCGATGGAGACCGTTCACTACCGCCGCGAGGACCGCATCGCGTGGATCACCCTGGACCGTCCGCGGGCGCACAACGCCATCGACGACGCGCTCGACGCCGGACTGCTTGAAGCCTGGCGTCGCTTCGCCACGGACGACGAGGCCCACGTGGCCATCCTCCACGGCGAAGGGCCGTCGTTCTGCGCCGGCGCGGACCTGAAAACCGCGATCCCGCGCTGGAGCCAGGCCAGCTTCGGCGATCTGCGCGCCAACGTGGCGCGCGGGCTGGGCGGCGGCATCACCCGCGGCGGCCACCGCCTGTACAAGCCCATCGTGGCGGCGGTGCACGGTCACACGGTCGGTGCCGGCTTCGAACTGGCCCTGGCCTGTGACATCCGCATCGCCGCACAAGACACGACCTTCGGGGTCTTCGAGGTGCGCAAGGGCCTGCACCAGGGCGATGGCGGTCTGGTGCGGCTGGTGGCCATCGCGGGTGCCGGCGTGGCGCTGGACCTGGCCCTCACCGGGCGGCCGGTGGACGCGCAAGAGGCCCTTGGGCTGCGGCTGGTCAGCCGTGTGGTGCCGCGCGAGGCGCTGCTCGACGCGGCCCTGGAGACCGCCCGGCGCATCGCGGACAACAGCGCAGCCGCGGTGCGATCGGCCAAAGAGACGATCTTCGAGCTCATCGGACGCCCGCTGGACGACGCGCTGCGCCTGGAAGCGCTCTATGGCTACAGCAGCTTCGGCAGCGGCGAGGCGCTGCTGCGCCACCTCGGTGCGCCCAAGCAGGGAGCCACGCCATGAACCGCGCGCGCACCACCGCGACCGATCCGCGGTTCTGGAACCAGATCGGCCCGTTCGGCGGCTGGCTCGCGGCCAGCCTGCTGGACGCGATCGCGCGCGAGGCCGACACACCCTGGCCGGTGCTGTCGGTCCAGGTCCACTTCCTGGCCGCGGTGCGCGCGGGCACGCTGGACATCCGCGTGATGCCGGTGCGGCGCCAGCGCAGCCTGTCGCTGTGGCGCGCACAACTGTGGCAGGACGGCGAGGTGGCGGTGGAGGCCGAGGCGGTGCTGGCTGCACGGCGCGCTGACCCGAACGCGGCTGCGGCAGCGGCAAACGACCAACGCATGCCCGCCCTGCCCTCGCCCGACACCTTGCCGAGATGGCACGGTGTTGACGAACTCGCCGCCTTCGTCCGAGCATTCGACTACCGGCTGGTCAGTGGCGCGCCGTTTCAAGGGGCGGCGCAGGCCGACACCGCCGGCTGGCTGCGGCTGGAGGCGCCGACGGATTTCTCTGCGCCGGCGCGCCTGCTGTTGCTGGCCGATGCCTGGTTTCCCGCGTTGTGGAGCGCGCTGACCCGGCCGGCTCCCGTCACCACGGTGTCGCTCCATGTGCTGTTCCACCCGCAAAACGAATCGCCCGCCGCCGCACACCATGACCACCTGGCCGTGCACCACCGTGCCGACGCCGTGGCGCACGGCTGGGGACACGAGCGCGGTTGTCTGTGGTGGCCCGATGGCCGGCTGGCCGCGCAGGCGCAGCAACTCACATGGATAGACCTGAACAAACCCCACCGGCACTGGCCCGCCACACCGATGCGCCAGGCCATGAGCCCGGCGGTGCCGAACACGACCTGATGCTGGCGCGCGCCGGTGATCCGCAAGCGCTGGAGCGCTTGCTGCGCCTGTCCGAACCGCTGGTGATGAACCTGGCCCTGCGCATGCTGGGCCGGCGCGAGGACGCACGCGACGCCACCCAGGAGGTGCTGCTGCGCGTGGCGACGCACCTGCAGGACTTCCGCGGCGACAGCCGCTTCACCACCTGGGTTTACCGTATTGCGGCCAATGCGCTGACGGACGCCTTGCGCTCGCGCCGCGGCGCGCGGGCGCGCAGCTTCAGCGAGCTGGGCAACGACATCGAGAACGGCATCGACCGCGCGCCCGAGGAGGCCATGCTGGTCGACACGACCACGCCCGAGCAGCGCGTGGCCGCGACCGAACTGGCGCTGGTGTGCACCCAGGGCATGCTCATGGCACTGGAGCCGGGTCAGCGGCTGGCCTACCTGCTGGGCGAGGTAATGGACTTCGAAGGCGAGACCGCGGCCGAGGTGGCCGGCGTCTCGCACGACGCGTTCCGCCAGCGGCTGGCCCGCGCGCGCGAATCGCTGCGGCGGTTCGTCGAGGCCCATTGCGGCCTCGTCTCCGGCACCGCCCGCTGCCATTGCGATCGGCAACTGCGGGGCCTGGCGCCGGCCAGCGTGCAATGGCTGTCCACGCAACCGCTGTCGAACGGCCAGCCAGTGCCCCTGCTGAAGGATGTGACGGTTCGTCAGGGCGTGCAGGACATCCGGCGCCTGCAGTCGGTGGCCCAGCTGTTTCGCGCCCATCCTCAGCCCACCGCGTCACCCGACCTCGCGCGGCGGGTGCGCGAGCAAGTCGCCAGCACGGTGTTTGGCGGGCCGGGGCCCACGGCCCCGCCCGCCTGAAGACAACCGACAGGGGCAACCGGCGTCAGCGGCGCCAGCCGCGCAGCAGCAGCGCGTTGCTCACCACGCTGACGCTGCTCAGCGCCATCGCGGCGCCGGCCACCACCGGGTTCAGCAGCCCGGCCGCGGCCAGCGGGATGCCGATCACGTTGTAGGCGAAGGCCCAGAACAGGTTCTGGCGGATCTTGCGGTAGGTGCGGCGCGAGATGTCGATCGCGTCGGCCACCAGCGCCGGGTCGCCGCGCATGAGCGTGATGCCCGCCGCGTGCATGGCGACGTCGGTGCCGGTGGACATGGCGATGCCCACGTCCGCCGAGGCCAGCGCGGGTGCGTCGTTGATGCCGTCGCCCACCATGGCCACGGTGCGCCCGCCGTCCTTCAGGCGGTTCACGATGGCGGCCTTGTCCGCGGGCAGCACCTCGGCCTCGACGTGGTCCACACCGAGCTGGCTGGCCACCGCGGTGGCGCTGCCCAGGTTGTCGCCGGTCACCATCACCGAGCGCACGTTCATGCGACGCAGGCGCTCGATGGCCAGGGCGGCACTGGCCTTGGGTGCGTCGCCGAAGGCCAGCAGGCCGACCAGCTGCGGTTGTTCGGTGACATCCGCCAGCCAGGACACGGTGCGCCCGTCGTCCTGCAGCGCATTGGCCTGCTCGCGCAGGGCCGCGGTGTCCACGCCGAGTTCCTGCATGTAGCGCGGGCTGCCCAGGCGCAGCGCACGCCCCTGCACCTCGGCCGACATGCCACGGCCCGCCACCGCACTCACCTTGGCGGCCGACAGCAGCGGCACGCCGGCGCGCTTCGCCGCGTCCATCACCGCGCGGGCCAACGGGTGCTCGCTGCCGGCCTGGATGGCCGTGCTCCAGGGCAGCAGGCGGGCTTCGTGGCCGGGCGCGGCCAGCGCGGCCACCAGCGTGGGCTTGCCTTCGGTGAGGGTGCCGGTCTTGTCGAACGCCACCGTGTCGATGCGGTGCGCGAGTTCCAGCGCCTCCGCGTCCTTGATCAGGATGCCGTGGCGCGCCGCCACGCCGGTGCCGGCCATGATGG
>VFQR01000789.1_pt1 | contig 33006 bp, 25 predicted proteins | sample 3512321 | NCBI WGS metagenome assembly VFQR01 (sample SAMN10412374, study PRJNA504923) | tailings metagenome | isolation source: Relicate 3 Philex TSF1 revegetated site | place: Philippines: Tuba, Benguet | collected 2017-08-29 | reverse complement strand
GAGCAGTTCGCGAAGAAACAGCCAATTCGGGTCGACTGGGGAGCATCGTCAGCATGAATTGTCGCGGTAGGCAATTCAAAGGACCTGTTCTTGACGTCTTCTTTGACTGCGCGATCCCTGCAAAGTTTTGCACTCCGTAATCTCTGTTTCTCGTCCTTTCGATACCTGAAACGTCCCGCCGGAGTGCTTGTATCAGCGGGCGAATTGAACCATCGTGGTCTTTGTGTGAGGGAAGTCAGAATCTTAAGGGGCATCAATCCATGCACATGGAAATCCTGGCATACAACCAAAAGTGTGAACCGCAGCAGAAAGAAATCTGCGATCTTTTAGCACAGGAAATCGATCAGAATCTGAAAGGGGCAGAAAACAGGATTTGGCACGCTCATCCCGTCTGGTTCATCGATGGAAATCCAATCGTTGGATATAGTCGACAAAAGCCCGGCATCCGACTGATGTTCTGGAGTGGTGCGAGTTTCGAAGAAGCCAGCCTGAACGTGGTCGGCAAAAAGTTTAAAGACGCATCAATTTTCTATAATGACATTTCTGAGATCAAGAAAACTGATTTAAGACGCTGGCTAAAGAAGGCCCGGGAAATTCAATGGGACTATAAAAATCTCATTCGTCGTAAAGGTCTGTTAGAAAGGCTCTCATAGCCTGCTGAATTGAGCCGTTAACTGTTGCTCATAGAGAATAGCCAACCCACAAGGTTAGCGAACGAAGATGGATTGTCGCTGATAACCATTTTCCTGCGACTGGACCGATGTGTCCACAGGCTTCACGGCGATAAATGTATCATGAACTGCGGAACCAATCTTATTGAGTTTCGTCTGCAGTAGATCAAGAAATTCATGCAGGCCTTGCTGAATGACATCATCCACCGTGGTATAGGCCAGTTCGGATCGCAGTTGCCCGACGCGCTGTTCGGCCGAGTTGCGAAAAGTATCCATGGGCGTACCCGAAATTGCATGTAAGGCATGTTCCACGCCGGTGACCGAATAATTGATGGCCCGCGGGAAATGGCGATCCAGAATGAGGAATTGAGCGACTTTCGATGGAGTGATCGCATGGAATTGTTTTGAGTACATTTCCATCGCACTGACAGATCTCAACACCGCTTGCCACTGCAGGTCATCCGTGGGTGAGCCCACATCATGGACTGTTGGCAACAGGAGGTAATACTTCACATCCAGAATTCGAGACGTTTTATCGGCACGCTCAAGCAAACGCCCCAGCCGGCTGAAATTCCAGCCTTCCCCTCGGGACATCGTGGCATCGGTGATCCCCTTGAAGAGATGCGAAGCCTGCTTGATCTCCTGGAAAAAATCGAGAGGAGACGCCTTGATGCGATCATTAGCCGAAGCTTCCCGCACCATGTAATAGAACAGGTTCAACTGCTCCCACATCTCGCTGGAGATCGTCTCACGAACAGAGCGTGCATTCTCTCGGGCAAATTTGACACACGAACGGATCGACCCAGGATAGTCCTGGTCGAAGGCGAGAAACTCAATCACGCTGCTCTGATTCGCATCGCCATATTTTTCGCGAAAGTACTCATGGTCACCTGTCGTATAGACCAGGGGCGCCCAGGCATTCTGATGAGACTGCGGCAAATCGAGCATTAAGTTAAAAGTCACGTCCATGAACCGTGCCAGGTTTTCAGCACGTTCAATGTATCGACTCATCCAATAGATCGCATCGGCAACACGGCTGAGCATTCCAGTTCTTCCGGCAAGCGTTCAGGTTGAAAATAGGATCTGAGAATTCTAAAGGTGCGGCTCTTCGTTTTCGGACTGGGTCATGCAGACCCGGAATCGGCCGTTAAGGGGTCGCCGATTGAGGTGTGAGTTGTTCCTGATTGGTGGCAATGACCCATGTGTCTTTACTTCCACCCCCTTGAGAAGAATTCACAACCAGCGAGCCTTTTCTCAAGGCCACTCGGGTCAGTCCGCCGGGAAGCACGAAAATCTCTTTGCCATAGAGGATGTAAGGCCTGAGATCGACATGCCGACCCTCAAAGTGATCTCCACAGATCGTCGGCACTCTCGAAAGTGAGAGTGTCGGTTGCGCAATATAGTTCCGCGGATTGGCTTTGATCAGTTCCGCAAACTGAGCCTGTTGTTCTTTGGTTGAATGAGGCCCCACCAGCATGCCATAGCCTCCCGATTCATTGGCCGCCTTGACGACCAACTCGTCTAGATGATCGAGGACGTAGGCTCTCTCATCTTCGTTTTCGCAGATATAAGTGGGGACGTTCGGAATGATGGCCTCTTCATTGAGGTAGTACTTGATGATCTTGGGGACATACGCATAAATCACTTTGTCATCGGCCACTCCGGTACCTGGTGCATTTGCCAGTGCCACCCGCCCAGCACGGTAGACATTCATCAGCCCTTCCACGCCAAGCATGGAATCGGCCCGGAAGGCTTTCGGGTCAAGAAAATCGTCATCAATGCGACGGTAGATCACATCCACCTGCTCCAGGCCGGAGGTCGTCCGCATGTAAAGCTTTTCGCCGGCAACCACCAGGTCCCGTCCTTCGACGAGTTCGACACCCATCTGCTGTGCCAGGAATGAATGCTCGTAGTAGGCGGAATTGAAGACGCCCGGTGTGAGCACCACAACGCGCGGATTCGCGACATCCCGTGGCGAAAGATGCTCTAATGTCCTTAATAATCGAAGTGGATAATCACCGACCGGACGCACCCGGCTGAGATCGAACACCTGTGGAAATGTCCGCTTCATGATCGAGCGGTTCTGCAGCACATAAGAAACACCCGACGGGCAGCGCAGGTTGTCCTCCAGCACATAGATCTGTCCATCGCCGCCGCGCACCAGGTCTGTCCCGGTCACATGGCACCAGATCCCGTGGGGCGGGTTAATCCCGTGGCATTGCTCGCGGTAACTTTTGGCATCCAGCAGAATTTCGGCCGGTATGACACCATCCTTAATGATGTGCTGATCGTGATAAATATCATTAATAAATAAGTTGAGAGCTTGAATTCGTTGTTTCAAGCCCCGTTCGAGCCATTCCCACTCATGGGCCGGTACAATCCGGGGGATGATGTCGAACGGAAAGATACGTTCAGCCCCTTGATTGTCTCCATAGACATTGAATGTAATGCCCAACTGGAGCAGGAGACGTTCGGCGGCTGCCTGCCGGCGCATCAACTCGCCAGGCGGTAGCGAATTGATTCTTTGGATGATCGGGCCGGCTTCAGGTCTTGGGGTCTGATCTGCGAGAAACAGTTCGTCGTGAAACCCCTCGGTCTGGTAGTCGGCAAAGCTGAGGGCTACGTCAGGAACGGACGCCAGCACTGGATTCATGAATTCGATCCTGCGAAGTTAGCCAAAGATTAAAGATGACAATTCTGAGCAATGAGCAAGTCGAAGTCACAGGCAGCAAAATCTTTACCCGGCGGTTGCGGCATAACCGCCTGTCGTATCGAATTCTTCTTCGGGCATAACATCCACAGAAATCGCCATGGTATGCTGGCCCCCACCAATAAACACTCCCTTGATGGGGCAGACATCCGTGTAATCTCTGCCCCATGCTGTGGTGATATGTTGATCCGAAGCCATCGTGTTATTCGTCGGGTCAAAATCAATCCATCCCATCTCACCGCAAAAGACCGATAACCACGCATGTGAAGCATCCGCACCAATCAGCCTGGGCTTCCCGGGAGGTGGCATTGTCCGGATGTATCCACTGACATAACGGGCTGCCAAGCCTAAAGAGCGCAGGCAACCAATCTGCAAATGTGCAAAATCCTGACAGACGCCGCGTCGGCTCTCCAGAACTTCTTCCAGAGGGCTGTTCACCGTTGTGGCTGTTGGATCGTATTTAAAATCATGAAAAATTCGTGCCGTGAGATCAAGAACTGCTGAAACAATGGGCCTTCCCGGGCTGAAAGACAGAGCAGCGTACTCTCGAAGAGCTGGAAATGAGTGGATCGATGGCGAGTCGATGCAAAACTGCATGGCATCAAGGCAGTCGTGCCCGTCGGCGCGGCATAATCGCTGCACCATTTGTTCCCACGAGGGGGAAAGACTTGGGATCACGGGCGGCTTAACGATCACTTCAATGTGGCTGATCGACTTCACCATCAAACGCCGATGAGGCCTTTGAATGGCAAAGTAATGCTCGACGTTCCCGAAAAAGTCGGTCCTGCGAACAATCGCAGCAGGCTTCGGCCTGACGATGACCCGATGGTCGAAACACCGTTGAGTCAGCATGTTTCGTGGCGCCAGATGCACCACATTATGGCAGACAGCCACCGGGTCTGTGTAGCGGTAGTCGGTCGTGTGAGTAATGCGGTATTCCATACGCCTGGCTGATCTTCAGAAGGAATTTGTTTCCTGCAAAGCCTCCGATTTCAGAGGCTTTCGTTATCCAGCATAAAATCGTTGTCTTCCAGAGATCTCCGCTCCCGCTCAATCATTTTCTCCCGCTCGCTGGTTTTCTCACGGGAGGTGGTGTTCATGTTCCATTCGGCGGGCTTGAGTTTTCGCGGCCGGACATCTGTCAGTTGTTGTGCAGAAACCGCATGCAACAAGTAACGATGAGTAATGGCATTGGAAAGCTGCGGCAGAATTCGGGCCAGTTTTGCCAGGCGGCGGTCGATTCGATCTCGCACATCGGGCTGGTTGGCACTGGAAAGCTCTTCGGCAGAGATCAATTGCAGCAGACTGTTCGCGTTGAGAATCAAGCGTTGTTCTGTCGTTCTCAGTGGTGTGGTCTTGTCTCTGGGGAGCTGATCAATGTGCTGGGATAACGTCTGCATCTGGAAAATCACCGAGCGTGGATTGCTTTCGTCGGTCAGAATCAGATCCAGCACAGGTGGTAATTGAATACGGGTCAGATAGCGTGTGCGGTAGGTGATCAGGCTATCGGCCACTTCGACAATCGATTCCAGAACAGCCGATGAATTCATGTATTCAGGGATCAACAGGCTGCGCCCGAGAACCAGAGTCTGCATACTCCGTTCGATACGCCGGCCGATATCCAGAAATCGCCAACCTAAAGTTCTCGTCGTACTTTCCATCGATAACCCACTCAGGGCCGACAGATCCCCAATCAGGCGGTTAAGCTGTTGAAGCACGTCTGCAAAATCGGTAGCGGCATTGGTGCGTCGGCGATGAAACTCCCGGTACAGGCGGTTGATTGTTCGCCAGCTATCGAGAGAAAGTCTTTCCCGAACCAGCGATGCGACATGATTGAGCTGGCTGAGTGTCGATTTGAGGCTGAATGGTTCGCGTTCATCAAAAATCGCTGGTGGCAATAAACTTTCAATGGCAGGCATGTGCTGACGGAAATCCTGCAGGGCGAAGCTGGGTTCAATCTGACCTCCTTCAGCCAGGCATCGCATCAGCACAGCAACATCCGGGACATTGCTGCCACCGGATTCACCAGTCAATCGGCTGACCATTGTTCGTAACAAGCGAGCAGTGCTTTCCGCCCTTTCAGCAAATCGACCGACCCAGAACATGTTATCTGCCACACGGCTGGGAAGTTCTGAGCCACTTCGCCGGAGTGTAATGGCCGCCCCGGGTGGCGAAAGCAACGTGATCTGTGGTACCGGGCCATCACTTTGAACCCAGCAGTCTTTGGCACCCTCTCCCAAGGAAACCGATTGATCAAGGGTGTGAGACAATGGAGAACATCGCACTAATCCACCGGGCATCGCCACGTACCCGGAATTTGATGCCACAAGATAAGTTCTCAGCCCGACATGCCAGGATTGCCAGGAATCATTGAGCAGGACGGGAGCTTTCGAGCGACGCACAATTTCCTGACCGACATACAAATGCGGCCTGTGATTCATGGCTGCCAGCAGCGTGTCTCTTTGGGATTGAGAAAGTTCAGCCGGGCGTCCCGAAGGGAGGTTCGAATGCGAAAACGCAGGACGAATCCACAACGAATTCGCATGATGCCTGACATACTCCAGTGATTTGGGGTCTCCGCACCACCAGGTTTGAGTCGACGGGAGGTCCAGTTCCGTTCCCAGCCAGTTCCTCGCAATTTGTGGCAAGTAGGCCATGATGGCGGGTGTTTCGAGCAAACTGCATCCTAGTGCATTGGCCACAGCACATTGCCGGGCCCGCAAGGCCTGAACCAGTCCCGTCACACCACGAAATGAATCGGCCTTCAGTTCCAGTGGATCGCAATCGAGGTCATCCAGCCGGCGAAACAGGACATCGACAGGAAGTAATCCACCAAGTGTTTTCAGCATCACCTGCTGATCGCGAACAGCAAGATCTTCTCCTTCGACAAGAGAATATCCCAGGTATCGAGCGAGGTAGGCATCTTCAAAAAAATTCGGGTTGGATGGCCCCTGGCTCAGGAGCACAATCCGCGGATTGTCCCGGTGATCATAAGCCATTTTCTGGAGGAGTTCACGCAGAGCAATGAAGAACGGCGCAAGACGCTGCACCCGCTGGTCTCGAAAAACTTTGGGGAAAATACTCGAGCCGACAATACGGTTTTCGAGTGCGTAAGCCACACCAGAGGGTGCTTCCGTTCGATCACTGACAATCACCCAGTCTCCACCGGGATTCCTGGCCAGTTCTCCCGCATAAAGCTGCAACCACTGATGCTGGACAGGTGCAGGCAGATCATGTAGAGCCCGCGAATAATGCGGGTTCGAGTAGACCAGTTGTGGTGGTAACAATCGTTCGCTGAGCAGACGCTGTTCGCCATACAGGTCGCGAATAATCATGTTCAACAGGTAGGCCCGCTGCGACAATCCTCGAGCAAGCTTCTGCCATTGATCGGGCGAGATGATCAATGGGATGACATCAAACTCCCAGGGCCGGTTGCGCCGTTCGGTATCGCCCTGAGCAGTGTAAGTCACACTGTTTTCATGAATTGTACGCTGCGCCTGCTGTCGAGATCGCAGCAATTCCAGCGGCCCCATCTCCTGGATGGCATCAACCAGCGAAGTTGTGTGGGGACGAAGAACCCCACGACTCATGAAATATTCGTCGTGAGTTCCTTCGGCAACCGGATAGCTTTCAACAAGACCTTCTGCGAGTCCGGTTCGCAGAACTGTTCCAGGGGCTTGAGTCATCTCGCGATGTCAATCTTTTACACGAGTTCGAACCAATGGAAGCCGCATTGTTCCGGCAGCCACGAGATGTCATGCACACCGTGACAACGTATTCATAGATGCGTGGATACATGAGCGGTGCCTGCGTGTCAATATGCCAAATGGTGCAATGTCAACCAACAGGCAGGCTGATGCAGGAATCACATGAACATTGGTGCTGTGGGACGCCTCAGATCTAACGTAAATGGGAAGTGTCTGTTGGTGTGTTCCGGAGGAAGCTTCATGGCTCCACCTGTGTGATTCATCTTGTAGAAGCGCGTCATGCGACGACTTTCCGCCTCGTAGGAATTCACCGGGAAGACGTCATATCCGCGACCACCCGGATGCACCACGTGATACTGTGCACCGCCGACTGAGCGATTCAGCCAGGTATCGACGACATCAAAGGTCAATGGTGAATGAATCCCGATGGTCGGATGCAGGCATGATGGTGGTTGCCAGGCTCTGTACCTGATGCCAGCCACATATTCGGATTCTGTACCCGTCGGATGGAGTGGAATACGTCGTCCGTTCACAGTGAGTACTTGACGCCCTGGAGTCAGGCCTTTCACTTTCACCTGCAGTCGTTCGACCGAAGAATCGACATACCGGGCCGTTCCGCCAGGAGCACCTTCTTCGCCGAGTACATACCACGGTTCCAGTGCTGTGCGGAACTCGATGTGCACTGATCCCAGAGAGATCTCGCCGATCTTCTGGCAACGGAATTCGAGATGTGGATTGAACCAGTCGTTCTCAAATGCAAAACCGGCATTCTGCAATTCACCAATCACACACTGGAAATCTTCTTCCAGAAAATGTGGCAGCATGAATCGATCATGCAGTGATGTTCCCCAGTGAACTGGCGGATGACGATACGGTTCCTCCCAGAACCATGCCACAATGGCCCGAATCAGCAACTGTTGCGTCAGGCTCATGCGGGCATGAGGAGGCATCTCAAACCCACGAAATTCCACCAGTCCCAATCGTCCGGTGGAACTGTCTGGCGAATACAGTTTGTCGATACAGAATTCCGCGCGATGCGTGTTCCCAGTCACATCCACCAGCAGATTTCTGAAGATACGATCCACCAGCCAGGGAGGGACAGATGTGTGATCGGGGATCTGCTCGAAGGCCAGTTCCAGTTCGTAAAGCGTATCTTTTCGCCCTTCATCCACGCGCGGTGCCTGGCTGGTTGGCCCAATAAACAGACCCGAGAACAGATAAGAGAGCGAAGGATGATTGTTCCAATAGGTAATCAGACTGCGCAACAGATCGGGACGTCTGAGGAAGGGACTGTCAGCCGGTGTTTTACCGCCCAGGACCACATGATTCCCACCACCCGTTCCCGAATGTCGTCCATCGAGCATGAACTTTTCAGTCCCCAGTCGAGACAGCCGGGCTTCGTCGTACAGGCCGGTGGTTAATTCAGCCAGATCATTCCAGGTTTCCGTGGGTGGAGTGTTCACTTCAATCACCCCGGGATCCGGTGTGATCTTCCAGACAAGAAGCCGAGGATCATAAGGAGGGAGGTACCCTTCCACCGCGACTGGCATCGAAAGTTCGGCCGCTGTTTCCTCGATCGCAGCGATGAGTTCCAAGAAGCATTCGGCTGTTTCAACGGGTGGAAGGAACACAAACATGCGTCCATCGCGTGGCTCAACTACCAGAGCCGTACGCACCCAACTGTCATTCATCTGGAATGGTTCAGGCTGCTTCCAGTGTGAATTTTGATGGCTGTCAGAATTTCCATTGGAACCATTGTGGCCATCATGCCCGTTCGAAGGTGACCCCGAGTATGCGCCAGATCGATCGGCCGGCAGACTGTTAGCACCGTCACCGCCAGGAGCCAGGGTCTTGCGAGCGACCGAAGAGACTGTTGCACCCTCACCAAACCCCCAGTGTTCTGTCGAAGGCCGATCCTGAGCAGCTTCCCCGAGGTTTTGAGCTGACCACAAATTCGCGCCACTTGTCGAGGCGACTCCAAGAGGAGTTGCAGGAATCATCGACTGAGCGGCCCGCCGGAGTGATTTCGGGACGGGAAGTGGCGGAAGTGGTTCCAGAGGATCTCGATCGACAAGTCGTCCCAGACGTTCATCGGAAATGTAGGGCAGCGAATCCAGCGGCAGGCGGAAGCCCATCGCGGAATCACCCGGAAGCAGATAGAACTGATCGCGCCTGACAGGCCATTCGGCTGTGACCCAATGCGGTGTCGAACTCCAGCGGTTACGGCGCAGTGGCAGAACACAACCCGTGGGTTTACCCAGTCCTCGCTCAAACAGTCGTACGATACGCTCGCGCTCCTGTTTGTCTTTGAGCTTGTTGTCGAAGACATCGACATTGATCGGCAATCGCATTTCACGCATGGCGTAATAAGCGACGTCTTCATATCCGTCGACAATGGTGCTGGTCGTGACTTCGAGATTTTTGGCCAGAAGTTCGATAAACCGTCTGGCATCCGCAAAATTGAAGTCGTATTTGGTTGTTTCGTCGGCCATGAGATTTCGATCACGCCAGACGGGTAACCCATCTTTTCGCGAGATCAGCGTAAATGCCCAGCGGGGTAATGGCTCGCCTGGATACCATTTTCCCTGGCCATAATGAATCAGTGCTCCACGGGCAAAACGCTCGCGAATACGCCGAGAAAGGACATCAGCCCGCATCCGTTTTGTCGGTCCCACGGCGGCCGTATTCCATTCTTCGCCTTCCATGTCGTCGATGGAAACAAACGTCGGTTCGCCACCCATGGTGAGTCGTACGTCGGCTGCCTGCAGGTGACGATCCACATCGTTCCCCAGCCGCATGATCCGTTGCCACTGCTCGTCAGTGTAAGGCTTCGTGACACGGGGATCTTCGTGAACTCGAACGACTTCCATTTCGAAATGGAATTTCGTTTCACAGGGATCGATCGCTCCTGTGATGGGTGCTGCAGAACTTGGCTCTGGCGTACAAGCCAAAGGAATATGCCCTTCGCCACAAAGCAGACCTGAAGTCGGATCCAGACCCACCCAACCGGCTCCCGGAAGATAAACTTCCGTCCAGGCATGCAGGTCGGTGAAGTCATACTCGGCACCGGAAGGGCCATCCAGAGCTTTGACATCGGGAGTCAACTGCAAAAGATACCCAGAGGCAAAACGAGCGGCATAACCAAGGTGCCTTAGAATATGAACCAGCAGCCACGCAGAATCCCGGCAGGAACCCGATCGCTTGGTTAAGGTCTCTTCCGGCGTTTGAACACCATGTTCGAGGCGGATGACGTAGCAGATATCTCGATGAAGCTGGCGGTTCAGTTCGACAAGAAAATCAATCGTTCGCTGTGGTTTTTGATCGACCGATTCAATGTAAGTTTTGAGGGCAGGTGTGGCCGCGGGAACTTCCAGGTAGGCCGCCAACTCGGCTTTGAGCCAGGGTTCGTAGATGAATGGAAACTTCTCGGCATACTCTTCGAGAAAGAAGTCAAACGGATTGATGACTGTCATGTCGGCAATCAGGTCGACACTCACGCTGAATTCCGTCGTCTGTTTGGGAAAAACCAGACGTGCCAGAAAGTTTCCGTGAGGATCCTGCTGCCAGTTCAGAAAATGGTCTTTGGGCTCAATTTTGAGCGAATAAGAAACGATGGGTGTCCGACAATGAGGTGCCGGCCTGAGTCGCACAATGTGCGCGCCCATCGATACCAATCGATCGTAGGTGTAGACAGTTTTGTGATGAAGAGCGACACGGATCGTCATTTGGTCTGCGCTTTACTTACAGTATTCGTTGCGGGTGCCGCACAAGCTGGTTGTTTCGGCCCTCTATCAAAGTTGATGACAGTCGAAAATTCTCTGGCAAAAGTTCCTGGGACAAATCCACACTCAATTGACGTGAAACTCGGTCGTAACGATCTTCTGGCCAGATCCAATTCCTGTTTGCGGTAAAGGGAAAATGAGCGCCCGCCGCCAGGATTGCTGTAAGAGTAGTTCACAAACAGGCACCGACTTGCTCCTGAATCAACTTTCTGAAGATCTGGCCATGGGAAATCGGAACTTGCCAACAAAAGTTTGCATCGAGTGCAATTTTCGTGCATTGTGAGGTGTGAAATGAGGCTCACGCCATGAAAACTTTGATGAGAAGTGAAAGCCACGTCAAATTTCAAAGATCGCATCGTGATGTGCCATAAAAACGGGCGTTTTTTGGATTGAGTGGCGCATATTTTGGGCATGTCCTGGGTTTTTGCTTGCGAGTTAATTTACAAGATTTATTGCTTCTCCAGGGAAAACTTCTCTTATGTTTCTTTTGCCTGAAATTCGTGCAGCTTTGGTCGCTTTGCTGCTGATCCAGTTGGCTGCTGAATCTCTCTTGGCCAATGAACTGACTTTGCTCTCACATCAATCTCCTCGGCCGAATGTGGTGTTTATTCTCGCTGACGACCTGGGGTGGGGAGAAGTCGGTTGCTTTGGACAATCCAAAATCCCCACGCCCAACATTGACCGCCTTGCGAGTCGGGGCGTCAAACTGACTCGCCACTACAGTGGTGCACCAACATGTGCCCCCTCACGTTGTGTCCTGATGACGGGAAAACATCTGGGACACGCAGAAATTCGTGGCAATCAGCAGGCCAAAGTGAAGCTCCCCCAGTTCACTGAGGGGCAGCATCCTTTGAGTGACAAGGCTTTAACCATTGCCAGACAGTTTCAAAAGGCAGGATACGCGACCGGGGCCTTTGGAAAATGGGGTCTGGGGCCAGTCGGCAGTACAGGTGAGCCCAATCGTCAGGGATTTGATGAGTTTTTTGGTTACAACTGCCAGGCTCTGGCTCACAGTTATTTTCCCAAAGCCTTATGGAAAAATGGTGAGAGTATTGTCATCAATGAAAAGCCGGTTCCCGGCCATAAAAAGCAACCTGAAGGCGAGGTGACGATGGAGGCTTACCAGGGAGAAAATTACGCTCCCCGGTTAATTATGGCAGAGGCTCTCTCGTTTATTGATCGTCATCATCAGCAGCCGTTTTTTCTTTATCTCCCGTTGACTGAGCCGCATGTTGCGATGCAGCCACCGCCGAAAATTGTGGAAGAGTTTCCGGCAGAGTGGGATGATCGCGTTTATCGAGGCGATGGCGGCTATCTGCCACATCCCAGGCCCCGCGCAGCCTACGCCGCCATGATTCGAGATCTCGACAACCATGTGGGCGAAGTCATAAGCTCTCTCGAAAAAAATGGTCTGCTGGAGAACACTCTGATTGTCTTTACCAGCGACAACGGGGCGACACATGCCAGTGCCAATCCCGATTTTCATGTCGGCGGCGCTGATCCTCTCTTCTTCAATAGCACCCGCGAACTCAAAGGATTTAAGGGAAGCATTTATGAGGGAGGCCTTCGTGTTCCGGCCATTGTTTCCTGGCCCGGGCAAATCCCTCCTGCGACAACCATCGAGACCCCCAGTTATTTTCCCGATTGGTTTCCCACTCTCTGTAATGCCACCAACCTTCCACTTCCTGAAGGTTTAGATGGCGTCAACCTGTTGCCCTTGCTGACTGGAAAAACTTCTCCAAGTCAGTTCGTCCGTCCCGAACCCATGGTTTGGGTCTACGCCGAATATACCGGTCAGGTTTGTGTGCATCTGGGAGACTTCAAGGTTCTCAGACGCAGCCTTCGCACCAACCGGCCCGGGCCCTGGGAAGTCTATCATCTTGTTTCTGATCCCAGTGAAAGCACAAATCTGGCAGACAGCCGGCCTGATCTTGTTGCCAGGGCGATTGAAGTCTTGAAGGCTCAAACCTCGCCGAACGAAGTCTTTCCTATGCCGGAGTGTGACCTGCCTGTTGTCGAAAACTGTGCTCCCAAGGCAAAAACGCAGGGTAAGAATCGCTCCAGGAAAGAATCTGGGGCGACAGAGTAACCATCGAGCTCTTCGCTTCGAATTGGAATTCTGGCCATCACGCAACATCAGCAGGATCACGCTTGTCGCTGAGTAAGTGCGTAAGAAATCGCCAGGGCCAGAGAGTTCAGCCGAGTCGACGTTTCATCGGCCCGAGACATGAAGACCACCGGGTGTGTTGTCCCCATCAGCATCCCGCCAAACCGGCAATGGGCTGTGTACATGATGGCTTTAACCGTAAGGTTGGCTGCCTGTAATGAAGGGAAGAGCATGGCATCGGCATTTCCCACGATCTGCCGGTCAAGTTGCTTGCGAGAATTGGCCTGAGCATCCATGGCCATATCAAAGGAGAGCGGGCCTTCAATGACACAATCGGAGAACGCTCCCTGTTGACCCATCTGACAAAGCTCCGGGCAATCGAGAGTATCCGGCATCGCCTCGGAGACTTTTTCGGTCGCTGCCATCAGTCCCATGCGAATGGGTTCTTTTGATTGGGCTGAGTGAGAGTCGAACTTGAGTAACCCTCGAGCCGCACTGGCCAGATGGTTGAGCATTTGCCGCTTCTGTTCCCGACTCGGAGTGATGGTGATCCCCGTATCGGTCATCAGAAAACGTCGATCGACCGCCAGGAGTTCCATCAGCACGACCTGACAAATCACTTGATCTGTCCGCAGGCCCTGGCTTCGATCCAGCACAGCCTTCATTAGTGCAGGGGTTGCTATCTGGCCTTTCATCAGGAGATCAGCACGCCCGGCACGAATCTCGGCAGTGGCAGCCTGAGCAGGAGCGGAAGAATCGGACGGAGCATCAATCACATCCACGATCCGGAATTGATCGAGAGAGATCCCCACAGCATCGGCCAGCTCTTGGATTTTCGGAGCAGGGCCAGTGAGTATCGGTTCGATCCAGCCGCGCTGGCTGGCCAACGACATGGCTTCGAGCACTGTCACATCAGCACCGCCAGCCGCAACAACACGCATGCGAGGCCGGAGTTGATCAAGATAAGCGAACATCACATCGAAAGATGGCAGTGGCATGCAGTCAGACACTCCTCGAAGTCGCACGATCAATCATTAGGGATGATTAATGCATTGTTGTGGCCGAAAAATGACGCGGCACCTGTATCGTCAGCAGATTATTCGGCCGGGAAGTGAGGCCGGGTATGCTGCCAGTGAGGAGTTCGCTTTTCCAGAAAGGCACCAATCCCTTCTTGTGCGTCGCTGGCCAGAGCATTCTGGGTCATCAGTTCGACGGCTTTTTGATACGCCTCGACCTCAGAAATTTCGGCCAGATCGTAGAAAGCCCGTTTGCCAATTTCGAGAGCCGTGGCACTCGCCTGGCTGATTGCCAGAACATATTCCTCAACAGCCTGATCAAGTTGATCAGCCGCAACCACTCGGTTCACCAAACCGATTTTGTGTGCTTCCGCAGCGGAAACAACTCGCCCGGTGAGCAACATTTCCATGGCGACGCGTGGCGGTACCACACGGATGAGTGGAACCATGGGGGTGGTACAAAACAGGCCAATTTTCACACCGGGCGTGGCGAATCCTGCAGTATCCGCTGCCACCACCAGATCACAGGCAGCGGCTAACTGGCAACCGGCGGCTGTCGCTAAACCTTGCACGCGAGCAATCACAGGTTGAGGTAACTTTCTGAGTCCCAGCATGACCCGCGTACAGCGAGCGAATAGATGCCGGTATTCCTCCTCTGTTCGCCCCCGCATTTCTCCAAGGTCGTGGCCTGAACAAAAGACCGGGCCTTCTGCAGCAAGTACGACAACGCGAATGGAGCGATCTTCTGCAATCGCACTCAAATGCAATTCGAGTTCTTGCAGCATGAGTTCCGAAAGGGCATTTCGACGTGATGGTCTTGCGAGTGTCAGTCGAAGTGCAGCCGCTTCGCGCTCAACTTTGACAAACGCTTCACCAGAACTGGCACCCAGCATTACGATCCATCCCCTCGAAACTGCCCGAAAACATCATGCGATAATATTCGAGCAGCAATTCAATTCAGTTTCGAGTGTTACCAGAAGAAGTACCGGCAGCACTGGCAGCAGCATTAGCAGGTGGTGCTGCAGGCTTTTCGCCCCCGAGAGCCTGCAGATTTTTCACTGCATCTCCAGGGATGGCCTGCTTCTTGATGGCAGCACGGATGATAGGAATCAACTGCTCATACACGGGCTTGGCTTGAGGGCCTAAAGTGGAGTTCGCCAGCAAGCCGCCCGGGTTTCGTTTAAGAGCATCGCGATCACTGTCGTCCAAAGGCTGGAAAGCCAGATACAACTTCACGAATGCTGAGCGAAGCATCGCTTCATCCTGCGGAGTTGACTGCATCGCCGAAGCCAGTTCCACCCCAAAGTTCGCCAATGACTGAGTGATTTTTGCAGCAGGAACTGATGGTTCATACGCAATTCGACCCAGTGCGCGGGCGGCTTCACCACGAACCAGCCAGTTCCGTTTGGGATCATTGAGGATAGCCAGCAGCGTGTTCCACAAATATGGCTTTCGCTCGGCACGGTCATAAATTGTGTCATTGGCCGAGAGGAGTTGAACAAGTCGCATCTGGTACCAGAAATGCGTATCCATGGGGAGGAGTTGATCGACTGCCGCCTGGGCAATTTCCGATTTGAGATTGGAATCAGGCTGGCCAACCTTCAGAATTCGATGCAGGCTATTGGCGGCAGCGGTCTTGATTGCTTCCGGCTGGTTAGAGTCCTTAAGAATCTCCACCAGGGGTTTAGCGGCCGGCGCATAGGCCTGAATCTGTATTCCACCTCTTGGATCGTTGGGCAGAATATCCAGTTCACCCAGCAATATGGCAACCTGCAGCCGGACGTAGAAGTTGTTGTCAAGAAGTGGCACGGCCTGCTTCACGATCTCATCGCAAAATGCTGTGCGAAAAGCCCGGATATCATCGGGACGGGTCTTGTTTTTGGCTGCAAATGTCATATCGCGAACAGTCAACTCTTGGCGAAACTTATGGAGATTTTCGCGATTCAGAGGATCTGAAAGCTGCGCCAGGCGATAACGAATTCCCCTTTTGAGGAGGTTTCTATCAGCTTCACTGGCAAGATCACCGTTGGTGACAACTGTGCTGTACTTGCTCATATCTCGTTTGAGGTCGTCGAGTTCTTTTTGTGTGGCCAGAGGTTTATCCAGCCTGGTCATCTCCAGGGCCTTAAGCGGTGGTCGATAATCGGCAGGCAGTTTCTCAGGATCGGGTGGAACCCAATCACGATTGTCACGGTCTGAGCCTGGAATCACCTTCGGTACGGCAGATGGCGTCGGTGTAAATGGACGCCCACTCATCCCGGGAGCACCGTGTGCAGGAGGAGACGAACCACTCCCATGACCTGCTGGGGAACCCTGTCCCGGTCGCGATTTTGTCTTGGGGGCAGCGTGTTGAGCATCAGCATTGCCCATGCCAGCCAGGCATATGGCCCCGCTCAACAAGACCGCCAGTGCACTTGTCGCATACTTTCCCTTTGCCGGATATGAATTTCGATTCGGTGACTGTGGCGACGTCATCATGGGATTTACGGCTGGAAATCTCTGTTGGTGCAGCACTGGAGACATGATTTTATTTTCCGCTCATCAATAGGGCTCAGAGCTGAAACTGAGAGCCGAGCCAATTACGCAAGATGTGAGGAATTCAAAGATGTGATCGGGATGTTTCAGCAAAGATAGTGTCAGTCGATGGTCAAACCACCATGCCACCACTCATAAGTTAACTCCTCATGGAACGAAAAGCCAGAACGGTCTGGGGTTCCATTGAGCAAATCTTTCCACGGAAGCGGTTCTCACTTCTCACTTTAGGTACGCCAGCTTACCGGCAGTCCGCGAAGTCGATCCCTCAGATTGACCAGCAGATTTTCTGGAAGGTGCTCTGGATATTCTGACCTGCCAATTTTGATTCTTCAGGTCTGATCAGCAAAGAGTGTGAAGAATCGATGAAACATGGCGGCTGAGCCCGCAGAATCGATTCGGCAGGACATCGAACTTTGTAAGCTCTGCCAAAGAATCTGGCTGGTTCAGAACCAGATTGCAGTAGCAGACCAAATCCGGGCCCCAAGATAACGTACAACCATCATGACACAATTTGTCGACGGATTGACCGTAGGGATTGACCTCGGAACCTCTTCCTCAGGAATCGCGAGTTTGGCGGCTGACGGACAGCCAGTCGTTATCCCGAATTCTGATGGTCAATTGATCACTCCCTCGGTCGTGGTGATCAATGACAATGGCGAAGTCGTCATCGGCCCGCATGGTGACTGGATCCGCACTGTGAACCCGGATCGGGTCATTGTGGGGATCAAACGTCAGATGGGGAATCCCGACTATTCCAAAATCATCGATGGGAATCCGCTGAATGCCGAGTTCTTTTCGGCCCTCATTCTGATGAAGTTAAAGCAGGATGCCGAGGCCAGGCTCGGTGGCCCCGTCACAAATGCCGTCATTACTGTCCCCTATTATTTTAATGATCCCTGCCGTCGGGCCACGATGAATGCCGGTCAAATTGCTGGCCTCAACGTGATTGATCTGCTGAATGAACCGACGGCTGCCACCCTCGCCTATGCCTGGCAGAAAGGGGATCTCGGCAAGCTTCAGGCTGGGGTGCCTGAGAAAGAAAAAACAATCCTCGTCTACGATCTGGGTGGGGGAACATTCGACGTCACTGTTGTCCGTTACTCGGCTTTGCAGTTTCGAGTTCTCGCAACCGATGGAGATACATTTCTCGGAGGTCTGGATTGGACCCGGCGCCTCGTCAACCATATCGCCGAACAGTTCCGTCTGAACTATCGACTCGATCCCCGTGATGATGCCCGAGCTCGCCTTGCGTTGACTGATGAATGCGATGAAGTGAAACGGGCACTTTCTGAGTTGCCTCAGGCCGCACTCGAATTCTCATACAAAGAGAAAACACTCAAACCCGTGATCACACGCGCAGAATTTGAGAGACTCACAGCCGATCTTCTGCAACGAACGCGAGACACAACAGAATTCGTGCTTGATGGAGTCGGTGTCGCCCCTCAGGAACTTGATGAAGTACTCTTGATCGGTGGCTCGACTTATATGACTGGCGTCAGCGGAATGCTCGAAAAGCTGTGCGGTCGTGTCCCGGTGCGTGTGCTGGATCCCCAGTTAGCAGTCGCCCAGGGGGCTGCTATTCATGCAGGCATTCTCCAGGCCCGCGAAACAGGTCAAGTGCTCGGGCAAACAGGGGCCGTCGTCTCGCGATTGAAATCCGTTGAAGCGGTCGATGTGAATTCCCATTCACTCGGGATTGAGATCACTCCTCCTGGAGATCGTAGTCGCAAGCTCAATCACATCATGATCCCTCGAAATACAGCCCTGCCTTGTGAGTTTAAGCAGCGATTTGTGACGAACACGCCGAATCCTGCGGGAATTCTCGTGAGGTTGCTGGAAGGCGAGACGAAGGAGATTGATGGCTGCACGTTTATTGGCGATTTTCGAATCACCGGTCTGCCAGAGAATCTCCCCGTAGGTTCACCAGTAGAACTGACTTACCGTTACGACGAAAACCGTCGCATCACGGTGGTTGCCAAAGAACTTACTGGTGGTCGCCAGGCAACCTGCGAAATCCACTGGAGTTCCAACAGTGAAGCAGGGACCGTTGACCAGATGCAGTCGTTGGTGAACAGCTTTCATGTCGACTAAGGGTGGTCTCACGAGAAAGTGTGCATGGTGCTGCCTGATCGCCATGACTCAATCGTGTTGACGGAGCCTCAGCCGCCAGCGATGACAACTTGCCATTAACCGGGCAGGCATGTTCTCACCAGCCGCGCCGACCTGCGGAACAGCGATTTTCAAAAGCTGGTGAAATGTCGTCGAGAATTGTTTCACATCTTCTCACGACGATCGATTAGACTCCGAACGAGTATTCGAACAGCATCAGCATTCATTTCGCCTTTCACCTGTCCAAATTGGGTTCTCTGTCATTCAGCAGATCCTGCGGTCATCTCTTTTGCTATGCCGATGAGGCGATCTTTTTTCATGTTCAACTGGGAAAACACATGTCCAGCGATCACCTGGCAGATACTTCACCCTTCGTCTCGACCGGTCAGTTACCACCGATGGAGTCGGTTCAATCGTGGGTGAAGCAGGCTCATACCCGCTACGGCCTCGAAACCTCGGGAGAAAACTCACAGGTCTACCCAGCCTTAGCCCGCGTGCCGAGCGATTTGTTTGGCATCTCTGTCGTCAGCACTCAGGGAGAAGTCTGCAGTATCGGAGATTGCGGATACGGTTTCACGATTATGAGTGTTTCCAAGCCATTTGTTTTTGCACTGGTTTGCGAAATTCTCGGTGCCGAAGCCATGCAGGATAAAATTGGTGTCAACGCCACTGGCCGAGCATTTAACTCCTTAGGTGCGATCGAGCAGGGAGATTCAGGTCGTACCAATCCCATGGTCAATTCGGGAGCCATTGCGACGACAAGCCTGGTTCCCGGGGACAATTTGGAAAAGAAGTGGGATTTTATCTACACGGGACTCTGTCGCTTTGCCGGAAGAGACCTGTCATTAAATGAAGAGGTTTATGCTTCGGCCTCTGCAACGAATCATCGAAACCAAGGTATTGCCCGATTGCTGGAAAGTTATGGCCGAATCTATATGGATCCTGCCGAAGCCACGGATCTCTATACGAAGCAATGCTCGCTGAATGTCACTGCGACCGATCTGGCGATCATGGGGGCCACTCTGGCTGATGGTGGTGTGAATCCTATAACAAAAGAACGTGTCGTCGATCCTTCCGTCTGCCATTATGCACTGGCTGTCATGGCCACCGCAGGTCTCTATGAAACTTCGGGGGACTGGCTATATAGCATTGGCCTCCCCGGGAAAAGTGGGATTGGCGGTGGGATTGTCACTGTTTCTCCAGGGAAAGGTGGATTAGGTACTTTCTCTCCACGGCTGGATTCTGCGGGAAACAGTGTCAGAGGCCAATTGGCTTCGAAGTTCTTGTCTCAAAAACTGGGGATGGATCTCTTTCTCTCGAAACCTGTCTGATCTGGTCGCATCAGATATTAACACGTACTGCTTATATGATCGCCACTGCAATTTAGAGAGAAATATCTCTTAAAGGATCAGCACCATGTCAGGACAATCAGCAACTGGGGAAGTATCTGGAGTGACAGTCAGAGATTCCTGGGTGCCTATGATTGTCATAGCCATGGGACAGGCTCTGATGTCTTTTAACGTTGCGGCCATCCCTGTTTCGATGGGAGGAATGATCGCCAGTTTTCAGACACCGCCGACCACAGTGGGAACAGCCATTGTACTCTATTCATTAGGTGTTTCCGGCTTCATCATGCTCGGTGCACGACTGGGCCAGCGGTTTGGATCGAAGATTTTCTTTCAGGCGTCTGTCAGTCTGTTTCTTGTCGCCATGATTGTCATGGTTTCCAGTCCCACGGCTGAAATCATGCTGGCCGCACAGGCGATGGCGGGCATGGCAGGTGCCGCATTGGTGCCAACGCTGGTCGTGCTGATTGCCGACCACTACCGGGGAGCACAGCAGGCGGAAGCGGTCGGCTGGCTGGGTTCAGCCCGGGCCATCGCAGGTGTGCTGGCATTTGTGACAGTCGGATTTGTCGCCACAATCAACTGGAGGCTGGGATTTGGAATTCTCATCCTGCATGCCTGCGCAATCCTCTTTCTCAGTCGTAAGCTGAAACCTTCCACGCCTCGGCCTGAAGTGAAGATCGATATCTTTGGTGTGTTGCTATCCGCTACAGCGATTATCATGATCAGCTTTGGTGTCAATAATATTCGCACCTGGGGATTACTACTGGCGAGTTCCTCCGCCCCCTTTAACATTCTGGGGGTGTCGCCAGCTCTTGTGATGATTACCGTCGGAATCACGATTGGTCTGGGATTTCTCGCCTGGACATCCCGTCGCGGAAGCCTTGGTGGTACTCCATTGCTGGCTTTGGAAGTGATGGGCTCTCCGCGTGAATGGGCAGCGATCTTTGCGCTGTTTGTCATTGTGGGAATGGAAGGTGCTATCAACTTTACTGTTCCACTATACATACAAGTCGTACAGGGAAGCAGCAGCCTGATGACTTCTGTGGCCATGATGCCCTTCATGCTGACGGTCTTCTTTACAGCCATTCTGATCGTCCGGCTTTATCAGAAGTTCAGCCCCAGGGTGATTGCACAGGTTGCCTTTACGATCGTTTCCCTCGGAACTGGCTGGCTGGCATTTGTTGTGCAGAACGACTGGAGTGCTCTTCCTGTGGTGTTGGGACTGATTGTGATTGGTCTGGGGCAGGGGGCATTGGTCACGTTATTGTTTAATGTGCTGGTGACATCAGCCCCGAAGTCCATGGCTGCCGATGTCGGGTCATTGCGAGGGGTGACACAGAATCTGGCCGCTGCCGTCGGAACTGCTGTGGCTGGTGCCATGCTCGTCGGGTTGCTTACATCGGTCATTCAAATCGAGAAAGCCGATAATGCCGTGATCTCGGCGGAATTAAAGGATCAGATCAATCTCGGCAATATGAACTTCTTTAGTGATGTCCAGCTTCAAGACCGCTTATCAGCCCTTCAGGCAACACCTGAAGAAATGAAAGAGGCCCTCGTGATTAACGCTTCGGCTCGCACGCGAGCGATTAAAACCGGCTTTCTCATCCTCTCAGGCCTGGCTTTATTAGCGATCTTTCCTTGTGCGTGGTTGCCGGGTTATCAGGCAAAGATATAGTTATGTTCGATCGATTCTACTGAGATGTGAGTATCACCGTCCAGAACGTGTGTTGGCAGAATCAATCAGTGCCAGAATCGTTCTCGCTGCTCACGAGTCAGTTTTTCGTATCGATCGGTATCTTCCGCCAGTTGATCAAGAAACCTGATGGCAAGTTCCCAGAACATGCTCTGGCGTTCTTTCTCTGTAAAGAGAACTCTGAGTCGCCGTGAGTAGGAGCCAAACATATATACTTGCGTATGCCTGGGGACTGCCCGTTGATTTGCCAACAGCGCCATATGCTCAATTTCCAGTAGCATGAGATGGAATCTTCGTTCCATCTCATGGTCAGAAAAGTTTCTCACCAATTCTCCCCGTTCGAGAGGAAGAATATTTGTTGTCAGATAGCTGTCGGGAGAAAACAGGCGGTCGTGCGTTTCGATAAATCGTGCCAGATTCGAAATTCGCCTGTTCCGCACCATGACAACTGAATTGAGGATGAAGACAAGCAAAGCGGTCAGTGCTGCCAGGACAGTTGCATAATCTCGTAAAGTGCTGGAATCCATGTCAACCTTCCCTTGATTTTCGAATAAGAAGGGTTGTCAAAGCTGATCCCGTGCATGTTCATCATTACGGGATCAGCTCTCGCACCATCATATCGTGGTGCCTGCTGAGATGATGCTGAGAAAACAGCACCCTAAAGAAAGAGCCACGCCTGAGAAGCGGATGCCTCGGGACGTGGCTCAAAGATGCCAGATTCAATTTTGAGATCGCAAGGAACCGGAGATTCCGGCTAAATAAACTCTAATGCCTTAGCTGGTTTTAGCTCAGCAGTTACTGGTTATTGAGCTGATGCAGCAGCCAGACCTGCCCGGAGCTTCTCTTCGCTCTCATGAGAAAGGCTGGTTTGTAGCAGAGTACCACCAAACTTTTCCACTTCAGCCAGCACTTTATCAGCCGTCATGTGACGAATCAGTACGAAGAGGGCTGCACTTCCTGGCTTGAGGGTTTCTGCCAGTTGTTTCATGAAGCCATCGTTAATACCCACGTCGGTCAAAGATCCTGAGAGCGCGCCAGCACCAGCACCAACGGCCAGTCCAAATAAAGGATTGAGGAAAATCATCCCGACCAGAGTTCCCCAGAATCCTCCACTGATGGCACCGGCCGCCGTCAGATCATACATCTGACGCAGCTTGACCTTGCCTTTATCGTCACGAACTGCCACCACGGCATCGGCCAGATCAACCAGATATTCCTTCTGCATTTTCAAAAGGGCTAGACGCACTTCCTCAGCTTTCAGTTCGTCGTCGTAGCCAATTACTACTAATGATGCCATTGAAGTTCTCCTCGTTTGCAGTCAGTTACTCGGTCAATTCGCCAAACGCGAATTTATGCCATCAATCATCACTTATTCCGGCGTGGCATTAAGCCGCTCCCTAGCAGTGTGGAGAGAAGATTTTGAAAAGACAAGCCGCCTGAGCATGATCTATTGAGAATCATTCACCTTTCGGGTGAAGCGAACTCACCAATGGATTTCATCGACGTGTTGTCATTCTTGACTGCACTGCGTGGCAATTGCGAGCGCAAGCTGGCACCCATCCATGAATTCGTCAAGGTTGATAAATTCCTTGATGGTGTGAATCTCATGCTGACCGGCTCCCATGGTGACCGTGGGCACACCATGTTTCACCAGCCAGTTGGCATCCAGACCACCATTGGAAGTTTTTGTGATTGGCGACATACCAATGGATTTTGCAGCGTCCACAGCTCGCATGACGACCGGGCTGTGATCTTCCAGATGAAACGGAGGATACGCTTTGTGGATCGTAAACTTGAGTGTCGCTCTTTGGCCATCGATCGTCGAAACGTCATTCACAGCTTTTTCAAACGCCGCCTGATAAGCCGCAGTGATCCGGGAATTAAATTCCGCGTCATGACTCCGTGCTTCGCCCTTCAAATAGACATAATCTGTAACGACATTTGTGGCATCACCGGCGGCCAACCCTTTTTTGCCACCAAAAATCCCAATGTTACTTGTTCCATAGCCGTCAGACTTCTGGATTTTCCCAAACCATCCTTGAGCATGGACATCGGCAATGGCTTTCGAAGCAATCAAAGTGGCCGAAATCCCCTGTTCTGGCGCAACTCCAGCGTGTGAAGCCAGGCCAGTGATCTCGACATGGAAGGTTTCCTGGCCGACGGCTCCGGTGACCAATTCAGCCGGTACCTTGCCGTCAAAATTGAAACACATCTGGACATCAGACACCGCTTTTGCATCGAGGTAGCGGGCACCTTGAATGCCGCTCTCTTCACGGATCGTAAACAGCAGAGTGATTGGCGGGTGGGGAAGCTGATGCTTTAACAGAGCGGCGACTGTCGAGATCAGAACTGCACAGCCTGTGCGGTTATCACCTCCGAGGCCTGTTGATCCATCAGTACAGATCTGGTCCTCTTTAAGTATTGGTTTTGCTCCCTGGCAGATGGGGACGGTATCCATGTGCGTGGAAAACATGATTCGCGGGCCGGGTTTTGTGCCAGGTAGTTGGACAAACAGATTGCCAATTTCACAAGGCAGATCAATCCGGCTGTGAGCATCATCGTTGAACATGCTCGTGGCAGGTACTCCAGCCGCAATCAGCTCTGCCTGGATGGCTTGAGAGATGGCTGTTTCCTGACCACTCAGGCCTGGAACTTTTAGTAATCGCATGAGCAGATCAATTGTCGACGAACGCTCAATATAAGCTGATAAACTGGCCATGAATAATCCTTCAATGATTGATAACGTGACTATGCAAGTAGGGGTTATCAACAGGTGAGAGTAATGTCGTCGAAAGGAAAATGAACTGCTGGAAGGTTAAATACCCCATGGTATTCCCAGTAAATACCAGACGATAAACAGGAGTATCCAGCCAGCAAAAATGAAAACAACATAGGGCAGCATTAAGGAGACAATCGTCCCTACACCGGCGTTCTTGTCATACTTTTGAGCAAAGCCGACCACCATGGCAAAGTAAACATTCAAGGGCGTGATCATGTTAATTGGCGAATCGGCAATTCGATAAGCAGCGAGAGCCGCCTCTGGATCAACATTCAATTTGACAAGGACAGGAACAAAGATCGGTGCAAAAATCGCCCATTTGGCAATGGCTCCCGTGATCAGAAAATCAAGCAGCCCGACAACGACGATCAATCCCATCAGTAGCCAGAATGGGCCGACATTGGCATCCTTAAGCATGTTCGAAAGATTCACCGCGAGGATGGTGCCTATATTGGAGTAGTTAAAGTAGGCCACAAACTGGCTGATAATCAGCAGCAGGAAGATTGTTCCGCCCAGACTACTGATGGATTTGCCGATGGCATTGATAACATCATTGGTTTTAGCAATCGTGCCGGCACCGATGCCGTAGGCAATGCCTGTGGCGAGAAACATGACCATGATGACCGCAATCAAGCCGTTCATAAATGGAGAGTTGCCAATGATGGCACCGGTCGCGGGATCTCGCAGTGGGGCTTCGGCGGGAATCGTGAGTAGTCCAAAAAAGATCAGGACACCAAGCATGGCCCAGAGCGAATAGAGGAGCCCTCTGGATTCCTGGGCTGTCAATGCCCCACTTTTTTCAATGGGCTTCTCGCCCGTGTAGGCTCCCAGTCGTGGTTCAATCATTCGCTCGGTGACTAACGTGATGATGATTGTCAGTAAGGGGACGGAAGCCAGCGAAAACCACAGATTCGCTGTCAATCCAATCGACCGTGAAGGGTCCACGAGATGAATGGCATCATTCGTGAATTCCGTCAGGACGGCATCGAGTGGCTTGATCAGCATGTTGACAGTGAACGCCCCCGCGACTGCCGCGAAACCCGCAGCCAGCCCAGCGAGTGGATGTCGGCCAATACTGAGAAAAGCAGTACCAGCCAATGGAATGAGAACCAGATATCCAGCGTCAGCACCCACACTGGAAAGAATCCCGACAAAGACCAGGATGTAGGCCAGAATGGCTTTGGGGGAAAGAATGACAAGTTTGCGAATCAGAGCCTGTATCAGGCCCGCCTCCTCGGCAACCCCGGCACCTACCATGGCCACGATCATGAGTCCCACCGCCGAGAAACCCATGAAGTTGGGAATCAACTGGGTGTAGATAAAGCGTATGCCGTCACTGGAAAGCAGACTTCGGGCCGCCGAGGTTTCTGTTTCAAGTTGATTGGTCTTTTCATTAAGAACCTGAAAACTGACGGAAGCGTTAGCCATTTCCATGACGTGCGAAACGACCACGACCACAGCAATCAGCAACAGAAAAATCACAGCGGGATGAGGGACCCGGTTTCCCACTGCTTCAACGATATCGAGCATGCGCTGGAGTACAGAGGTTTTTTTGGCGCTCTCAGGTGTTAATTCAGGATTCGAGCCGACTTCACCTGATGGCTGCATGACGACGTTCCGTATCGGTTGTTATAGATTCGTACGACACATCAGATCGATGGATATTAACAGTTCATGAAAATCGTATTGTCGACAAAGCAGTCCACCTCTGTTGGCTGCTAAGGAGTGACTGAAGCTGCCGGATAAATTGGCAGCAACCAGGGCACCATGGCGACACTGATGACGAGGACGATCACACTTAAAGGAATACCGACTTTGACAAAGTCGCTGAATGAATAATTTCCGGGAGTGACGACCAACGTATTCACAGGTGATGAAACGGGAGTCATGAATGCTGTTGAAGCCGCTAAGGCCACGATCATCGCAAAAGGATACGGCGAGGCTTGCATATCGGCAGCCATGGCTAATGCAACAGGTGCCATCAAGACGGCTGTCGCGGTGTTAGAAATGAACATTCCCAAAATGGCGGTGATCATAAACAGGATCGCCAGCACCCCACGCGGCCCCATAGTGCTGGTGATCGTTCGTAAACTTTCAGCTGCCAATTCGACTCCTCCCGTTTCCTGCAGAGCGATGGAGAAGGGGAGCATCCCGACAATCAGGATCAATGTCTTCCAGTCGATGCATTTATAAGCAGTTTCTATCGTGATGCAGCGGAATAAACCCATTAAAAGACAACCGATCAGTGCTGCCAGAACATTGGGAACGAGCCCGGAGACCATCAATCCGATCACAATGAGCAAGCTGACCACTGCATAAGAGGCTTTGCCGGGAGCTGGCAGCAAATCATGGTATTCCGAAGGATACCTCAAGGGAACAATATAATTGCTGTCTTTCGTCAAATGCCGGATGGCTTTCCAGGGGCCGATCAGCAGCAGGGTATCACCTGCTTTCAGGGTTTCTTCACGCAGTTTTTCCGTGACGGCCGCTTTGCTGCGACGTAAGCCAATCGCGGTTAATCCCGTGCGGCTGCGGAATTCGCTGGAAATGAGTGATTGTCCGACCAGTTCGGAATCAACGGGAATGATCACTTCGAGCATCCCGATTTCCTGAGCACGATCGGTGAAGTAGAGCCCACTAAGCGGCATGGGTTCGAGGGCGAATTGAGTCTTCAGAGCATCTGAGTCAGCAGGGGGCCCGTAGAAATCGACGAGGAGAACATCCCCTGCATGGAGGATTGTTTTGGCCGTGGGTTGGAGGACGGAGCGTTCGCGTTCAATGGCGACCAGACTGGCACTGGCGGCATTTCTTAAGCCCACTTCCTCGATCGTTTTTCCAACCAGTGGCGATGAGTGACTGATGCGGACTCGCTGTTCCCGCGTGGCCAGTTCATACTGCTCAACCCAACCGGCAAGCGTGGGCTGCCTCGTATCTGCTTTGGAATCAAATGGGTTGGTTGCAGGGAGCCACTTTCTCGCGATGAGCATGTAACCAATCGCTGCTAGCAGGATAGGGATTCCAAAGGGGGCAAAACTAAAAAATCGAAAACCTGTGCTGTCGGTGTTGTGTTGCTCGGCAAAGCGAATGAGTTCGCTGTTGACAACCAGATTGGGGGCCGTCGCCACCAGGGTCATCATGCCACTGATCAGGGCCGCACAACTCAGTGGCATCATTAACCGGCTGGGAGGCGTTCCAGTGCTCTGGCAAATTCTCAGTACGACAGGAATAAAAATCGCTGTCACGGCTGTGGAGCTCATCGTCGAGCCTAAGCCGCAAACGACCAGCATCAGCAGAATCATCATGCGGGTTTCGCTGCTGCCGGCTTTCACACTGAGCCAGTCGCCCAGATTTCGTGCAACTCCTGTTCGTACCAAGCCATCTCCAATCACAAACAGTGCGGCAATCAGCACAATGTTCGGGTCAGAAAAACCTCGCAGAGCATCATTGACCGTAATGATCTGTGTGAGGGGAAGCAGAGTCAGCATCAGTAAGGCGACAACATCCATCCGTGGTTTGTCGATCGCAAACATCACGATGGCGGCAATCAACAGCGCTAAAACAATTGCGAGTTCAATCGTCATGGGAGGGGCTCAAGGGATACGACAAAACTTTGGGACATGAAGGTGAAGACAGCCTGGCTGTGAGCCTGCCGACTGAGACAAAGGTAGTCTTTCCGCCTGTGAATCGAAAGCCGGAGAAGCGAGAGTTCAGCGGATCGAACATACTTTCGAAGTGCTCTTTGATCATTAATGGGTCAACTTTAAGACGATGACTCCACCAATGATCAGCAGAACTCCCAGCACTCTGCCAAAAGTCACGGGGCGCCGTACCACGCAATGCCGATGGCGAATGTCCCCGCCGCTCCGATGCCTGTCCACACGGCATAAGCTGTCCCAATGGGAATATGCCTCTGAGCCAGCCAAAGCATCCAGCCACTTAACCCCATGAGCAGTGCAGCGGTGATCAGCCCGGCCCAGCGAGACTCTTGGGCCTGAGACATCTTCAAGCCCACAGGCCACCCAATTTCCAGTAAGCCAGCCATAATCAGATACAACCAGCCCATGCTTGTCTCCTGTTCGATTGTTCGATTCCTTGACCGTGCTGAGCCAGTCCACATTCCTGTTCAAGAAGTGACCGACAAAATTCATTGCTTAGGGGAGTTTAACGATCCCGGCACTGCCTGTCGTGGCAGGGCTGGTGATGGCACCTGCTGGAACTCCCCAGATTGACGATCCGAGGCCAGTGGGCATTTCTCTCGAGATGTGATTGTTTTGAATGACTGTGGCTCGCTCAGGAGTTATCGTAAAAGATTCGCATTTGAAGGGTGGACAACACAAACTGCCGCCTATATAGTTTCCAAGGAAACTAGAATGTCATAGGGGCAGGAGTGAAGAAAACCAGCCAGATCGAAGACCATGTCGGCTATTGGTTGCGATATGTCTCGAACCATGTTTCCCATGCGTTTGCGCAAAGGGTCGAGCGACAAGGCGTAACTGTCGCAGAGTGGGTACTGCTGCGTGAATTGCTCGATACCGGGGCGGTCAATCCCAGTCACCTGGCGGCCAAAATAGGGATGACCCGTGGTGCCGTCTCAAAGCTTGTCGAGAGACTCCTGCAGAAAGATCTCGTTGTCAGATCGCATTCAGAGAATGATCGGAGGTATCAGACAATTGATCTGTCACCCGGCGGCAAACAGATCGTTCCTGTTCTAGGGAGACTGGCGGATGAAAACGACAATGAATTCTTCGGTCATTTAACACCAGATGAGAAGACCTCGCTGTTCAATCTCCTTCAAGAGATTGTTCGTCGGAACGGTTGGAAAAACGTTCCAGTGGAATGAGTGAGTTATCTACATACGGAAATCAAGGTCATGAACACTGATCAAATTCGAACGGTTGAGTTTTGTGCTCAAGGAGCATTGACAGGTGCGCTGACATTTCCGGAAATCGTCGGCAAGCTCATTCAATGTGGCATTGAGCGATACCATGCCGATTATAGTCGGCGAGAAATCACCTATTACCTGGAAGACGGTGACTCGCAAGTGGTTTCCACGCCTCATCCTTTGGATGTAACGGGATTTGAGTTTTCAGCGGCGGATGTTGCGGCCGCTGTTCAGGAGAGTCAAAGGGGCGAACATAGCTACCTCGATTTTATCCGGAAAACGATGGCAGCAGGTTGTGTGGGTTACTTCGTACAGATCACGGGTCGCCGGGTGATCTATTTCGGAAGGGACGGCGATTTCCATATCGAATATTTTCCCGATGCTCCCTAACGCGAACCTCTCCGGAAAGGCCGTGTCTGCGGAACGGAAAAAGTTCATACTGGCAGAGGCATCCCAGCACAGTCTCGGAGAGATCGGGAAGTCCCGCTCAGTGGAATGCAACCAACTACGCATTGATGCCCGGGGAAGTCAGCCATGCAAGCCGTTATCTTCATGGGCCTGCAAGCGTCAGGAAAATCGTCCTTCTATAAAGAATGGTTTTTTGCCACACACGTTCGCATCAGCCTCGATCTTTTGCGGACTCGGAACCGGGAACGCAGGCTGATGTCCATGTGTCTGGAGACACAGCAGCCGTTCGTCATTGATAACACAAACCCGACTCGGGAAGAGCGAGCGAAGTACATCGACTCCGCAAAATCGGCCAAATTTTGCGTGGTCGGATACTACTTCCGATCCCAAATCACAGAGTGCATCGCTCGAAATCAGCAGCGTAGTGAACCTGTGCCGGAGATCGGCATCCTGTCCACGGCCAGGAAACTGGAGCTTCCCACATTCGAGGAAGGTTTCGACACCCTGAAATATGTACGACTGACACAAGCGGGTTTCGTCGTCGAGGAGTGGAACGAAGCCGCCAGTGACGTCTTGTATCGGTAGCTGGTTAGAAACATTAATAAATTCTGGGTATGGGCGGAATAGTCAGGTCAAACAACCATGAAATTCGACGATCTTGACAACAAGATGAGGGTCTTCGAGACCGCTGCCGACCTGTGCGTGCTGCCCGGTGTGTTCATGGTCGCTCGTCTCGATGGTCGTAGCTTCACCCGGTTGACCAAAGATGTCTGCCAGTTTGAGGCTCCTTTCGACGAGCGCTTCCGCGACCTGATGGTTTCCACCACGGAGTCACTGATGACCTGTGGCTTCCGGGTACTGTACGCCTACACTCAAAGCGATGAGATTTCGCTGCTCTTTGATCCAGAGGAACAACTCTTCGGCAGGAAGCTGCGGAAATACAATTCTGTACTGGCAGGTGAAGCCAGTGGCCAGTTCTCACTGAAGCTGGGGCGACCGGCCTGCTTCGACTGTCGGATTTCTCAATTACCAACGAACGAGCTGGTCGTGGACTACTTCCGCTGGCGTAACGAAGATGCCTTTCGCAATTCTTTAAATGCCTGGTGCTACTGGACTCTTCGCAAGGGTGGCCAGACCGAGCAGCAGGCCACGAAATCGCTGCTCGGCCTGTCCGTGAGTCAGAAGAACGAGTTGCTTTTCCAGAGCGGCATCAACTTCAACGATCTCCCGAACTGGCAGAAGCGGGGAATCGGTTTGTGCTGGGAAGCGTACGATCAGCCTGCCTTGAACCCTGTGACAAAGGAAGAGGTCACGGCACGTCGTCGCCGGATTCATACCAACTTCGATCTGCCGATGAAAGACGACTACAGCCAATTCGTGCGGTCGTTCGTTTCCCAACCTCAAACACAAGGAGCCTGACGATGGGTACTTCCTACGGTGATTTCACCAAGTATCCCCGCACGCCCCATCTGTTTGGGTCGAAAGGGACGGATGATGACAAGCATCTTGGCGAGGCAGAATCGAAGGCGTTCATCGCCGACGACACGCTGATTGTCGAAGAGAAGATCGACGGCACAAACGTCGGCATTCACTTCCTCGATTCCGGTGAGATGGTCCTGCAGTGCCGGGGACATCTCATCACCGAAGGGATGCACCCGCAATACGACCTGTTCAAGCAGTGGGCGGCGGTAAAGCGACAGGCACTGGAGGGGCAGCTTGAGAACCGCTTCATTCTGTTCGGGGAATGGGTCTACGCGAGGCACTCGATTCATTATCGCAAGCTGACGCACTATTTCTTCGAGTTTGACATCTACGACAAAGGGCAGAAGGAGTTCCTCAATCTGAATCGTCGGTTGTCAATTCTTGAAGGAACGGGAATTCAGACGGTGCCAGTGGTTCATATGGGCCGTATGGATCGTGACGACCTTGAAGACCTGATTGGCCCCTCGCAATTCGACAGCTATTTTGAAAACCCCGTCACAAAACGCGCTGACAACCTGATGGAAGGTCTGTATCTGCGGACGGAAGCAGCGGGCGTTGTCACGGGAAGAGCCAAGTTTGTGCGTCCTGAGTTTGTCGAGAAGATCAAGCAAAGCTCGCATTGGCAGCACCAGATCATGGTGCCCAACCTGCTGGCGGATGATGTGGATATCTGGTCATGAAATGGGAGCAACTCAGACAGTCATCGCTGGAAGACATAACGGCCTGGGCGGAAACCCAGCCGTGGTGTCAGGCGATGGCGGACTGCGCACAGGATGCCGAATGGCATTCGGAAGGCGATGTCTGGACTCATACGAAGATGGTCCTTGGGCAACTGCACGCCCTGAAGGAGTGGCCGTCTCTGACAGGATACGAGCAGACTGTCCTAGTCTTCACCGCACTGTTTCACGATGTCGCCAAGCCGCTGACGACCGAAGTTGATCCCGAAACGGGTAGGGTGCGATCCCCAAAACATGCCGTCAAAGGGGAGCATGTCGCTCGCAATATCCTGCGTGATCTGGGATGTGACCTGGAGACTCGTGAAAAGATTGCCCGGCTGGTTCGTTACCACGGACGACCGGCCTTCCTGCTCGAACGTGACGAGCCGACCCATGAAGTCGTAAGACTTTCGTGGTTGGTCAACAACCGGCTGCTCTATCTGTTCGCTCTGGCCGACACCCGAGGCAGAGACACCGATTCAATGACCCGGCCCGAAGAGAATCTGAACTTCTGGAAGCTCATGGCCGAAGAATCCGGCTGCTATGACCAGCCGTATCCATTCGACACCGACCATGCTCGATTCACATTCTTCCGGCAGGAGGAACCCAACCTTCATTACGTTCCGCATGAAAACTTCTCCTGCACCGCGACGCTCATGGCCGGTCTTCCGGGCAGTGGCAAAGACACATGGCTCTCCAGAAACCGTCCCGACTTACCGGTTGTTTCGTTAGACGATATTCGAAGTGAGCTTGGCGTTGATCCGACTGATAATCAGGGAGGAGTGGCGCAAGAGGCCCAGGAACGCTGTCGAGAGTTTTTGAGAGCAGGAACATCGTTTGCCTTCAATGCCACAAACACGATGCGACAGACCCGCGGGCGCTGGCTTGATTTGTTTTCTGACTACAACGCCCGCATCGAAATCGTCTACTTAGAACCTGCGTTTGACACGCTGTTGCGACAAAACAAAGCGCGAAGCAAATCTGTTCCTGAACCAGTGATCCGCAGGCTGGCTGAAAAATGCGAGCCGCCGACGTGGATGGAGTGTCATCGTCTGATACT
>VFQR01000788.1_pt1 | contig 33013 bp, 18 predicted proteins | sample 3512321 | NCBI WGS metagenome assembly VFQR01 (sample SAMN10412374, study PRJNA504923) | tailings metagenome | isolation source: Relicate 3 Philex TSF1 revegetated site | place: Philippines: Tuba, Benguet | collected 2017-08-29 | reverse complement strand
CCTCAATTTGTGCCTGATTATTCTCTCCTTCTTTAATTTTTTTGAGGATGTTTCGGCATTTGGGTTTCGTAGTTTTGCGTAATAAATTCATTGATTAATTCTAAGGTTTGTTGGGGTAACTTCCGGTTGCGGTTCCCTTTTTTATGGGAGTGATTTAAAAGCCCAATATAGCCGTAACCGTACTGTTGTTGAGCCTGTTTATATTTGGCTAGCCAATCCCTTAAAGTGCGTTCTGGGACTGTTGGATTTTCTATTTTTTGACCTAACAATATTGGTTCAATACTTCTGTAACGTCGGTTAGCATCTTCTAAATCTTTTTGGCTTGCACTCCTTAATATTGAATTTAATTCGTCGGGGTTACTGCCAGCATACATCTGTCTATTAACTGTTATTTGACCCAGCCGAATTTTACTCTCTAGTTCAGTAACTGGTAGGTCAATCAACTCCCCTAATTCAGAGCGCAGAGTAATTTGTGTATGACCAACTTTTATCAATGTATAGATTTGACCATCCCAGTTTATTTGTTCTTTTGTCACTAAATTTATGACTGGAAGAGTTATTGTATCTGCACTTCGCAATGACAAAAATATCGATTTATGGGAAGAAGCATACTCTCGGTTGCAAAAAACTTGGCATTGTTCTGGCTCAACTAGTAAGCACGTCTCTAAATCTATATAAATCTGCTCGCTAGCAATTAAAAAATAAATCGAATCTGCGCTAATTCCTAACTTATTGTCAAGCAATTGATTCAGAGTTATTCCTGGTTGGGCGCGAACAATATTTTCAATTAACTCCTCTGACCTATTCCTCAGATTTTTGGATTCATCAATAGCACGATAATAATCTTCTAAAAAGGTTAGATTGCGGTATAAAATCCAATTAATTTTAGCATCTGAAAAAATTTGAAAATCAAATCCAAATTGTGCGGCATACGATAAAGCAGGTGGTGATAACCAATCACCATCACTATTAAAGCTGTAACGATGAGGCTGTTTGACAAGCAACTTTTGTAATTCTTTTTCTGTTTTACACTCTACCCACCCAGCGCTCGAAGCTCTGATAACGAAAAAGTCCGGGGTGTAGAAAAATCCAAGATTTCTTCCCGACTTGGACTGGTAATTTATTTTAAATGCCGGAGGTTGGTCGTAATATTCCAGAACCTCCTCATCATGCTCTAGTTCATATATAAAGGGAAGCTCAACTTTATGAGACTCAAATTGAATGCTTTTTTGATTCTTTTTGCTGGGATAAAAACCTGAAACATTCTTTCTTCCACCCCCTACTCGTCGTGCTGGCTCACTAGAACGAATATCTGTAAGAGTTGAGATTGATGATTTTGGTAATTTTTGGTCGCTACACCATTTTTTAAACTCGTAATCGGTGAGCATTTTTCTTACTCCCTGAAACTTGAGTTAGACATGCAGTCTATAACAATGGCACTTCAGAAGTAGCAAACACTAATTAATTGCGAGAAACAGTAGCCGATTATTACTCAAGCCATTGCATGGGATCTGATGTGTTATTAATTGTAACTCTAGCTACAAAAGCGTTTTGAACGAGTCATCTAATTTAACAATTTTGGCACGTTTATTGTTCCATTTTTAGTTTTCGGCAGTATTATCATTCCAATTGCCGAATTTTTGGCATCAGTGATTAACGTCAGAATAAATGTTTTGAGCTTTGTCGTGGCAATATTATGGTAACAATTTTGGCAATATTATCCTTCCACCGACACCAAGCTTTGCAATCACGAAGTAAATAAACATAAGTTATTAATTCATGCCAATGCATCATAGTTAGACAAGTTAAATCACTACGTAAAGTGAGAACTTCTAGAGATTCAACTAATTTAGATGTATACCAACCACTAAAGTTTAGTAACTTGATATGAGAACGATTTGTAAAAGTCCTACCAATAATTCCCTTACAAGATACCGATAAATCATCATGCCCCCAAAAAAATGGGTAGATTTTATACTTGATTAATTTATCCGGGGTAACACAATGAACCTCAGCTAAACGAATGAGATAACTAATTAAACTTTCACATTCAATAGCTCCAACATTAATTGGCTCTAAAAAATATAAAACACTACGTTCTGGGAGATCCGGAGTATGCAAATCATAACTTCGATAAAAGGTTAATTTGTCAAACTGCATTTTCACTGCCTATTGAATCTCGTTTTGGCTTACGAGTTCCCACTAGTTTTTTGCGTTTTTTCGCCTCAACATCTTGAGATTTTATTTCAGATTTTGAGGTTGTTTGTTGTTTGGATATAGGTGGACAGCGTAAACCTAAGTCTTGATATAACTCTTCTATCTTTCCTTCAATTTCTGCATATCTAGCTTCTCCTTCTTTAATATATTTGAGAATATTTCGACATTGACCAACTGATAAAGCCCTTTTCTCTAAATGTTTGAGCGTAACAGTAGAAGCATCCTCGTTTAATGCTTCTCCAAGGGCATTTCTTGACCAATTTTTGAGGATGCCAACACATCCCAAACTGCGTGAATACAAATATTCCCAATGTGATAGAAAATCTGGTGGCTCTCTTGTTGGTATTTGACACTGAAAATTCCAAATTACTGAGTGCCAAATTTCTCTATCTTCTATAAATTCGGCATTGTAACGAGGCAGATGAACATAAATACTACGCCTACTTAATTGGTCGCCTATATCATGAAGAGTCAGTAAATCGTAAGTTCCAATTAATCCATGCAAAACATGAGTGAGAGAAGCTAATGATTTAATTGCTTCAGGTACGTCTGTTAGTTTTCTTCCACTAGCTACAGCTAACAAATGATGTGCTTCATCAATAAAAAATATTTTCGGTCTTCTCTGTTTCAAAGCTTGTTCTAGTGCCCATCCTAATTCAGTCTCTAAAATTGCTGGTTTAATTGTTAATTGACCATCAGGATTATGATACACACCCGAAGTTCCATAATTTATCTTATTTTGAATTAGCTCTGGTGCTTCTGCCAGTGCATACAAACAACGTTTAAGATGGTCTTTGAAATTGAATAACCCTCCTGAGAATAAACGTGCCTCAATACTAGCAACAGGAATACAACCTTTGTTAACTTCCAATAAAGATAAAGAAGATTCGGTGATCCATTTTTCGATGAGGAGACGTAATTTTGTTTTACCTACTCCTGTTGGGCCAACAATAAAAATAATTCGTGAATCTCCACAATCATTTATAATTGGCTTGAGAGTTTCAAAAGCAATATCCAAATAGGGATGTGCCATTGTATATGAGTCATAATAAGCCAGTCTTTCTGATGCTGAAGCTGTATGATATTCAGATGGAAATTGTTGGTTATTTCCCATATATAAATGCTTAATATTTCTTAAATACTTTGAGTTTCTCTTGGTTAATAGATTCTTTTTCCTGTATTGTGGGATGATTATTTTGTTTAATGGCTGTATCAGCTAAGTCAATATCTTGCAAGTTGCTGTAAGGGTTAACGTTTGGTAAACCACCATTGATTACTTGAAAGACCTCAAGTGTTTGTAAATCTCTTAAACGTTGTGCAAGTAAAGCTTCTTCTGCTTCAGTACTAGCCATAAATTCCGCTAATTGTTTGCAGCGAATTTTATCAGAACTTGCATGATTTTGTTGATGTTTCTTCAACTCAGCAGTAGCTAATTGTATTTCTTTTTCGGAACGACCTCTAAATAAAGGATAGTATTCGCTAATACATTCTACCCAAAGTCCATGAATATAAGCGTAAGCAACTCCAGCATTAAATGGGTCGTATCTAACATTAACTAAAGTTCTTTCTACCTGTGGGTCACGGAATGCGTTATGCCAATAATATTTGTTATCTATTTTTATTCCTTTACTAGGTTGAACTAAGGCTTTACCTTTTTTTGTTGTTGGCAAAGTTAGGATACGAAAATTATCATCATTAGGAATTAGGCGACCGTTACGGCTACCGAATTGGTTAATCCCTCTTGTAAAAACTTCATGGGGGCTTTGCCCAAGCAATGCTGGATGCTCAGTTGTGTCATAAATAGCGTAAGCCCACTCTGTTAGATACATATATAGCAATCCTAAAGTCCAAACTGAGAGATTTTTAGGATTGACAGATTTAGTCATTAATCTGACTTTTTTAGCGATTTGGGTATTACCTGCCAGATTATACAAAAACTGGGTATTGGTTGTTCCAAATAACCTCTCACAAACGCTACTAAATCTAGGGTTTGCTGGTGGTCGTCTTTTGAGAGTACATTCAAATATTGCTAATAATGTTTCAAAGTAACTGCTATAAAATTCCTTGCCGTTATCAGTAACAATTATTTGAGGTAATCTTGAATAGCGTTGAACACAAATTCTTAACACCATCATACAAGAACGATAAGATGGTGGGTCATAACTGATATAAATAGCTAAAATTCTTCTGCTAAACGCATCCATTAATAAAGTTAACCAAGGTCTTCCTAAAACTTTTCCTGTTTGAGAACATCTCAGTTCAATATCTAATTCTGTATGGTCAATATGAGCAATATGAAATGGGAAATCACCATGTCGGGGTGTGGATAATTCTAGTTCCCAGTAAAATGCTGACATTTCATACGCCGCACGATGACCTGAGCGTTTTTCTACTTGGGAATGTTTTGGATATTTTTTAATCTCGTTTATGAAGGTTTTATAACTAGGAATTTGGTCATCCCCAATCCCAGCTTTTGAACAACTGTGAACAAATGAAGCGTAAACAGCTTGTTTAGTTTTTTGCTTTTTGTTCTCATATTCTTCAGTAATAAATTTTGATAAAATCTCTATAATATGTTGAGGTAGCTTTCGATTATGATTGCCTTTACGGTGATTTAAGGATATTAGCCCAAGATAGCCATAACCGTACTTTTCTTGTGCTTGGTAATAATTATGAAGCCAACGTCTTAATGTCCGTTCTTTTGGTCTATCAGTTGTGATTGATTGCTCATCTAAATAAGGTTTTAATAGACTGAAACGACGGTTGGCATTAATTAAATCTTCCGTTGAAGCCTGTTTTAATATTTCCATCGCTTGTTCATAGATAAGCGATTGATTTTTCTGGGGATTTATCTGGATTTTTCCGGTATTAACTAAAACCCAAAAATCAGATAGCTTCAATTCAATTGTCTCAAATTCTTTAGCGCTAAGTAATAAATAATCTTGACCAACTAAAATAATATTTAAACAAACTCCATCATAAAATACTGACGTACCTGGAATTATGTTAACAATAGGCGTAATCATTTGCTCTGAATTTTCCGTGCAAATAATCGCCTTCAAAGCATTCTCTACCACACGAGATTGAAACACCTGAGATTTATCAGCTTCTACTAAAAGGTATGCAGTTAAATCTACGTAGATTTTTTCTGTGGCTATTAGATTATAGATATGATCGGCATTGACTCCTTTATAATCTAATAACTTGGCTATAGAAATTCCTGGGTGTGCTTCTACTAATGACGTAACTATGTTGTAGTTATCATCGAGTTGGAATGACAAACCATTTTTATAGTAATCTTCTAAAAACTCTAAATTACGTTGTAACGTCCAATTAATTTTGGCATTAGACCAAAGTTGAAAATCAAAACCGAACTGTTGGGCATAATAAAACCCTGGTGGTGATTGCCATTTGTTGTTATTATTACCAATTTGATAGCGGTGAGGGCTTTTTTGTGCTAATTTTTCTAATTCACTTTCGGTTTTACACTCTACCCAACCCGCACTATGAGACCTAATAACAAAAAAATCTGGAGTAATTATTACGCCTAAATTACGCCCTGATGCTGAAGTATATTGAATTTTAAAAGGTGGTGGTTGGTCGTAATATTCTAAAACATCTTCTGCATGTTCCAACTGATAGATAAAAGGCAGTTCGACTTTATGAGATTCAAATTGAATCGTTACACCCATCTTGCGGGAAGGATAACGTCCCGAAACGTTTTTACCTCGACTTCCTACGCTACGAGATGGCTGTGCGTTGCGAATTTTTTCAATCTCAATAATTGCTTGATTTGAAAGGTCTTGGTTTACGCACCATTGCTTGAATTCTTCTTGTGTCATCATGGTTGCACCCCATCATTACACAACACAAACATTCTTTGGCTTGACAGACTCTAGTATCTTTTATATATCTATAGTGATGTAAATATGATGTAAATTATCTAAATTTAACCTTACTCTTAAACTCATAGAGCATTTAGTTTATACATACTGGTAGCATTTAGAGTGAGCAAAAGAATTAACGTTACGTTGCCGGATAGTGTCTTAGAGGATTTAGAAGTATGGGCTGCATTTCAAGGTCGTCCTACAGCTAATCTTGCTGCTTTTTTGATTGAAATGTCGATTAAATTGGCCAAAAATAGTGGTGAATTTCCCAATAATTCTTCAGTTATAACTAGCAAGCCTCAGTCATAAATTAGACAATTAATTTTTGTTAAAGTTGCCCGATTATTTTGTTGATAATCTATTCTTAACCTTCATTCTTAAAGCATTACTTGCTTGACGATTGTCGATGAAGTAGGCACTACGTAAAATTGTTCGACTCTAATTGCTGAAAGTATTGATATATCTTGTTTTTATGCCCAAATTTTATTAAGAATAAAAAGCTACATAAGTATTACTGAACTAAGAAAAAATATCTGCACTTACGGAACGGTTTATGCTTCCATTTTGCGTACTAGGACAAAAATCCCTTAGCGGGGCCTTTTGTATTGGGAATTAGTTCTGGTGCAAGTTTAGGTGTGGCGTTAGTTGTGCTGACAGCAAGTGTAACCACACCAACATTATTAACAGATTTAGGGATAATTAGTGATTTTGGTTTAGTTATAGCAGCAAGTCTCGGTGCAGCATCGGTTTTAGGAATAATGTTAGTTGTTTCTCGCCGAGTGCAAGACACAATGACGCTACTGATTTTAGGTTTATTGTTTGGTTATGCTACTAGTGCAATTGTGAGTATCTTATTGCAATTTAGCTCAAAGGAACGCATTCAAAGTTATATTATGTGGACTTTTGGTAGTTTTGCTGGCGTGACTTGGAGACAGTTAGTTGTTTTAATTCCAATAATAGTTTTGAGTTTATTGGGAGCATTGTTGCAATCAAAATCTCTGAATGCTCTTTTACTGGGTGAATCTTATGCACGTAGTTTAGGTTTAACTGTGCAGAAAACCAGATTTTCAATTATTACTAGTGCATCTATATTAGCAGGTACAATTACTGCTTTTTGTGGCCCTATAGCATTTTTAGGTGTGGCAATTCCCCATTTGTGTCGTAGTTTATTCAATACTTCCGATCATCGAATGTTAATCCCTAGTGTAATAATCATGGGTGCAATCTTAGCGTTAATTGCTGATTTGTTTTCTCAACTTTGGGTAAGTCAGATGGTTTTACCGTTGAATGCTATTACTGCTTTAATTGGTACTCCTGTTGTCACTTGGGTAATTCTGCGGCGTAATTCCCAAAAATCTTTTCCGTCATGAGTAATCCAATTTTAACAACTCACAATCTGACTATTGGTTATAAGACATCCAGAAAAACTGTTCGGTGTGTGGCGAGGGATATTTCTGTGTGTCTGGAAGCTGGGGAATTGGTGTGTTTACTGGGGCCGAATGGTGCAGGTAAGTCTACATTAGTGCGATCGCTTGCCGGAATGCAACCCCCAATCCTTGGGGAAGTCCGACTCTTAGGCGAAAACATCTATCATTTACAACCACAGAACTTAGCCAAGCGGTTGAGTTTGGTGCTGACGGAAAGGGTTGATGTGGGAATGTTATCAGCCTATACTCTGGTGAGTTTGGGACGACATCCTTATACTGACTGGTGGGGAAGGTTAACGCCTGAAGATGAAGCAATTATACATTGGGCTATAAAGTCTGTGGGTGCGCTACATTTGGCTGCGCGTCAAGTTAGCGAACTTAGTGATGGCGAACGTCAAAAAATTATGATTGCGCGTGCTTTGGCGCAGTCGCCGATGGTGATGTTGCTGGATGAACCAACGGCATTTTTAGATTTACCGCGACGGGTAGAAATTATGCAATTGCTGCGTCAATTAGCGCGAGAAACTAAGCAAGCGATTCTCCTTTCTACTCACGATTTAGATTTAGCTTTGCGTCTGGCTGATAAAGTTTGGCTATTAACAACTAATGGAATTTTACACATTGGCGCACCAGAAGATTTGGTCTTAAGTGGTGCATTTGCTGATACTTTTAACAGTGAAGGCGTAGAGTTTGATATGTTTTCTGGTGAGTTTAATTTACATACATACCACAAAGGAGACATTAACTTAATAGGTGAGGGTATCGCCTCCGTGTGGACTACTCGTGCTTTAAAACGTGTAGGATTTCAAGTTTATCAAAGTAAAAATGACTTACCAACTTCAATAGAAGTAATATCAAATTCAAAACAATTTATGTGGAAAATTACCAACAACCATAATATATATACTTATAATTCATTGTCCGAAATAATAAAAGTTTTCAATTTATTATAGAGATTGCTGCTATAATTTAGGTGTACATTAATAACATAAATGAAGAAGTTAAATTACTTCTATATATGTTCATCTGATTTGATAAATTAATGTACTCAGATTAATAGTGCGATTGCAAAGGCGTTTGAGCAATGGAGCTTCATGAGTGATTGCCAAAATACCTACCTCATGCTCTCTAGCATATTTAATCACAACCTGCCAAATTAGAGCTTGAGTATTAGCATCTAGCATTGCCGTCATTTCATCTGCAATTAGGTAGCGAGTATGAGAATTGAGCGATCGCGCTACTGCAATCCGTTGCAATTCACCCCCACTGAGTTCATGAGGATAGCGATTGAGCCAACTTTGGTGAATGCCCAAAGCAGCTAGTAAATCATCTGAAGGCGGTTGTCCTTCTGCTAAAATTTTGCTAATTCGCCAGCGCGGATTGACAGCCAGTTCCGGGTTTTGAAAAATCAGTTGGACAGGACAATAACTACTGCTGGGTAAGGGTTGACCATTACAAGTTACCTTTCCTTGAGTCGGTTGCAGATATCCCGCTAGGAGTTTACCAATTGTGGTTTTACCCAAACCGCTCGGCCCAGTCAAGCCCACAACTTCGCCTCTGGCTAATTCCAAACTAAAATCTTGCAAAATCCAGCTTTGCTGGGAATGGTAACGAAAAGATAAATGTTCAGCCTTCAACATGAATACACCTCACGGGAGCGCCCCGTACTATCCGAACTTGGGGTCTAGTTTCCCAGCAAGCCTCTGTTGCTACAGGACAGCGATCGCCAAATAAACAACCAACAGGTAAAGCTTCTGGGCTGGGTTGACTACCGGGAACTGGGATAAACTCATTTTGGGGAAGCGATCGCCATAAGGCTTGAGTATAAGGATGACGCAGATTTCCAGAGGTAAAATCACCAGCCTTCGCCACTTCCAGAGTTGTCCCTGCATAAAACACAGCCACTTTATCCGCCACTTGCAACGCTGCTTCTAAGTCGTGGGTAATTAAAATGACACCTTTACCCTCACTAGCCAGTTCCCGCAGATGATTCAAAGTCTCTACAACAACCTCTGGATGCAGCCCAGGAGTAGGTTCATCAGCAATTAATAACTCAGCACATCCTATTGCTGCTGTAGCAACCAGCACTCGCCGCGCCATACCTCCAGAAATTTGAAAAGGATACTGCTGTTTTACCGACGCAGCCAGACTATAACGGTCAAATACTCGATCTACTTGTTGTTTAGCTTTTATCTTAGGTAATCCACTTAAATGACCTGCACGATGCACCTGAGAACCAACACGCATCAAAGGATTAAGGTAGCTTATGGATTGGGGAATCAGGGCGATTTGCTTTCCCCGCAACTGCGCCTGACGTTCTACAGTTAACGGTTCTCCCTGAAAAATCATCTGTCCTGTTACTTGGGCGTTGTGCGGTAATATACCCAAGATGGCATGAGCGAGTAGACTTTTCCCTGAGCCACTAGAACCAACAACTGCAACGACTTCACCAGCATTAACCTCTAAATCTAAATCGGAAATTACGGGTAACTGCTTTTGAGTCAGTCCTGCATCATACATTGAAAAAGTGACACTTAAGTTGTTAACAGATAGCATAACTAATTCACTCATTGCTATTTGTGGATAGACGCGATCGCGTGCGTCGCGGCTACTTTTCTAATCAAAGAGAGCTTCAACATCTCGCGCACCATGAAGAATTCTCACTACTTCTATTCCATTCTCTAGAGGACGATAAAAGATAACGTAGTTTTTTACAGGAAAACTACGAATTTCTGCCATAATCTCCGAACGTTCCTTACCCATAAATGGATGCTGTGCAATGGTTTGTAGCGCGTCATTTAACACTTTTAAAAACTTGTCTGCGCGTTCTTTGTCTTGGGTTGCAATATATTTCCAAATTTCCTTGAGGTCTGTTTTCGCTTCAGGTCTTCTAACAATACGGCTCATAAATCACCGATACTTACAGTTCTTTCGCTGCTTCGCTAATTATTTCCTCCATATCCAGAGGTTCAACTGGCCCACTGTCTAAGCCAAGTTGAATTTCCCGACGAAGCTCTTTTAGTTTTGCTTTGCGTAAGTCCTCTTTCTCTTTTAGAAGCCGCAATCCTTCGCGGATAACTTCGCTTTGCGATTGATAAAGTCCACTGGAAATAAGTTCGGCAACGAAATCATCGAAGGTTTTCCCAAGATGTACATTCATGGTTGACTCCCATCATTGCTGAATCTTTACTTAATAACTTCAGCATAATCCCATAAGCTAACAATAAATGTCAATTTTTGTTAGTTTAATTTGACAATTTTGAATTGTTATCCCTGACTTGTTTTGGGATCGAGCAATGCACGCACACTTGCACCCAAGATATCAAATGCTTTGACAGCAAGTAATAGAGCCATTCCAGGTAATACAGAAAGCCACCAGTAACCTGCTGATAAGTAGCGCATTGATTCTGATAGTATGATACCAAGGGCAGGTGTTTCTGGCGAAAGACCCAAACCCAAGAAGGTAAGACCAGCCTCATGGAGAATCGCATGGGGAAACTGTAAAATCAGCCCGACGATGAACTGGGGAAAAAGGTGGGGTATCATGTGATGACGGGCAATCCACAAAGGCGATCGCCCCAATTTAGAAGATAGTTGCACATAGTCGGAATTCTTAATTTGCAAAACCTCTGCTCGTAGGAGTCTTGCTAATGCCATCCAGTGAGTAATAATGATGGAAATTAACAAACCCCCCACTCCACCACCAGCCGCAAATGCCACTAAGATAATCAGCACCAAATGAGGTAGGCTAAAAAACACATCAATTAACCAAGTGATAGCCACATCGACTTTACCACCCATAATTGCGGAAGTTGTGCCTAACACCAGTGCTAACACTGCACTACAGATAGCAGTGAGTAACCCCACCCATAAACTCAGGCTCAATCCATGCAACGTGCGGGTGAGCATATCCCTTCCCAACCAATCAGTACCGAAGGGATGAGCAAAGCTAGGTGGTTGATTTTGAGCTTGCAAGTTGATTTCTAGTCCATCTGTGCTGATAATTTGAGTACCTAAAAGTAGAATTATCAGCACGAATAAACAAAGGAATGCGATCGCTAAAGTTTTACTCCGGCGATTACCCAGAATTGAGAGATGACGTTTTCTAGTGAAAGAAGCAGGAATCGCAATTCTTTGTTTCATGGCGTGGGATTCCCAAGACGAATACGGGGATCAATGATTTGATAAGTGAAGTCTGCTAAAGCATTACCTGTGAAGACAAACACTGCACTAAAGAAAACAATACCCACCAGTAAAGGTACATCACCAGAAAGTGCAGATTGGATTGTTGCATCACCCAAACCAGGATAGCCAAACACTTTTTCCGCCAGCACGGAACCACCAAACAATTCACTCAGACTCGCAAATTGTAATGTAATCGCAGGTAAGGCAATATTTCGCAAACCATGATGCAGAATCAACCCTGTTTTTGTTTCTCCTTGAGCATAGGCGAACAAAGCAAAGTTGCTGTGGAGAATTTCGATCAGTTTTTCACGAGTAACTAAGGCAATAGTAGCAACACCCATCAAACTCAGTGCTAGAGCAGGTAAGATTAAATGGTATAGTCTATCCCAAAGGTTGACATCGCGTAGCAATACCCCAGGTGGCGAAGCACAGCAAATTGGTGTAACTTGTAAGGTGACAGAAAATAAGGTCAGTAATAATAAAGCAATCCAAAAGGTGGGTGCTGATGCCAAAGTGTAGGCATATAGGCGAATAGTTTGATCCAAAAATGAGCCTTCCTTGGCTCCGGCGAGGATACCAAGAGTTACACCAAAGCATCCTGACAGCAACCAAGCCAGCCCCATCAACCACAGCGATGCACCAAAACGGTTAGCAATAACTTCCCATACTGATGCTCGATAAACCATAGACTCGCCCCAATTCCCTTGCAAAATTTGTCCTAACCAAAGAAAGAAACGAGTAATCATTGGTTTATCTAATCCCCAGCGTTGGGCAATTAATTCTCGTTGTTCAGGAGTGAGTGTCAATCTCAGGCCAGCATTGACATAGGCATCAATTGGGTCAATGGGAGATAAACTCATCAACACAAAGGTAAGAATTGCCACTGTCAATAGCAATAGGAAAAGATAAAGCAGTTTTTTCAGAAAGAATCGCACTAAAAAATTCATTTTACAAATTACGAATTACGTTAGCGGAGCGGGGCGTTAGCCCATTACGAATTACAAATTATCTTCCACTCAGTAATGTTACTCAACAACCTTCCTTGGTGACGTTGAGATGGCATTTTTTTTCTACCAATATCCAGACATTCACTTACTAAATAAGTCTCATTCAAATTAACCAACCAAGCAGAAGTTGCATCCCCTTGAGTACCAATTCCGGTTTGACCGTTCCAATGCACTTGTTTCCAATACTTGCTAGCTGCGGTTTCATCAGTAGCACCCAACCCTCGATCCAAGATGCGATCTACTGTGGGATTGGTGTAATTACTGTAATTAGGGCGACGATTGGGTATACCATTGGGACTACGGTAAAGGGAAAACAAATCTTGAGAACGTGTTGTCAAAGTATAGAACCAAGCGTCATGCTGGATGCGATGCTTCATCTGCTCCCAATAGGAACCCTCTGGTTTAATCTTAATCCCAACTGGTTTGAGCATTTGGGCGATCGCCATCGCTAATCCTTGTTCGTGGGGTAAACTTGCTGTGTAAAGCAAGGTAAATTCAGCTTCTGTTCCTTGTTTATCCACCGTCCCATTACCGTTGCTATCTCGCCACCCAGCTTCAGCGAGGATTTGTTTTGCTTTATTGATATCACCATCAGCAATGGCTGGGGCTGGTTCTTGCCAAGGCGGCCCGCTAGGATAACCATAAACACTAGACCCATAGCCCCACAAAATTGCATCTATCAATTTCTGGCGGTTAATTGCATAGTTGATTGCTTGGCGAATTCCTCGGTCTGATGTGACGTTGCTCCCTGTAGGATAACCTTGAGCATTTTTTTGTCCAGTATCGGGGGCAAAAGGTAAGATCGTGACTGTATGATCTAGAGTCGGAACTTGGTATAGTTGCATTCCTCTTACAGAGTGCTTTGCCAAGGGATAGGGAATTTTGGCAATTTGAGCGCGACCTGATTTAGCCGCCGCAAAAGCAGCATCCCCTTGGGTGAATAAAAACACAACACGCTTGATGCTGGGTTTCTGACCGTAGTAATAAGGGTTAGCTTCCAAAACAATTTGTTCTCCCTCAACCCACTGTACTAATTTGTAGGGGCCAGAACCAATGGGATTGCGGTTGTATGTTTTGCTGTGGGCGTGTTTGGGGACAATGCCTAAGCTGGCGAGTTTGTCAACAAAGATGACATTTGGTTTTTTGAGGTATAACTTTACCTCGTAATCACCTGTGACTACGGCTTTGTCTAGAAATTTTTCTAAACCTAAGTTTGTTTCTTCATTGAATGTGTAAGCGACATCTTCAGCTGTTAAGGGTTTTCCATCACTGAAGCGGACATCGGGGCGGATTTTTACTGTCCAGACTTTGCGATCGCTACTCAATTTATATTCTTGAGCCAGATCCATGACTAGTCCTTGATTAATGTCACGCCTCAATAAGCGACTTTGCAATAATGGATCGCCGTAACTATCCCAAGACCAACCATCGGTGGGATCGAATCCCTGGCGGAAATTGATGTACTCAGACCATCCTAAATCGATGACGATTTCATCTCTAGGAACAGAATGGGCTACTGCTGCGTTAAAGTTTGTAGTATTTTGGCTACAGGCAGTTAGGCTTGTGAGTAAAATTCCCCAAGTAGGCAGAGCTAGCTTTTTCATCTGTCGTGCTAGCGAATGAAATAAATCTGCTTTGGGAAAAGGAGTCAATGAATATTTTTCCATAGCTTTTAAGTCAAAATAATCCGTCAAACCTCCCCATCAAAATTTGTATGAAAAGCTACCAATAACGGTAAATGGTTCTTGGGGATTAATTGATGAAAAATCAGTGGCATCATAATAATTAGTATCAAAGAGATTTTTGAAGTTTAGGCGTGCCTCAAACTGACGGCGGCGATAGAACAGCGCTGCGTCTGTTCGGACGTATGAAGGTACGGTGATTGTATTAGGCAGTCCAGCTTGGCGATCGCCTACATACACAATCCCCAAACCTGCACCCAACCCTTGCAGATTGCCACTTTGAATTTCATAAGTTGTCCATAGACTAGCGCTATTGTAAGGGACATTCGGTAAGCGATCGCCTACAGGGATGCGATTATCCTCTGTCACCTGTGCATCGGTATAAGCATAAGTAAGAATCATCTTCCAGCCAGGTAAAATTTCCCCATTAATATCCAATTCAACCCCACGACTACGTTGCTCTCCCGTCTGAATTCTGGCAAAAAGGTCAGAGGAGTTTGGGTCTGTGGTAGCGACGTTCTGGCGTGTAACTTGGAACAGCGCCAGATTTGCTGACAGTCGCCGGTCTAAAAACTCTTGGCGAATTCCTACCTCGTATTGCTCGGAAGTCACAGGTTCAAATTGTTCCCCATTGGAGTTCCTACCAAAGATTTGGGGTGTGAATGAGTTTGACCAGCTGGCATAAAGTGTTGTAGTATCGCCAGGCTGATAAACAATACCAAGTCTCGGTGAAAACTCACTATCACTTACTTCATTAATGCTAGTGTTTGTTTCGCGGTCTTTGTAGAAGCCATTGACATTATCAAAGCGCACTCCTGCTAAAATTTTCAAACTAGGCAGCACTTCAACAATATCCTGGAGGTAAATACCAAGGGTATTATCACCGTATGCCTCGTTAGAGTTCAGTGAAAGTGCTGCTGTTGGTCTAGCACCGTAGATTGGATTAAAGATATCGATGGGAGCGATCGGCGCACTAGAGAAGGTATAGGCATACTCCAAGCGGGAGTAATCCACACCAAAGAGTAGATTATGCCTCACGGAACCAGTATTGAACTTTCCTAAAATTTCATTTCTCAGGGTGAGATTTTCCAGATCGTTAGTGCGTCTAGTGAACTCCCGATTCAATGTGCGACGATCTGCTTGCAGTCTACCACTACGAGTTGCTCCCTCATCAAAAACATCTTGCCAAAGTGTATTAAATCCTAATCGATACTGCCAGTTATCACTAAACTCATGTGAAAATTCGAGTGAGAGGGAGTGAGCAGTGTATCTTTCACTGGCTAAATCTGGTTCACCCAGATAGGTTTTCGGGGAAATTTGTAAAAATTCTGGCTCGGCTCGAAATGTTTCATCATCAGAGTAATCGGCATCGAAATATTCGTAATCAAAACTCAAAGTAGTACGTGGGCTGATATTCCAAGTCAAAGATGGCGCAACAAAAAAGTTTTTGTAGTTAAGGAAGTTACGAAAACTCCCTTGATCTTGATAAGCGACGTTCAGACGATACAGCAGCGATCGATTTTCTACTAATGGGCCTGTTAAATCGAGTTCACCACGATAAAAGTCGTAACTCCCAACAGTAGCTTTGACTTCATAACGTGGTTCGTCAAGGGGTTTTTTCGTCAAAATATTCACAATACCTGACTGAAAACCACCACCATACAAAGCCGCCGCCGGGCCTTTAAGTACCTCAACTCGATCGATATTGGCTAGATCGCGCGGAAAACCGCCCTGACTCCGAAATCCATTGCGGAGATTTTCATAAACGTCAGAGAACCCACGAATGATAAAACCCGATGACCCAAATCCGTCTCCACCTGTTAGCCGTTGGACACCACTGACATTATCGGTAAACTCATCCAAACGCACTGCTCCTCTATCTTCCAGCACTTGACGCGGAACTACCTGAATCGATTGGGGAGTGTCTTCAATGGGAACTTCAAATCTTGTCCCCGTGACAACGAGTTCTATTGGTGGTTCTTCGCCTTGTTGTGTGGTGTTTGCAGGGGGCGTATCCGGTGTTTGTGGTTGCTGTGCAGAAGTTGTAGCTGGTGTGACCACAAAAATTAGACCTTTATCGCTGTCGTCTAGCTCAACTTTCGGTAAACTCGTCTCACCCGTCACTGTAACTCGAATAGTATTTGCATCCTGATTTGTGACTACAACATCAGTAATTCCCGCAGTCGGGTTTTCTTGACGGAATAATTCACCACTACTTAGCTTCAGTTGAGCGTTGGGAATATCAACAATAAAATTATTTCCTTCACTCTTAACTACTGTTTGCAATTGGTCAGAAGTAAGTGTTTCTAAAATTACTTCCAAACTATTCTCGCTGGTGTTTAAGCTTACCCCTGTTACTAATTTAACTTGATTTTGCTGCTGCGCTAGCCAGTCTTTGACGCTGGTGTGAGGACGTTGAATATCACTTATTTGGGGAATTTGTGTGATGGGTACTTTTGCTTTTGTTTCCGCTTGAGAAACTATATTTTCTGGATTTAAATTAATCTGGACTAATTTTTCTTTTTCCTGTGCTTGTACAGACTCAGAACATAGCAAACAGATAATTCCTGCAATCCCTAAATAACTAAAATGTCCTAACTTCAAGATTTTCCTCCACTCCCCAGTCTGATAAATCGACACACATTTTTAGCCCACAACACAAAAATGTTATGAGTTTTTGACTTTTAAATGCTGTAAGATTTTTTATAAGAATGATTATCATACTATTTTCAGCAGGGAAAGATGAAGAAAAAATAAATACGTAACTCAGGATTTCCTATAGCTTCTACTAAATGTGCAGGATCGTAATCAGAATAAGGGAGCCGACATACCTGTTGAGCACGATTGTAGTAGGGAATAACCTGAATGGATAGATTCGGCTGGGATAAGTAAGTGGGCACAATAAAATTAAACTATGTAAAGAAAAGTAAATAAAGCTCAAACTCTTTTTCCCCCTGCTCCCTGCCCCCTGCCCCTGCCTTATCCCAACGATAATTATTCACGCCTACCTACTTATTGTGCTGTTGTCAGTTAGGTGGTAGATGCTTGTGAAAAGCTTCGACTGCCCTCGCTACTCCGTCCTCTGCCTGAATCCGTTTGCCCATTGCCGCAGCACGCGATCGCATTGTTGTATCGTTGATAGCAGTTTGAATTGCAACAACTAGTTTCTCTACTGAAGGCTCCTCTTGCACAATCGGCGGTGGACCTAAACCTAACTCCCCTACTCTACGCGCAAAGAGAAACTGGTCGCCATTGTAGGGCATAGTAACTGTAGGAACGCCAGCACGTATACCATTCAATGTTGTACCATGACCACCGTGATGCACCAGTGCCGCCATTTGCGGAAACAGCCAATCGTGAGGCACTGATTGGATCGTAAATATCTCATCTTCTGGAAAATTGGCATCACGAAGCCCGCCTGCTACGGTTCGCACAATTGCTCGCTGTCCTGTCTGAATTAGCACTTTGCGAACTGTTTCTACTCCGATTTTCTCATGCCAGGTTTCAATATAAATTGGCGGTGGTCCAGCAGCCAGAAAATCTACTAGGTCGCTGGGCGGTTGCCAGTTCGACGGACGCTCAAGAAACCAGTAGCCAGTGACATACGCCCAGTCGGGCCAGTCATTCGGTTTAGGGACAAAAGAAGGACTACAGTTGTAAAGAAATGGTACTTTTTGTTGCTGCATTCGCGCCAACACACCTGACCTGGGGGAAAGAGGAGGTAAGTGCAAGGTTTCCTGTCGCCATTGGTTAATTGGTTGCCGAATAGATTGCCAAATGAGTTGATCGAACAACGGGTAGGTCAGCCAGTTGTAGACGTCTTCTAAAAGCGGAATAGTTGGTGAGTGTATGGGAGGAAAAAGAAGATGAGGCAAAACACGTGTTTGATGGCGGGGGTTCACACAAGCTGCGTAGCAAGGTATACCAAGTTTTTCAGCGATATCGTAGCAGGCAAATGTGTTTGGATTAAAAACAATTGCGTCTGCATCTTGGCAAATCTGCCAGAGTACAGGAAGCAGACTCTCGTTCACTGGTCGTAGCCAATTGCCCCAATCAAGCATCAAACGGAAGGGATTGTTGCCGAAAGCTATTAGTGGACTTATCTTTTTAAAGTTATTACAGTCCACAGGCACAAAGTCCAATCCGCAACTGCTAACGAACTCTTGCATAGAAGAAACAGTAGCTAGTTGTACTGAATGACCAGCCCGTTGCAATCCAAGCACCAGGGCGACGTAAGCTCGGATGCCGCCGGGTGATGCCAATACCACAATTTTTATACGCATACTTCCTGTCCTGTTATTTTGGCGTTATACAATCACGTTATGGTTTAGGTAGGTCTAAGGATGCTCACCGGATAAGACAAGTTGGCTTTGTCAAAAGAGTTTTCACTATATTTATGGCAAAATTTATACCCAAATCTTCCAATTAATTTATACTTAGCTGCTTTAATGTCGCCCCAATATTCAAGGATAAGTTCGATTTCGTAAAATTAATCAAGATACAATTTCAATTGTTCCTTCAAGAATTGGACATGAGGTAAACTCAGCATTGTGTAATGTTCACCTGGTGCAGAAATAATCTCTACTGGTTGAGAAGAAAGTTCATTCCAGCCTAATGTTGGATTATTAAGCTCACCAATATTACTTGATCGGAAGAGGATGATTCGGTGAGGATAAACTTGCGGTACATAGTTCAACATAGCTTGGATGTTGCTTTTGAAAACCTGCACAAGATAGTCGAGTTGTTGCTTTCCAATATCTGGAGGTAAGAAATTAGTTATCTTCGCTTGTTCTAAAAAATGATTTAGTTGCTCATTTATATCTAGCTGTTGCAGATCGTCATCAAAAACTGACAAATTTTTCCCAGTTGAACCAGCCATATCCTCAGCAAAATTAGCTAATAGTTTGCTATCGTCATATTCATAAATATCTGTAGTTTTGTTGCTCTCAACTGGTGCTAAACTATCTAGCAAAACAAGCCGCTTTACTTTATGACCCTGCTTGTGTAGTTGTTGAGCTATTTCAAAAGCCACTACACCACCCATCGACCAACCTCCTAAAAAGTATGGGCCTTCGGGTTGAACGGCGCGTAACGCTTCTATGTAGTGATTTGCCATATCTTCGATTCGGGTGTAGGGCTGCGATTTGCCGTCAAGACCTAGTGATTGCAATCCATAGAATGGTTGATCTGCTCCCAGATGACGTGCTAGTTGGTAGTAGCAAAGAACATTCCCACCTACTGGATGAACGAAAAACAAAGGTGGCTTGGAACCGCTAGGTTGAATTGCTACTAAGGGAGAGGAAGGACGGGAATGACTCTGCTGACGTAGGATAGTTGCAAATTTTTCGATAGTCGTTCCCTGAAAAAGAGCAGATAAAGGCAGGTTTTGTCCAAACTGCTTCTGAATTTGAGCCATTAGACGTACAGCCAAAAGGGAATGACCTCCAATCTCAAAGAAGTTATCTTGTACTCCCACAGGGCGGACATCCAAGATTTCCTCCCAAATTTGCGTCAGTTGGAGTTCCAAGGAATCGCGGGGTGCGAGGAAATCTTTTTTTAGCTTGAGTCTACTGTTGTCAACTGTAGGTAGCGCCCGACGATCTATTTTGCCATTTGGTGTCAACGGCATTGTATCAAGCAGCACTAAGACTGATGGGATCATATACTCAGGTAGATGTTGCTTGAGAAAGTCCCGTAGTTCGTCAATGGTCAGGGTGCGATCGCTATGAGGAACAACATACGCCACCAACTGCTGATTCCCGGCTTGAGTTTCCCTATTGAGTACCACAGTTTCCCGCACACCAAGGTGTTTAGCCAGCACTGCTTCAATTTCCCCCAATTCAATGCGGAAACCCCGTATTTTTACCTGCTGGTCAATTCGTCCCAAGTATTCAATTTCTCCATTGGGTAAATAGCGTGCCCAGTCGCCTGTACGATAGAGTTGTGTCCCCGTCTGTTTGCTAAAAGGGTTGGGAATAAACTTAAGGGCGGTCAAGTCCGGTCGGTTGAGATAGCCCCTGGCTAGACTAACACCACCAATATGCAATTCTCCTGGTACACCAACAGGCGTAGGGTTCAAATATCGATCTAGCAAATAGACTTGCGTGTTGGCGATCGCACGACCAATAGGCACACGAGCAAGTTGTTGGTTTTTTTGCCTAATTGGTTCATAGATTGTTACCCCAATGGTTGTCTCAGTCGTACCGTAAGCATTAAGCCAACGGATGCGTAAGTGTCCGCAGGGCATCTGTTCGCACAGATAGTCTACGAGTTTCTGCCAGAGGGCAAGTTTTTCTGGTAAAACTGACTCGGTTCCGACAATCACTAACCGAAGCGCCATCGGTAATGGGATCTCTTGTTGAGCAATGTAGGACACCCACTCATGCCAGTATGCAGTTGGTAGATTCAGGACAGTTAGTTTTTCCTGCTTGAGAAATTCTTGGAAGTCTGCGATGAGTAGCACCCGTTCGGGGCGGATCGTAACAGTTGAACCGCCCAACCAAGCAGAAAACAACTCCTCTGCTGCAACATCAAAGCTAATAGAAGCAAATTGGAGAATGCGATCGCTTGGTTGGAGTTCATAAGCTTTAGCAACCGCAGTACTGTGGTTTACCAAAGCTTGGTGCGCGATCGCCACTCCTTTGGGTGTCCCTGTAGAACCGGATGTGTAAATCACATAGGCTAAATTTTTAGCTGTGACATTATTGACTAAATTTTCCTGGTTATCCTGTGGGCATTGCTTTGCCCAGCCAAAAGTGTTCGCCTGCCAGTCGGTATCCAGGCATACTACCTGTGCCCCATGTTCTGGCAATCCCGCAACTAATCGCCCTTGAGTCAGCAGCACCAGAAGTTTCGCGTCTGCCAACATGAAAGCTAACCGTTCTTGGGGATAAGACGGATCTAATGGTACATACGCTCCGCCAGCTTTCAGGATTCCTAAAATTCCTACCACCATTTCTAGCGATCGCTCCATGCAGATTCCCACCAGTACTTCTGGCCCCACACCCAAAGACTGGAGATAGTGGGCGATTTTGTTGGCTTGGTGGTTCAACTCTCGATAAGTCAGTTGCTTGTCTTCAAAAACCACAGCAACGGCATCAGGCGATCGCTCTACAGAGCTTTCAAACAACTGATGGATACACTGCTCTTGAGGATAGTCGGTTTGGGTGTGATTCCACTCCACTAGCAGCTGCTGTTGTTCGGCCACACTCAACAAGCACAAGCTACCCAGATGCTGCTCAGGATTAGCAAGAATGTTCTGTAACAAGTTCTGGAAATGCCCGATCATCCGGCTGATAGTAGCAGCTTCAAACAAATCCGTATTGTACTCGAACTCCCCCCTCAGCCCTGAAGAAGTTTCTTCCATCGATAGACTCAAATCAAACTTCGCAGTCTGGTTTTCCAGCTTCAGAAAACTCAAACTCAGACTGGATAATTTAATATCCTGACTAGGAGCATTTTGTAGGACAAACATCACCTGGAAAAGTGGATGATGGCTGAGATTTCGCTCTGGTTGCAGTTCTTCCACCAGCTTCTCAAAAGGTAAATCCTGATGGGCATATGCTCCCAACGTCACTTCACGCACTCGACCCAAGAGTTCTCGAAAACTGGGGTTGCCTCCCAGATAAATCCGCAGTACCAGAGTATTGACAAAAAAGCCAATAAGCCGTTCAGTTTCTGGTTGATTGCGGTTAGCGATCGGCGATCCTACCAGGATGTCATCTTGTCCACTATACTGATGCAGTAATGTCAGAAACACTGCTAGCAGAGTCATAAATAAAGTCACCTTTTCCTGACAACTCAGGGCTTTGACGGCTTCCATGACATCTATCGTCAGGTAGAAATATTGAGTTGCCCCGTGGAAACTCTGTACAGGTGGGCGGGGATAATCAGTTGGCAAATTTAGCACCGGGGGATGGCTATCTAGTTGTTGCCGCCAGTAGCTCAGTTGACCTGCCAAGACCTCTCCTTGCAGCCACTGGTGCTGCCAGATGGCAAAATCACCATACTGGATAGGCAGCTCTGGCAGTGGTGTTCGCGTAGCGTCTCCCAGAGAAGGTTTTCCATTACAGAAGGCTTCGTAAAGTGCTGCCAACTCCTGGAAGAAGATTCCCATCGACCAGCCATCGCAGACAATGTGGTGCATTGTCAACAGCACCACATATTTGGTTTGACTCAACTGGAGAAGAGTCATGTGCAGCAATGGATCTTTGGCTAGATTGAAAGGTCGTTGAAGCAACCGAGCAATCAGACGTTGAGCTTCGACTTCCTGCTCAATCTCTGGTAAATTTTGCAGGTTTATCACTGGCAAAATCAAGGTCAGGGAGGGAGCAATGATTTGGCTGGGTTGTCCTTCTACGGATACAAAGTTTGTCCGTAAGGCTTCATGGCGGCAGACAATTTCGTTGAGACTCTGTGTCAATGCAGCTATATTAAGTGAGCCTTGGAGGCTAAAGGCAGCAGACTCGTTGTAAAAAGGGTTGTCAGGTTGCCACTGATTAAGAAACCAAAGCCGTTGCTGGGCAAAGGACAGGGGCAGATTTCCCTGTCGTGGAAATCGGGGAATAGACTTCAGTGTGTAACTTGATGCCAGATTAGCCTGTTGCAAAAATGCGAGGATTTCTTCTTTGCGCTCAATCAACTCAGAACGCAGAACAGGTGTTAGCATTCCTTGAGGAGCGTCGTAGCATAATTGGCGATCGTCATTCCAGATTTTTATATCCAGGCGGTTAAGGTCAGATAAAAACTCGTCAATGGGTTTCATAATTTTCCTTGCTCGCGATCGCTTACAGTGATATCGGCGATCGATTGCAGTTCTGGTGCTGTGATGCCAAACGCCTGAATGCAATTCGCCAAACCAGCCACAGTAGGATTTTCAAACAAGCTCCGCAATGGTAAATTCAGCTGGAATGCTTGGCGCAATCGCGTAATTACTCTGGTAGCTGCCAAGGAATCGCCTCCGAGTTCAAAGAAGTTGTAGTGTATTCCTATCTCTCCCAAATCCAAAATCTCAGCAAAAATGGTGGCTATAATTTCTTCAGTAGAGGTGCGGGGTGCAACAAAGCTTTCTTTGATATCATTCCTAGTTAAGTCGGGGACTGGCAAAGCCTTTCGGTCTACCTTGCCGTTGGGCGTTAGTGGCAAAACATTTAAAAATACATACGCACAAGGCACCATATATTCGGGTAGCTTCTGCTTCAGAAACTTGCGTAAATTATCAGTAATTGAGTCTGGTTTTTGAGTCGTTTGGGGCTGTAACAAACGCTTAGTCCAGTCCAAGTTTATCCCTCCACCTACAAAGCTGTGGAGTAGAACCTGACTTGATTCCAGGCTAAATAAATCTCGCAAATCTTCAAACTCAAGGGAACCAATGGGGCAAAGTCCGATTTCGTGTTCTGGTGCCACCTCCATCAGCAACTGGCTGATGTAACCAGCCTCTAAAAGACAAAAGTCTTTTGCCAATTCCCCATACATCGGAGTAATGGCACGCATTTGCCCGATCAAAAACAGTGAAAAGGCTGATTTCTCAAAAATTGGCTGATTTCCACCATAAACGCTGCTCTTAATCTCGCTAACAGTACTAAGTAGTACTAGACGGTGGTCAGGAGGATAGTAATAATATATACCAGATTTTAACCCTTCCACTCTATTGGGTTTGATATATAAGTATGTCTGTACAGGATAGAGACTTCCAGCAGAAGCATAGCGATATTTAGGTAAAGGAGAGTCATCTAGTTTCATCTGTAGCAAGCAGCTCAAAAACTGGCTGAACCTTTCCAGAGAAATAGATTCATCTAGAAATTGCCGATAGCTTTGACGCTGCAAATAAGCTTGGGTCAGAACTTCATTAAATTCCGGTTTAGGCAACTGGATACTGGATTGATTTAGTTGTAGCTGTCGTAATCCTGGTTGCTGCAACTTAAACTCAATGCGCTCTACTGGATCGACCAACACTCCTTCAAGTTGCGGGGGTTCGTAAGCTTCAATCAGCTGCTGAGTAGTGGGGACTAGTTCTTGCTTGGGGACTATGTAAGCTACCAGTTGCTTGTTTTGTTGTAACTCTCCGACAGCAGTTACTACTACCTCCCGCACAGCATCCTGCTGTTGCAGAACTGTCTCTATCTCACCCAATTCAATGCGGTAGCCATTGACTTTGACCTGAAAATCTTCTCGTCCCAAAAACTCAATATTGCCATCCGGCAAAAACCGTCCCAAATCACCAGTTTTATACAATCGCTCTTTGGTTTGAGGATGAGTGATAAAGCTGGCAGAGGTCTGGTTCCGATCTCGCCAGTATCCCTGTGCTAGTCCTGTTCCAGCAATATAAAGTTGTCCTGGTACCCAAACTGGACAAGGTTCAAGTAACTGATTGAATACGTAAAAACGCTGGTTTGTCAGCGGTTTACCGTAAGGAATGCTCGCACGCTCCTGGTTAACTGCCTCAATCGGGTAGAAGATAGACCAGATAGAAGCTTCAGTCGCCCCTCCCAAGCTTACAACTTGGACATTTTGGCACAGCGCTTGAATTTGATCTGGTAAGCTCAGTGGGAGCCAATCGCCACTCAACAAAATTAAACGCAGTGAATTCGGCAGTTGGGAAGACCGACCTGCTGTGTACTCCACCAGCATCTGCATTAGAGCTGGTACAGAGTTCCAGATAGTGACTTGCTGTTGGTGCATCAGTTCTAACCAGTGGGCTGGGTCTTTGCTAGCCGTGGCTTCAGGGATAACAATTGTTCCACCAGCAGCTAAAGTGCCAAAGATATCGTAAACCGATAGGTCAAAGCTGAGGGAAGACAGGGCTAGTACTCGGTCATTTGTGCCGACACCAAAGCGTTGATTGATATCGAGAATAGTGTTGACTGCACCGCGATGGTCAATCATCACTCCTTTGGGTAGACCAGTGGAGCCGGAGGTGTAGATGACATAGGCTAAGTCCTCTGGTGTCTGCACCGACTCCAAGGACTGGTTGTATTCCCCTAACTCCAGAGTGTCCACACAGAGACGCTGAAGGCTTTGTGACCAATTTAGACGAGTGTCGATGGCAGTCTGAGTCAGCACTATTTGAACTTCTCCTTGTTCTAGTAAATGCCAACAACGCTCTTGAGGGAGATCTGGGTCAATGGGCACATAGGCGGCTCCGGCGATCAAAATTCCCAGGACGGCTACCACTTGCTCCCATCCTTTGTTCATCACTACTGCCACCAGTTGATTAGGACAAGCTCCTAGTTGCCGGAGTCGGTGAGCTACCTGATTGGCACGGCAGTGCAATTGTCCATAGGTCAAAGTGCAGTCGGGTGTGACTACAGCTGGCTGATGCATTCGCTGGGAAACTTGCGCTGCAAATAAGGTGTGAAGCATTCCTGGAGAAATAGCTAGTTGCTGCTCTATCTGTGTTATGGGTATGAGTTGTCGTGTTGTTGCTTCCCAGACCTCCTCCTCAGTAGCCAGCGAATTGAGAAGGCGACAATAAGCACTAAACATATCGTCCAAAAGTCCCTCTGGGAAAAGTTCTGCCACAGCATCCCAAACAAAGACCAAAGCTCCCCCATCTTCGTAAACTTGATGGTCTAGCCAAACTTGGGAAGTCTGGCTAATGCTATAAACGACTTCTCCTAGCTTGACTGACTCCAAGGTATCCTGGTCTGAAGTACCTTGAGTCAAGGTGCTAGTAAACACAACTGGCATTGCTGCTCTTGTTGCTCCACCTTGAGTCCGGGCTAGTTCTCGCAGAACTTGAATCCCACTAAAATAAGAGTGTTCTAAGTCTTCCCAAAGCTGCTGCTGTAGTCGTCGCGCTCTTGCTGTAAATGGCTCCTGAATCGAATTATCTACCGCCAGCAAGGTCAAGGAAGTAAAGTCTCCTATCAGTTCATTTACTTGGGGGTGTAGTGGCAGACGATTAAACAGTGTCAAATTCAGGGTAAAACGAGGGTTTCGACTCCAGACAGTCAGGATATCAGCAAAGGCAGCTAACAACACGCCGGAAGGAGTTAATCCTGCTTGATTAGCCCGATTTTGCAACTTTAACCAAATTGTCGGCTGCAAGTCCCCACTCCGGCGCACAAAGTGGGGCTGTGTTACAGAGCTAGGGCGTGTCATCAGCGGTAACTCCGGTGCAGAGGGCAATGTGGAGAGACGGTTGAGCCAATAATCTCTAGAACGCTGGTAAAATTCCGAATTTTTGAGTGAAATCTCCGCTAATACGTAGTCTCGAAATGAAAGTTCCAAAGGAGCTAGTAAGGCTTGAGGATTTTGGTAAAGTTGAAACAGTTCGCGTTGCAGAATCTCCATACTCCAGTTATCGACAATCAAAGCGTCAATGCTGATATGAAGTCGAACGCGTTGGGCATCTAAAAGAGAAGCTCGCAGCTCGAATAAAGGCCACTGAGCAGATGCTAGTACTTGATGGGACATCCGCTGCCGAACATCTGCTAACTGCGATCGCATTATTTCCGGGTTCTGTCCACGCAGGTCTAAAACCTGAATCTGGTATTTCGGCACAGTTTGTAAAATCTGTTGCTGACCATCTGGTAGTACCACGGTTCGCAGCATTTCGTGACGCTCGATTAGTTGCCACAACGCTAAATTCAACCGTTCCAGATCCAAATCGACACTCTCGATCTCTTGGTATCCGTGAGTTGCGATATTTCCCAACTCGAAGGCTCCACTGCGACCAATCCAGTAAGCTTGTTGCACGTCAGTCAGAGGAAAAGGCTGATAGCGCTGAGTTGGATTTGGTATAATTCGGGGCAGTGAAGTTACAGAATTTCCCTCTGTTCTCAATTGAGTCTGCTGCTTGGCGATCGCCACAGCTTGAGCAGCCACCGTCGGAGCTGTAAACAAATTATTCAGAGGTATTTCCACCTGAAAAGCTTGGCGCAACTGAGAGATAATCTGGATAGCAAGCAAGGAATGTCCACCCAATTCAAAGAAATTATCGTAGCTGCCAATTTGCTCAAAACCAAGGAGTTCCTGCCAAACTTCAGCAACAATCTGCTCTGTTTGATTTCGGGGAGTAACATAGGCATTTCTTAAATTTGGTCTTGGATGCTTTGATTTAGATAAAGAAGGCTGGACTAACTCTTGCAAAGCAGTCAACGGTGTTACAGCCTGACTCTGCTCAAGCATCAATTGTAAATCTTGGGTTGAGACAATCAATTGAGGCAGAGTCTGACATAGTATTCGCTCAAACACATCCTTACCCTCCTGGGACAACATGCCTTTTGTCAGGTTCTCTTCTTGGCGCCGCCTCAGGTCAATAGGCACCGCTGTGTCCACCGCCATACCAACTTCTTGCCAAGTATCCCAGTTAATAGATACTGCAAAGGTTCCATCTTTGGCAGATTTAGAGTAAGCGATCGCATCCAAAAAGGCATTGGCGGCACAATAGTCTACCTGACCAAATCCCCCTAAAACTGAGTTAAGTGATGAACAAAGAACAAAGAAATCTAACTGCTGATTTTGGAAAATAGTATCAAGTACTCTGGCTCCCGTCACCTTGGGGGAAAGCACACTTGCTGCTAATTCTGGAGTTTTGAGTTGAATCACACCCCCTCCTGCAATCCCCGCAGCGTGAATCACACCGTGAATTTCGCCAAATCTCTCAACTACCTGATTGATGACTGCCTGCATCTGTTCTAAATTGGCAACATCGGCGTTTTTTACCAAAACCTCTGCACCCAACTCTTCAAGTGCTTGCACTTTCCGGATTTGGCGGCTAATTTTATCCTGTTGATGATGATTTTTCAGCCATTGTTGCCATTCTTCTCTTCCAGGAAAACTAGAACGTCCGATCAAGATCAACTTTGCTTGCACAGTCTGTGCCAAATATTCTGCAAGCACTCCTCCAACGCCTCCCAACCCGCCTGTAATCAGGTACACTCCCTGATGACGTAAACGAGCTTTATCTGGGACAGATGCTGGCAATTGCATTGGCTCAAAGGTTTGCACCCATCGGCGATTCCCACGGTAGGCAGTAATTGAGTTAGCTGGTTCCAGAATAAGTTCTGATAATATATCTTCTACCAGTTTTTCTTCGTGCCAAGTTTTCGATTCGGGAATGATAATATCAATGCTGTGGCAAGTAATTTGTGGGTATTCCTGGGGAATAACTTTACAAGGACCAAGTAAGGTGGCTTTTTCTGGATCGAGTGTCTCCATGCCTGTCACCTGCTGCATATTATTGGAAACAACCCCAATTTGCAGAGGATCTGTAAAATTATGTTCTCCTAGTGCCTGAGCTAGAAACAACAAGCTGTAGAAGCCTAAATCTTGAGTTTCTAAAGGAGTGTGTTCATCTAAAATAACGCTCCATAAATGCACAATAGTTTTGGGGATTTTTCCCAAATTGCAGAGTTCCTGAAGCAAGGCATTATAATCATCACGCTGTCGGGGATTCAGAATATATGTATTATTACTGAGTTTGACAAATTGTTTTCCCACTTTCACGGCGATTACATCCTGGTTTTGTTGCTCCAGTTGTTTCACCATTTGCAAACTCAAACTACAATCATTAATAAATAGCAGCCAGCACGACTTTTGCTTTGCAATTTCTGCCTTGTAAAAAGGCTGAGGCGGTAGGAATTGTTTCCAGACCGGCATATAAAACCAATCTGCTAAATCTCGCTTTTTCTTTGATGATGCGGCGTAATTGTTAAGAGTATCTGTTTGTTTTTGTGGTTCGATCCAGTAACGCTGGCGCTCAAATGGATAGGTGGGTAAAGGTAGGCGATTCCTGCGAAAAGCTTCTCTAACGTGTTTTTCATGTTGATAAAATTTCGACCAATTAATCTCTACGCCAGCTAGCCAAATTTGACCAAGTGTTGTGAGTAAAAATTCTTGATCTGATTGTTGGTTTTGTGGGTGCTTCAGGGTGGTTAATATAAAATGATGATCTGCTTTTTGTAAGGATTGTCTGACGAATGTGCTTAAGGTTTTTCCAGGGCCTACTTCCAAAAACAGCCGATTTGATTCTTGTAACAAAAGTTTCAACCCATCAGCAAAGCGAACTGTTTGCCGCAGATGTTTAACCCAGTAGTTGGGGTCTGTTGCTTCTATATCTGTAATCCAATTACCTGTAACGTTGGATACATAGTGAATTTGAGGAGGATTGAGGTGAACTTGGTTTACCTGCTGTCTAAATGATTCTAAAATCGGGTCGGTCATCTGGGAATGGAAAGCATGAGAGGTCAAAAGACGGCGAACTTTCAAACCTTGGGTAACGAGGTGATTTTCCAGTTGAGCGATCGCATCTGTAGAACCGGAAACTACACACAAGGATGGGGCATTAATCGCTGCTAAACAAAGTTGCTCGTTTAAGAAGGGTTGCACCTGTTGGGCAGAAAGTGGCACAGCTAACATTGACCCACGGGGTAATTGCTGCATAATCTGTCCCCGTGCTGCTACCAACGCCACAGCTGCTTCTAAGGAAAAGACACCAGCCAGATGTGCTGCTACATATTCACCGATGCTATGCCCAATCATCGCTTGCGGATGAATGCCCCAGGACATCCACAACTTAGCAAGAGAATAGGCGATCGCAAACAGGGCTGATTGTGTGATGGCGGTCTGGTTTAGTTGCTGTGTCGCAGTTTCAACTTGTTCTTGGGGATACAACACGCTACGCAAGTCAAGCCCCTGGTGTCTTTGGAAAAGTTCACAGCACAAATCAAGTGCCTCTTGAAACGTCGGTTCAACTTGATAAAGTTCCCAGGCCATATTTACATACTGTGTTCCCTGTCCGGGAAACATAAACACCACAGGCGGGTGGCGCTGTTCTTGGTGAAAAGTCAAAACTCTGGGCGAATCTCTGATTTCTAGTGTTGTGACTGCATCGTTAATATCTTGGCAAACTAAGAACCGTCGATGGTTAAAGCCTCGTCTCCCGACCTGCAAGGTGTAGGCAACATCTCCTAAGTTGATTTCAGGATATAACCTCAAATGTTCAACTAAATTAGCTGTGGCCATGTCTAAAGCAGAAGCGGTTTTGGCAGATAGGAGTAACAATTCCCAAGGTCTGGAAGGACTGGAAGCTTCTATGGGGGGTGCTTCTTCCACAATTACATGAGCGTTAGTCCCCCCAATACCAAAGGAACTCACACCCGCCCGCCGGGGGGTGTTGTTTGTCTCCCAAAGGGATAAAGTAGTGTTGACGTAGAAAGGACTGTTGCAAAAGTCAATTTGAGGATTGGGCTGCTGAAAGTTCAAGCTGGGAGGAATTAACTTGTGTTTCAGTGCTAGAACAGTTTTGATCAAGCCTGCGACACCCGCAGCCGCATCTAAATGTCCGATATTGGTTTTTACCGAACCAATGGCACAGAAACCATTTTTTTGAGTACTCTCACGAAATGCCGCTTTCAGTGCGGCAATTTCAATGGGGTCGCCTATAACTGTGCCGGTTCCATGAGTTTCAATGTAGGTAATGGTTTCAGCTTCTACCCCGGCGACGGCTTGAGCTTGGGCGATCGCATTTTTTTGTCCTTCTACACTGGGGGCTGTGTAACCAACCTTAACGGCACCATCGTTGTTGATAGCTGACCCCCTGATAACCGCGTGAATACAGTCTCTATCTGCTAAAGCGTCTTCTAATCGTTTTAAAACCACGATGCCAACGCCACTACCAGCAACAGTTCCCTCAGCTTTGGCATCAAAGGCGCGACAGTGAGCATCAGGAGCAAAGATTCCTCCTTTTTGATAACTATAACCCACTCGATGCGGCACGCTAATGGAAACACCGCCAGCCAGTGCCATATCACTTTCACCAGCAATCAAGCTTTGACAAGCAAAATGAATAGCAACCAGTGAGGTAGAGCAAGCAGTTTGAATCACTACGCTTGGTCCAGTTAAGTTTAATTTGTAAGAAACTTGTGTGGTTAAAAAATCACGGTCATTACTCAATAATATTTGATCGGTACCAATTGATTCCAGCAAATTTTGATTGTTAGCCAAGTTATAAAATAAGTAACCGCCAAGGCTCACACCAGCATAAACGCCTATCCGACCTGGATAAATTTCCGAGTTATAACCAGCATTTTCCAAAGCTGACCAAGCACATTCTAAAAATAGCCGATGTTGAGGATCTGTGATTTCTGCTTCTTTGGGATTAAATCCAAAAAAAGCAGCATCAAATAATTCAATATCTTCTAAAACTCCTTTAGCTTTCACATAGTTATGGTCTTGTAAAAGCTGTAAATCTACCCCTGACGTTAATAGTTCTCCATCGGTAAAAAGAGAGATAGACTCAACACCATCACGTAGATTCTGCCAAAATAAATTCAAATTTTTGGCTCCGGGAAAACGACCATCTATGCCAATCACAGCTATTGATTCTGAGTCGTTTAATGCTTCTTGATGATTCATGTGCAGGACTCCTAATTTTCAGTTGCAGGGTAACTGTTTCTACGTTGGCGTTGCTGCTTTAAGGCTGCTCTACGGGAGGTTGGCAAAGATTCCATTTCCGGCTCCAAAATATCTCCTTGGCTTAGATATTTAGCAAAAGAACTAATAGTTGGATATGTAAATAAATCGACTATTGATATATCTTTGTGAACAATTTCTCGCAGCTTGCTATGAACTTGAACTACCAGTAAAGAATGTCCGCCTAAATCAAAAAAATTATCATAAATTCCCACTTTTTCCACATTCAGTACTACTTGCCAAATATTGGCAAGCATTCTTTCTGTTGGAGATTGGGGAGCAACGTAAGCGGCTGCTAGTTCTTTTGGTAAATCGTCAGGCTGGGGTAATTGCTGGTAGTCTATTTTACTATTGGCGGTTAATGGTAGCGCTTCTAGCATCACAAAGGCTGAAGGTACCATATACTGAGGTAATTTTTCTTTGAGAAAGTCGCGTAGGTTACTAAAACTGAGAATTTTGTTTAGTCGAGGTACGATATAAGCTACAAGCCGCTTGTTGTCTGGACGATCTTCCCGATTGAACACCACAGTTTGCTGTATATCAGGATGTTGATTTAGCACCGCTTCGATTTCTCCAAGCTCAATGCGGAAGCCGCGAATTTTTACTTGGTGGTCAGTGCGACCAATATACTCTATTTCTCCAGTTGGTAAATAGCGTGCCAAATCTCCTGTTTTGTACAGGCGTGCTGCTGCATTTTTGCTAAAAGGATTGGGTATAAATTTCTCTGCGGTCAAATCGGGTCGGTGAAAATAGCCCCGTGCTAGTCCTTTGCCACCTATGTGTAGTTCACCCATAACACCGATAGGTACTGGTTGTAAATGATGGTCGAGAATATAAATCTGGGTGTTAGCTATGGGACGACCAATAAACAGTGAAGTGGCTGTTTCCTGGTCTAAACTCAATTGGGAACCATAGATTGTAGCTGTAATTGTAGCTTCAGTGGGGCCGTAAGCATTTCGCCAACTAACGTTACTACCTACTTGCTTTTGCCAAGTAAGAAACCGTTCTAATGGAACTCTTTCGCTACCAACAATTAACAAACGGACATTTTTTGTCCAACTAATTTGAGGCATTTGGGAAACCCACTCTTGCCAGTATGCCACTGGCAGGTTTAAGACAGTCAAGTCTTGTTTTTTGACAAATTGCACAAAATCTGAGATGTTAAATATTTCTTCTGGTCGTAGTACCAA
>VFQR01000787.1_pt1 | contig 33086 bp, 35 predicted proteins | sample 3512321 | NCBI WGS metagenome assembly VFQR01 (sample SAMN10412374, study PRJNA504923) | tailings metagenome | isolation source: Relicate 3 Philex TSF1 revegetated site | place: Philippines: Tuba, Benguet | collected 2017-08-29 | reverse complement strand
AAGAGGTGGAGGCCGCCATCCGCCAGCACGGTCATGCGGGAGTGGGTTCGGTCGATCGCGTCGTTCTGGAGACCGACGGATCGCTCAGCGTAACTGCCGGAGAAGGGCGGGAGACATGACAGGCCGCATGATCGAACTCCGAATCAAGAGATCCTGAACTGGTCGGCATCCTGTTTGCGAAAGCGCACACTGAGGCTTGGGGCGGCGGGTGGAGTGAGACGGCCACTACTTGGTCGCGCTGCTCCCTCGAGCAGCATTCCCTCCAGCCGTGCATGATCATGAAACCACTCAAGATGCACCGTATCGGGCACCGAGCATCAGGGATGGAAGTGCAGCGCCGGGGCGCAGTGGGAGGAGAGCGGGATCGCGTGAGCCTCGGCCAGAGCCGCGACCTTCATGAACCCGGTGATACCGCCGCAGCGGGTCGCGTCCGCCTGCAGATGTCGACCGCGCCAGTCTCCAGCATGCGGCGAAATAGAAGAGGTCGTATCCATACTCACCGGAATCTCCGCGGGAGGGGGACGCAGTCGCGGAGCAGGCGCAAACCGAGGAGACCGATTCTTCGAACACAGTCGAATCGCCCGCTCATTTGCGGCGCAGAATCGATCCGGCCACCGGACTGCCGCTCATCGAGCTCGGCGATTGAGCGCGCGGGAGCCGCCAAGCGGCGGCTCCGCGAGAACAGCTGCTGCTACTGCTGCTGCTGGGTCTGTCCGTGTTCAGCCCAGAACGTATCGACCTGCTGGCGGTCGATCGCGCCCGTCACCGTCTGGTCAAAGAGGCCGCCGCTCGGATACTCCGGCGCCGCCTCGAGCGTCGCCTCGTCGACGGGCAGCACGAAGCTCTCCCTGCCGGGCGTCACGTAAAGCATTTCCCAGGGGACCACGACCTCGGACTCTCCAATTCCGAAAAAGCCGCCGCGAGCAACGGTCACATATTGAACCCCGCCCGTCTGCGGATCGAGGATCACGTCGCCGATGTCACCGAGGTATTCGTCACGGGGGCTGCGCACGTTCAAGCCGATGAGATTGTCGACCCGCACCTGCGCGAAGGCGTCAGTAACTGGCTCGGCCTCGGCGATCTGGGTCTGCCGCCATGTCGTCACCTCGGCCGGATCAACGCCAAGCTCCTGAAGCTGGGCAACCTGCTCCTGGTAGCGGGCGGCCATGGCCTCGACCACTGACATGCATGCCTGCTCGTTGTCCTGACGATCGAGAACGAGGGCGGCGTTGTAGAGAACCCGCATCTCGCTTTGGGGCTGATAGTGCCAGCCCGTCGTGCGCCAGGGGCCGACAGGCTCGCCGGCCGGCGGACGCGCCCCCGCGGCGGGGGGCGTTGCAGCTGGGTCGGTAATCGTTCCCGGGGCAGTTGGTGCCGTCCCAGCCGTGCCTGGAGCGAGGGTCGGATCGGCAGTCGGAACACCTCCCCAACCGGTGCGCGGATAACCGTCCAGCCAGTACCCGTCCTGACGCATCTGCATGGTCAATGTCTGCAGATCCTGCACACACTTAGAGACGAGCGTTTCCTGCTGCTGGGGCGCCTGCGCATCTTGCTGCTGCGCGACAGCGACCCCGACGACGCACAGGCTGGCGACGCTGCCTGCGAAGGTGGTTGCAACGGCTCGATGCATGGTCGTTTCTCCCGTAATCGCTGGGTTGCTGGAAACAGGATGTACCGTCAGCCCTCGAACCGGGAAATTCGGGCCTTGTTCCCTGCCCACTTGGCTGCTGCCGTCCCCGGTGACCCTCACCGAGGCCTGGGACTTGCGAATCTCATCGCAGCGCATCTCCGAGTGGCGCTACGCAGCAGCCGTCAGTACGGCATCGTTATTCGCGTAGGTCATCCTCCGCTGCGGATGAAGCCAAGCCCACCGCACCAGCCGATGTACGATGGGTTCGGAACATTGCGGCCGCCCGTTTTGTTGCGGCCCTTCAATCCCAAAACCAGGAGGCAGAAATGCTCCAAGCCAGAAGCAGCCTGCTCTCGCATCTGCGCATTCTCGGTCTCGGGGGCGCGCTCGGCCTCTCGGCGTTCATGCTTGCACCGTCCGCCGCTACGGCTCAACCAAGTCCCTGCGGTCCGACCACTACAGTGCAGGCGGGCGATACCTATTTCGCCATCTCCCAGCGTTGCGATGTTTCGGTCCAGTTCCTGGAGGAGGCCAATCCGGGCGTTGATCCCAATAACCTTCAGGTCGGCCAGACTCTTGACCTGACGACCGAGACAAATGCCCGAGCGGCCGAGCCGATGCCACAGGACCGCCACGAGGTGCAAGCCGGTGACACGATCTTCAGCGTTGCCCAGGCCATGGGAGTGACAGTGGACGCGCTTCTGCGGGCCAATCCGGATATCGATCCTGATGCGCTCCGGATCGGCCAGATCATCATGCCGCCGGCCTTTGGCGCCCCAGGCGATCCTGTTGACCCGGGGCCTGAGACGCGGATTTCCGGCATCCTGACGCCAGAGGGGGTCGAGTGCCAGGCGCTGAGGGGACAAGACGGACAGCTCTACACGCTGGTCGGCGATCTCCGCGGCTATGATGACGGCGACGTTGTCCAGGTGGTCGGCGAGGTTCAGGAAATCAGCTTCTGCCAGCAGGGCACCACGATCGAAATAGAGGAGATCCGGAGAACAGGGTAGCCGGTGGCGCACGCGCGGGAGCAACGTCTAACGCGCGTGCGACGCTTGTTCAGCGGATGGACGGTGGTGAGCAGGTGGCGACCAGCAGCGCAACCGGGAACGTTGTGGTTGATGTCGCAGTTGGAGGCAACGGGAGGTCGCTCACGTGGTTCTCGATTCACTCGCCATCATCGTCCCGGCGGTTGTCGTGGGATCGCTCGCAACGGCGCTGATGGCATTCGTCTTGCTGAGGATCACCGACCCCGAGATTCGTAGGACGGAAGGGGACGCGATCGGAAGCAGTAGGCAAGCTGCGGATCGGCATGGACCTTCGCGCGGGACGTTTCGTTCGGCTCTTCTTACTTGCGGGCTTGTTCTCGCGACCCAAGGGGGCGAGCTTCACGCTCAATCCCGGGACGATCTCAACGCGCTGCGCGAGGAAAGCCTGAGGCTCGTCAATGAGGAACGGGCCGAACGCGATCTCGAGCCACTTGTGCTGCAAAGGAATGCGAACGAAGCCGCCGCAGCCCATGCGTCGGATATGCTGGATCGCGGCTTCTACGATCACGTGTCACCCGAAGGTGAGACCGTACTCGATCGCTACCTGGCGGCAGGAGGAACCGACAGTCATCTGGTACTGGAAAACCTGTCGCGATGCGTCGGATGCCCAACGCCTGCCGACGAAGGTGCAGTTGCGGACATGCATGCCGGATGGATGGACAGCCCCGGGCACCGCGACAACATACTCGCCGAGGGGATATCGAATTACGGCTTCTCAATTGCCGAGAATGCAGAGGGAACCCGTTTCGGCGTCCAGGTATTCAGCGGGGCCGGCGTTCCTCTGGATCTCGGCCAAGACGAACAACCCGAGCCCGTCAGCCTGCAGGCCCAGATGGAGCTTGCGGCATCGCTCATCAACGAGGAGCGTCAGAACCGGGAACTGCCATCTCTTGCCCCGGATGACATCTTGGCCGACACGGCCCTGCAAGTGGCACAAGAACATGAACCAGGGGCCGAGCGACAGATCGACCTCGGCGCCGCGATGCCATCGGAAGCGGACTGGCGGCAGATCCAGTTGATTGTCGGAAGCTGTACTGGCTGCGGCAGCGAGCCGACCGACGCCGACATCCGCTACTTCGTGAACCAGTGGCTCGAACGGCAAGCCTATGAAGAGATCATGCTTGATCAGCAGTACTCCGCCCTCGGCATGGCAGTTCACGCCGATGGCGAGGGCCGGAAGGTCGCAGTAGCGCTGTTCGGCGGCTAGAGCCGGCTCGATGTTCTGCTGGTTCAGGAGGTGACCAACAGCAGGAATCCGAGAAGCGCCAATCCGGCGGCGGCGTAGTTCAACACCTTGGGCCCCATCCCAGGGATTGCGGGAGTCTGCTCCGTCAGTGCGGAATTGACCGGATGATTGGCCTCAGGCAGCGCGGTCCGATCGTCCATCATCTCACCCTTCCCTGTCTCCAGCATCGGCGGTCAGGGTTTCGGTTTCGCATGTTCCTGCAGCGATGGACACTCTGGTAGGTCTCAAGCATGCAGGTCAGTGGCGCCGTTCCCGACGACCAGAGGGTCATCAACGAGGATGCCGCGCCGGCGGGCGAAGGCCATGAAGACGTCGTAAGCCTCATCAGAGGGCGCATCGCCGTAGAGCGCCGCGAAACATGCGTCCCGCGTGGCTTGATAGGCTTCGTCCTGGAGCAATCGGGGATAATCTTCGAGGAACCTGACGGCACCGTTGACGCTGGCGATGCTGCGGGGGAAGCCGCGCCGGCAGGCCACGGTAAGAGGGCGGTCGAATGCATGTGTCGCCACGAGAGCCTCCCGGTCTTCATTCCGCCGAAGGTGCCTTGCTCCACCCTGGCCACGCAGCCCAAGGCGAGACTATCTCTGAACACGCCACGTAACAGAATGTTCCGGACCGTGATACGCCTGTACCCTCGTCACCTCTTGGCACCGGGCAGGAACACGGGCTGGCGCGGCAGGTTTGCATCGAGATACGCCATTCGTCGTGCCGCCATCCAGAACTCACCCGTCTGGTCGTGGCAAAGGACAAGCTTCAATACAGATCGTGAAGATGACCCTCGACAGAAGAACTGCCCTGAAGCTGGCCGTGCTAGCTACGACTGCGGGCCCGATGTCGACCGCTTTCGCCCAGCAGCCGGCCCAAGGCGACCTCGGCGGAGACTGGAATGCCGTCCGCCGGATGTTCGACCTCTCCGAGGACCGCGTGCACATGAGCGCCATGTTGCTCTCGTCGCACCCGCACCCCGTGCAAGATGCCATCGAAAGGCACCGGCGCGAGCTTGATGCCAACCCCGTGGAGTATCTCGAGCAGAACAACACCCCGCTGACGGAAGCGGCGCGCGAAGCCGCAGCCGCCTATCTCGGCGTGCATGCCTCCCATGTGGCATTGACCGACAGCACGACGGCCGGCATCGGGCTAGTCTATGGCGGCCTCGTGCTCCGGCAGGGCCAGGAACTGCTGACAACGTCGGAAGACTATTTCGTCACGCACGAGGCCCTGCGTCTGGCCGCCGAGCGCAGCGGCGCGACGACCCGCCAGATCGATCTCTACGAAGATGCCTTTTCGGCCGACACAGACCAGATCGTCGGCCGGATCATGGAGGAGATACGTCCCGAGACGCGGCTCCTTGCGCTGACCTGGGTCCATTCAAGCACCGGGATGAAGATCCCTGCCGCTGCCATCGCCGCCGGGCTCGCCGAGATCAATGCCGGCCGGGACGAAGGCGACCAGGTGCTGTTCGGCCTCGCCGCGGTGCACGGTTTCGGCATCGAGACCGACACCTTCCTTGACCTCGGCTGCGACTTCTACATGGCAGGCTGCCACAAGTGGCTGTTCGGCCCGCGCGGCACCGGGATCGCGGTGATCAGCGACCGTGGGCTGGCCGCCACGCGGCCGGTCATCCCGAGCTTCACCGACGACGGCGTCTTCACGGCATGGCTCCAGGAGGCAGATCGCCCGCCGGGCCGGAATGACGGGCAGCGGATGACGCCCGGCGGCTTCAAGCCGTTCGAGCACCGGTGGGCACTGACGGAAGCTTTCGACCTGCACGCAACCATCGGTCGGGCGCGGGTGGCGGATCGGACCCATCAGCTCGCCGGGCAGCTCAAGCAGGGGCTCCTGGATCTGCCTCGGGTCCGGGTGCACACGCCGATGGCGAGCGCGCTCTCGGCCGGGATCGTCTCGCTCGACGTCGAGGGGCAGGATCCCAACGGCGTGGTGGCCGCGCTGCGCGAGCGGGGCATCGTCGCCTCGGTCGCGCCCTACGCGACACCCCATGTGCGGCTGACGCCATCCATCCGCAACACCGAGGCGGAAGTGGAGCAGGCGCTGGCGGCGGTCGCAGAACTGTAGCGCCGCCCGATCAGTCCGGTCAGCGGGCGGTGTCCATCCATTGGCAACCGTCTCACCAATCTGCGGAACGATCATGTGACTGATTGATTGGACGGCGCATGAACATGTTTGCTCGTCGCGAGATCTACGCGATCGTCGTGGCGCTGATCATCATCGCGGCGTCGATTGCCGTCCTGCTTTGGGCATGAGGTGCCGCGCCTGCCTCTGTCCCCCCTCCGCAGCTGATGCAGTCTCATCCAACACCGCGGTCAACCGGGCTTTCGACGTACAGCCTCTTCACCAGGATCATGCCCACGACGGTGACCGGCGCCGCCATGATGAGGCCGAGCGGACCGAACAGAGTGCCCATCAGCACCTGCACCGAGATCAGAAGCGCCGGCGCCAGGTTGACGACCCGGTGCTGGATCATCGGCACGAGGAAGTTGCCCTCGACATTCTGCACGATGAGGTAGAACACCAGAACGATCAGCCCTGTCTGCACCCCTTCGGCGAAGCCGATGATGACGATGGGAATGCCGGCGATGATCGGCCCGAGAAAGGGGATGAAGGTGAGGAGCGCGGTGAGCACGCCCAGGCTCAGCCAGAGGTCGACGCCGATCACCATAAGTCCGACGGAAACGCTCACGCCGAGCAGGAGCATCGACACCAGCTGCCCGAGGAACCACCATCGCAAGCCGCGGGCGCTCTCGAGCAACCCGTCTTCCATCCTGCTGCGGTGCGCGGCGGGCAGAAGCGCGAGGAAGCCACGGCGATAGAGCGCCGGGTCGGCTGCCGCGAAGACGGCGATCGCGATGAGGACGATAAGGCTGCCCGCCACGCCGATCACTGCAAGGCCTGCCGTCGCGGCGTGCTGCATCGCGGCTCCGGCCGCATCGGCCAGCCGTCCCTGCTCCTGGCTGTCGCTCAACAGGCTGTTCGCCCATTCCTGGTTCTCCAGGACGCCGCGAAGCTGGTCGAGGAGCCCCGCCATCCGCTCCCAAAGCTCGTCCAGCTCCCCCAGGAACTGCGGCACGACCGTCCATCCGATCAGCGCGAGCAGCCCAAGCAGAAGGATGCCGACGATCGCGAGGGCCCAGCCTCTCGGCAGCGGCGTATGCCTGGCGAGCGAAGAAGCCAGCCCATCGAGACCAACGGCCAGAAGAACACCGGCGAACACGAGCAGCAGCACGTTGCCGACGAGCCAGACGACCAGGCCGACCAGCGCCATCAGCAGCACGGTCTCTGTCCGCGGCCAGTTCCCTGCGGCAGAAGGCTCAGCCATCAACCGGCCTCCTCGCGGCGATCGAGCACCTGCTTTGTCTCCTCCTTGTGTTCTTCGGGAAAGGCTGCGGCTTCCTGTTGGGCGTCGAGCTCGGCACCGATCATGAGCACGAATGAGCTGATGAACATCCAGGTCATCAGCACCACCGGCGTGGTGACTGTCCCGTAGTACTGGTCCCAGCCGCCGACATTGTTCATGTAGGCGGTGAAGAGCAGCGACGAGATGGTCCAGACGACCGTGGTGAAGCCCGCCGCGACGAGGATGTAGCGCCAGGAGGCCTTTCGGCGGCAGGCCGCGAAGCGGTAAAGCAGCGCGACCGCGCCGAAGAACATGATTGCCAGCAGAGGCCATCGCATCGGCAGCAGTGAGTTGGCTAGACCCTCCTGCAGCGCGGCCAGGCCGGGCAGGACCGTCAGCAGAAGCAGCGCCACGAAGAGGAAGACGAGACCGCCGCCGGCAATCGCCAGGGCGACGGCCTCGCGCCGGGGGCGATCGCGCCGCTCGTCCTCGTCATAGACGACGTTCAGCGCGGTGATGAGGCCCGAGGAGGCCCGCTGGACCGTCCACAGCACGACCAGGAGGTTGATGGCCAACCCGAAGCCCCCCGTGAGGCTCTCCGGCACGACCGTCAGGAACTCCTCGAGCAGTCGCGGCGTCTCTTCCGGAAAGATCCCGGCCTGCCGGGTTATGCCTTCTTCGAGGGCAGCGGCACCCAAGAGCCACTTGAACACCAGGCCGGCGACCGCGATCGCGGGCAGGAGGCTGAACAGCACGAAGAAGGCCAGCCCCGCGGCGACCATCATCGTCCGGTCGGTGAAGGATTCGCGAAAGACGCGCCGGAAGACGTGAGATGTCTGAATGTCGTGACGCTTCGCCGACATGTTCATGCCGCCCGATACGGAGCGAATGGCGGGCAAGCCGGACCGGCTGGCGCCGGCGCCGCGGCGGTATCGCGACGGTCAGCTGGGACGGCCTGTACGCTTGCGGAATGCTTCAAGGCAGGGATGTTGGCCCTCCGTGTATCGAGGTGTCCGGGTTCCCGTCGCAACAGCGGCCACAGTCATCTTGTTCCACCGCGGCGCCGGCGACGTCTCCGGCCCTCGTACTTCAGGCGCCGCGGATGCATGCTGCCGACCCGCGAGAATCAGCCGATGATCATTCAACGCGGTGGAACGTCAGGCCCGCCAGCAAGCACTGGCTCCCGTCCTGCTCGGCTGAGATGCGGAACGATGACGAGCCGCGCTCGATCGTACAGTTCATCGGGAAGGTGGCAGCGCCCAAGTCGCCTGTGGCGGCCTCCAGCACGAGATCGCCGTTCATCAGGCGATATCGGCCCTGCACGGACAGCTGCGCGGCCGCGCCCGGTCTCAGCCGACGGGTCATCCCGAAATGTCCGTCCTCTCCGAAGAAAGCGTCCACGAGAGGCTGGCGGTCAGACGGGATCAAGCCAATGTAGCGGCCGGGCACCACGCCGGATGCCGATACGGCCACGGCCTGCGCGGCCTGCTCCTGAGCGTCTTGGAGACGGCTTTCCAGTTCCGCCAGCTGCTGGCCACGTTCGGCAAGTGCTGCGCTCAATTCGGTCACCTGCGCCTGCACACGCTGGAGCTGGCTCTCGGACGCGCTCACTGCACCCTGGACAGCCGTCCGATGCTGTTCCAGTTCCTGTACCGCGTTCTCAAGCCCATCGCGCTGCGATTCGAGCCCAACCACTTCCTGCTGCGCCTCCGCCAACGACGCCTGCACGCCGGCTTCGGTCTCTCGTGCCTCCTGCAGCCGGCGCTCAATCTCGGCGAGTTGCTCGGTCCCGGCTGCCGCTTCCTCTGTGAGCTGCGCCAGCGTCTCGCGCAACTGCGCCTCCTCCCCGCGGGCCGCTTCGAGGCGGGCACCAACGTCCGCAAGCTCCTGCGACGATGCCGCGACATTCGCCTGGGTCCCCTGCAGATCGTTCAGCACCCTCTGAAGTTCGTCTTGCGCGGCCTGCAGCTCGGATTCCGCCAGAGCGAGTTCCTGACGTTGCGCCTCGACGGCGGCTCGGGCTTCTTCCAGCTCGCTCTGCTGCCCGGCAAGCTGGCCTTCGGCTTCCTGCCTTCGGACGTCCAGTTGGGCGAGTTCCGCTTGTGCCGCCTCGGCGTCGGCCTGGACGGCTTCAAGAGTGGCCGTCGCCTGCTCGTGCGCGGCAAACTGCGCCGTCAATTGATCGCGGGAACTCTCAAGTTCCACCACGCGCGCCTCGAGGCCCTGTCGCGTCGAGGCGCCGTAGATCCAGACGATGATCAGCAGCAGCCAGCCCGCGGCAGCAAGGGCTGCCAATGCCAGCGCTACCGGCCGCTTGAGTTCGTTCATGATTTCATCGGTGCTCATCGGAAGAAGCATAGAGCGGTGAGGGAGGGCGTAAAGCTGAGGTGGCGTAAGCCGGACCAGCGAAGGCTGCGAGCGCTTTCCTCAAACCGTAGCGTTGGACTGACCGGTTTCTTGACCCGCACTTCAATGGACCGGTTCTTCGATCGGCTGGCGCCGGATGCTCCTGTCGAAGATGACTGCTCCCGTTCCGTGCCGCACCGCTTGCCAAGCGATCAGGTAGGCTAGCTCATCATCCGTCAGCTCGCAGTGGGGAAGCTGCTCCCGAGCCGACCTTGTTGCCCCTGCCAGGGAGAGGGCGCGCCGGTTGGAGGTACATGAGCAGGCGGTGACTGCGTCGATCGTTTCGGCAGCCGGCCTGCGCTTCTTTCGTCTTCGGATCATTCGCCTTCCTCATCGTAACGCACCCGCTCGGCCCGCGGCATCGAAGGGATGCAGCGGGCCGAACCATCAAGCGAAGGGCGAGGAGAAGCCGTTCGGAGGCATGCCCTTCATGGACAAAACCAACGGGAGCTGATGACGTTCCGTTACAATCTGAATATTCCGTGATCGCTAAGCGGCCGGGGCCCTATGCAGAAATCGATTGCGAGATCACCTGCCATAGAGAAGCAGCGACCGGCGCATTCCGGTCTTGCCCCACTGCGGGGGATGTAGGGCCAACCGCCCGCGCCAACAACGGTGCGGCAGAGCTGAGGGAGCGTGGGGGAGGGCCCGGCTAATATCCAGGGCCTCTCCCAGTCCAAGTCTGACTGCTGATTACGACGCGTCGCGCGCCGCCTGCAGCCACGCGTCAACCGTCTCGCGGTTGTTCTCGATCCACTCGGCGGCCTGCGCCTCGATGTCGTCGTCGCCGTCGTTCATCCGAGCATTCTGCGCGAAGATATCCTCGACGGGCACGGAGGCATTCTCCAGCAGTGCGCGCACGGCGGGGTTCTCCTCCAGGAAGGCCGTGTTGGCGACCGGGCGGATGTCGTTGGCCGGGAAGCCGAGCATGCAGGGGTCGGAGACGCAGCCCTCGACGCCATCGAGCGTGGCGGCATCGGCGAGATCGGCCATGTCTTCCGGCAGGTTCACTTCCGGCACCTCGATCCACACGACGTCCTCGCCGGGCACCAACTCGTTCACGGTCCAGTTCGGCGTCCATGTGTAGAAGAAGATGGATTCGCCCTGCCCGTAGGCGGCGATCGCATCGGCCATCGAGGCCGAATACTCCGCCTTGATCGGCGTGATGTGGTCGCGCAGGTCGTAGGCATCGAGGTGATGCTCGATGTTGATCTCGCAACCCCAGCCGGGCGGGCACGCGACCATGTCGGCCCGGCCGTCCCCGTTGCGGTCGAAGGCCTGCTTGACCTCGTCGCGGCGGAAGTCGTCGAGGTTGGTGATCCCCAGCTCTTCGGCTGTGGCCCGGTCGATCAGGTAGCCTTCCAGAGCACCGCCCTCGGCCACCGCACCGACGATCTCCGCGCCTTGGGAGAAGGTCGGCTCGTAGGTGTTGTGGAGCGGGAACCAGCCGTTGACCCATAGGTCGAGATCACCCTGCGCGACCGCTTGGTAGAAGGGCGGGTTGTCGAGCGTCGTCGGCCCATCGACCGAATAGCCGAGCTCTTCGAGCAATTGCTTGTAGATGGCCGCATGGAACCAGCCGGTATCCCAGGTCGCTTGCGCCATGCTGACGGTTACGCCTTCGCCCGGCAAGTCCTGGGCGACGGCTGCGACCGGCGCGGCCATCAGCGCCGTCGCGCACGCGCCGGCCATGAGAATCGTCTTGAGGGATGCGTCTTTCATCGGGAGTATCTCCTTCTTTCCTGGTTGTGTTGGCCGGCACATCCAGCGCCGGCAGGGATGCCGCAGGTTGCGGCGCGGATGGCGGTATCAGCCGGTCTTTTCCATCCGGCCGGCCGCCGAAGATGGGCGGACGAAGCCCCTGAGCGTCGTTATCAGGGACACGGTGCGCACGCGCCGGTGCTCGCCGAGCGCCTGGGTGATGCGGTCGAGGATGATCGCCAGCAGCACGATGCCGACGCCGCCGGCGGTCGCGGTACCGACGTCCAGGCGCCCGAGGCCGGTGTAAACGGTCAGCCCGAGCCCGCCGGCGCCGATCAGAGCTGCGATCACGACCATGGAGAGCGCCAGCATGAGCGTCTGGTTGAGCCCTGCCATGATGGTGCGCAGCGCAAGCGGAAACTGGACTTCCCACAGCACCTGCCGGGGCGTCGATCCGAACGCATAGGCCGCCTCCACCAAATCCTCGCGGACGTTGCGGATGCCGAGATTGGTGAGGCGGATGATGGGCGGCAGCGCGAAGATGATCGTGGCGATGATGCCGGGCACCATGCCGACACCGAACAGCATGACGATCGGCACGAGATACACGAAGGACGGCACCGTCTGCATGATGTCGAGAACGGGGCGGACGACGGCGAAGAAACGATCGCTCCGCGCGGCAAGGATGCCGAGCGGTATACCGATGACCGTGCAGAAGAAGACGGCGGTGACGATCATGGCGAGCGTCGTCATGGTCGGCGGCCACAGGCCGATCATGTCGATGAAGGACAGCGCGAGAATGGTGAATATCGCGACGCCGCGCCCCGCGACACGCCAGGCGAGAAACGCCAGAAGCGCGGTGAAGACCAGCATTGGCGTCGCCTGCAAGACGGCGTCCAGGCTGTTGAGCACCTGGCTGATCGGCCATTGCAGCGAGCGGAAGAAGGGCCGGAAGTTTGGCACCAGCCAGTCGCGGACGATGAAGTTGATCCAGTCGTTGAACGGGAGGGTTATGATGTCTCCGGGGCTGAACATGATCTTCTCCGTGGCCGGCACCGCCGGCGGTCAAGCGTCTAGCCTTACGGCGTTTCAGACCGCGGCTTCGCCGGCAGCGAGTTTCGCAAGGACTGCCTGCGGTGGGATGATACCCTTCAGTCGTCCTTTCCGGTCGGTGAGCGCGATGGGCAGGCCCGACTGGGCAAGCGGATAGAGCTCGAAGAGCTGCGTGGTCCGGCTGACCGCGGGGAAGTCCGTGATCAGCGCGTCCTTGAGCGCCGAGCCGTTCTCCCGCAGCGATGCAGACAAGTCCCGATAGGTGACCGCGCCCGCCAGCCTGTCGCCGTCGGTGACGTAGATCGCGTCCTGTCCGAGTTCCTCCATCAGGCGCATGGCCGATCCGGCGGTCGCCTCGGCGAGGTCGACGGCTTCCGCCGGCGCGGCGATGCTGCCGGCGGTGAAGACGCGCGAGCGGTCGATGTCCCTGGTGAAGGCAGCGACATAGTCGTCGGCGGGATCGTCGACGATCTCCTCGGCCGTGCCGACCTGCACGAAGCGGCCATCCTTCATGATGGCGATCCTGTCGCCCAGCATCAGTGCCTCGTTGAGGTCGTGGGTGATGAAGACGATCGTCTTCTTCATCGAGCGCTGCAGCTCCAGGAGCTCTTCCTGCATGTCGCGGCGGATCAGCGGATCGAGCGCGGAAAACGGCTCGTCCATCAGCAGGATCTCGGGCTCCGCGGCAAGGCCCCGCGCCAGTCCGACACGCTGCTGCATTCCGCCCGACAGCTCGTCGGGGTAGCTGTCGGCATAGGCTTTCAGGCCTACCTGCTCCAGCGCGGCGACGGCACGCGCGCGCCGCTCCTGCCCATCGATCCCCTTCACCTTGAGGCCGTAGGCGACATTGTCTGCCACTGTTTTGTGCGGGAACAGGGCAAAATGCTGGAACACCATGGCGACCTTGTCGCGACGGATGGAGCGCAGCGTCTCCGGGGTGCAGCCGACGATCTCCGTGCCGTCGATCTTCATAGATCCCGCGGTTGGCTCGATCAGGCCGTTGATCATGCGCACCAGGGTCGACTTACCCGATCCAGACAGCCCCATGACCACGAAGATCTCGGCCTCGCCGACCTGGAAGCTGACATTGTCGACGCCGACGGTACTTCCCGTGCGCTCGAAAATCTCGCCCTTCGACTTCCCGTCGGAAAGCATTCGGAGGGCGGTTTCGCTATCTGCTCCAAATATCTTTACGATGCCTCTGGCATCGATCTTTGTATTCATATCGTCTTTCTGATGATGTCTTGTCAGATCGATGGCATGCCGGGCCGGGAACAACCGTTCCACACCGCCATGATTCCGCCGCTCCACCTAAAGAAGATTTCTGGTGTGACTGCGGCCGGCGTCATATTCTTGCCTAAGACCATAGAACGACGAGGCGCGAGGTGCAACCCGCTTCGGCCGATCGGGTGGCAGGGGGCCGAAGAGCCGGAAATTGGGGCCTGCGCATCGGCCGCTTCATCGGTCGCGCTCGAGATCGTCGAGCAAGGCCCGTCGCTGTCTGCGGCTGCGGATCTGCTCGGTCCGAAGCTCGGCGGCGCGGACAGCATGCCGGCCTTGCTCCTTGACAATGGCAAAGCAACGCCGCGCGCCGATCGGCAGGTCCTCCGGGCCGTAGAGCCCCACCACCTCAACGGTCACCGACCGGACGGAAGCCTGCGCGACGGCCGCGCTGTCCGTCGACGATCCCCAAGCCGACCGGATGAGTTCCTCGAAGGTGCCGATGTCGCGCATCGCGCCGGGGCCCAGCGGTCCCTGCCGGGTCGGCGGGACCTGATCCGACAGCAGGCGACCCTCGAGATCGATGCGATCGGTGACCGGTCGCACCAGGGTCTCTCCGGCCGTTTCGACCGTGACGATCACGCTCGATATGTAAACCGGGTCGGAACTCATGTTCGAGAGGAAGCAGAGGGCGTCGCGCCCCGTGCCCGCGCCCCTCGTGATGAGCAGCGTGGCCCTCAACTGCCTGTGGTAGCTGCTCACGAAGACCTGCAGGTAGACGACCCACACGACCAGCGTTCCGAGGCCGGTGAGCGCGGTCACGAGTTGGTGGTTCTCGATGATCCACTGCACGCTTTCCTCCTGGCTCGACAGGCGAGGGCGGCTCGCAGCCTCAGGACTGTCCTGCGGCTTCCGGAGCATGTTCCGGCGCGGCGGCGACAAGCGCGGCTTCCAGCAGCTGGACCAGATGGAGGTAGCGCTCGAACTGTACGAGCACGTCGCCGATGACCTGGTCGCGGGTCATGCCGTACAGGTCGTAGCCGCGGCTCCCGTCGCTGAAGAAGGTGCGCGCCTCATATCTCCTTTCCTCCTGCGAGGCCTCGAGGGCGGAGAAGGCCGGCATCCGCTGCGAAACAGGCGCCACCGCGTAGAGGAAATCGCGGACGCCGCTCGCGGGAACCGTGAGCGAGACCGAATCCACCTCACGCTGCAGCAAGGTCGGCCTGCCGCGACGTTCCAGTTCGCGGGACACCTCCTCGAGCGCCGGCGCAACCGTCCCGGCGATGAAGGCCGTCACGTCGGCTTCGGTCGGCGCGCTCAGCATCCGGCCGAGCCGGCCTTGCCAGGTCAACGCCGCCGCGGGCGCCGCCGCCTGCGCGACCTTGGCCGGATGTCCCGCACGCCGCTGGGCGACGTCGGCCTGCATGCCTTTGACGAGCGCCCACACCAGCACCAGCATGATCAGCGAGAAAGGAAGGGCGGTCGCGATCGTGGCCGACTGCAGGGCGGCGAGGCCGCCCGCCGCCAGGAGAACCGCGGCTATCAGGCCTTCCAGCACGCACCAGAAGACGCGCTGTGCGCGACCCGTCTCGGTCTCGCCCCCGGCCGCGATCGTGTCGACGACGAGCGAGCCCGAATCCGAGGAAGTGATGAAGAAGACCGAGACGAGAAGCACCGCAAGCGTCGACGTCACCATCGGGAGCGGCAGATACTGGAAGAACTGGAACAGCGCGACGGAGATATCCTCGGCCACCGCGGCGGAGAGGGCGCCGCTCGCGATCGTGGTGTCGATGTGGAGCGCCGAGTTGCCGAAGACGGTCATCCAGAAGAAGGTGAAGCCGGCCGGCACGAACAGGACCGCTATCACGAACTCCCGCACAGTGCGCCCGCGCGAGATGCGGGCAATGAACATGCCGACGAAGGGCGACCAGGAGATCCACCAGGCCCAGTAGAAGAGCGTCCAGGCGTCGATCCACGGGCGCGGCTCGTAGGCATAGATGTTGAAGGTGCGCAGGACGATCGAGTCGAGATAGAAGCCTATGTTCTGCACGAAGTCCCTCAGGAGCGAAGCGGTCGGACCCACCGCCAGCACGAAGAGCATGAGCAGAACCGCGACTACCAGATTCAACTCGCTCAGCCGCCGGATGCCCTTGTCCACGCCCGTCACGACCGAAACTGTCGCCACGGCCGTGATCAACGCGATGAGGACGAGCTGGGCCGCGATGCCGTTCGGCAGGCCGACCAGATAGTCGAGGCCGGCATTGATCTGCAGCACGCCGAAGCCGAGCGAGGTGGCGACGCCGAACAGCGTGCCGCAGATTGCGAAGATGTCGACAGCGTGGCCGATCGGCCCGTCGATCCTCTCCTTGAGGAGCGGGTAGAGGCCGGAGCGGACGGTGCGGCAGATTGTACCGGTAGCCGAAATAGGCCAGCGAGAGCCCGACGACCGCGTAGATGGCCCAGGCGTGGAAGCCCCAGTGGAAGAAGGTCAGGCTCATCGCCTGACGCTTCGCCGCGATCGACAGCGGCTCGGCTTCCGGTGGGGCGGCGAAATGGGTGATCGGCTCGCCGACGGCAAAATACATGAGGCCGATGCCCATCCCGGCCGCAAACAGCATGGCAACCCAGGAGACATAGCGGAAATCGGGGGTCGAATCGTCGGGACCGAGCTTCAGGTTGCCGAAGCGGCTCGCTGCGAAGAAGAGGACGCTGCCGATGAAAATGGCGACGGCAAGCAGGTAGAGCCAGCCGAAGGTGGCGAGAATCCACCCCTGCAGCCCGGTGAACATCGCCTCGGCCCGATCAGGCACAAGCGCGCCGGTCGCAACGAAGATCGAGACGATCGCGACCGAGCCGTAAAAGACGGGGGGATTGATGACGAACCCGAACATCGCGCGCGAGGGTGGCTGCAACAGCATGTTCCCCCAACCGGTCCGCCCGAACTATGTTTCATTGTGGTGCGACGGCCAGGGTATGCAGGCCATTGTTGGACGCTTTCGAGATCGGAGACGTCGCGGTGATTGGCGTGCTTCGGGCTGCACTCCACATGTGGAGCCCTACACGATCGTACTCGGAAATCCAGTCAGGGCGATTAGGGCGCGATCGATCCTGCCGAGGTCGAACCGTTTCTGAAGATGAGGTGGTGGGACTGACCTGACGACCGACTGATGAACGCCATGTCCATCCTGACGAGCGGGATATCCGGCCACGTCACCGCGCGGCGGCGCCGTGCGGCATAGGATGGAGACATCGTCTCGGCCTACAAAACCTGTGCCCCTTCTCGATATGCTCATTCAGGAACGATAACGACTATCACCAATCCGTCTATAAGCGGTCAAAAAGAGATGGCATTGTTCCATCGATTAAATTCAATATCTCCAGCGGGTGTTCGACGATATGATCAGGGCTGAAATCATCGCTACTAGAATATTTTCTTATCTGATCCGCAGACCAAGGGGTAACCTTAACCAACGTGTCGAAATTCCGCTTTTCGAATCTAGTCCCGTATTTTGCCCAGATAGTTTGGCAGCCCAAAGGTGCGGCCGGTGCAAGGTCTTTTGCGACGCTGTCGCCGAGAGCGTAGACATTTCGTATGTCGACATTTATATTATCCAATATACGCTGAAATCCCGCGCCACTCGGCTTCAGCTCATAGTGCTCAAGAGTAAGTAGCAGGCCGTGCTTTTGTCGACCGCGATCATACTCCCTGGCATGTTTTTCTTTTATCGAGTCCGCTTCTTCCGAATGATCCCGTTCAGATCCCACAAATCCAGCTATTCCAAATAGATACTTCGACAGTCCAAGTTCAATTCGAAGCCTCCGGATCGCTTGATACAGCGGAGCATTCGTCAGGGCGACAACTAGCACCCCGCGCCGCTTAAGTTCAGCGAGAACTTCAACGATGCCCGAATACGGAACCACCCGAGCCCGCCTCGTTTTATCAAACGCCCGGCGTCCCGCAATTAAAACCTCGTTCTGTCGGTCCGCGTTGAGATTTCGTACTACGGGCAAGCTCTTTATGACGGTCTGATGTTCAATAGACCCCGTATTGGAAAAAACATCCTTCAATTCTTCATAGATGCGTATTTCGGAAGTGTTACATTTATCAGCCAATACATAGACCATAGAACGCAGAGCGGGCCCGAAAAAATCAACGAAGTCAAATATCGTATTGTCTACGTCTGTAATCAGAACATCGTGCTTCATATGGAGTTCGCAAGTTTATCTTTGATTCTGAGTATTAAGTGATCCTCTGGGTGGCCATCGTTTATCAGCATTATATCATACGATTCACGCGTATATTCCGTCTCCGACGCGTGCGCCAAATCGTCATTCGCGTAGACCTGGCCTCTTGACAGAAGACGACTCCGTACAACACTATCTGGCGCTTCTATCCGCCATATGCGAAAACCCCGTCTCCGCAGGAACACGAAGTCCGAACCGTAGCGCGCGGAATCAAACACCAGTCCCCGACATCCGGGCAATTCAATAGAAGACTCGGCTTGCTTCATCGTGGCCCGTATGAAAAATTGCTCATCGTGCCTTCTTACGACCTCGCTCACAGCATTCAAGTTGTTGCGATTATCATTGCCGAATAACGATAAAGAGATATCTCTGCAGATGGCGCCAGCGCTTAGATGAACAAAGGAAAATTTCCTCGACAAAATATCCGCTATAAATGATTTTCCAGCCCCCGAGGGTCCACAAAGAGCTACCTTGAACATGATGGGCTCACTTGAGCGAACCAATCCAGAGTGTCGCTTGGCTCTTGCGCAGATCGCGTGGCATCATGAGCCCCGACAGTTGCTCATTATCACCTACATCTAATGCATTCAAAGTGGGTGACGCCTCGACAGATAGAGTCGGGTCATGGACAGCGCTATCCGAGATACTCGTAAGCTTGAACCAAGCAGGCAGAAATGCTTCTGCCATGTAAGGAGGCGTGGTATCTGGATCAGGGGTCAAGCAAATATCTCGAGGTATCGCATATATCTGTGCGACAGCAGCCGAGAACAAGAGGTCCGACCCCGAATCGAACAGGTAAGCTTGGGTGTGTCCATCAGCGATGTTCTGAGACAAAGTCCGGAACGCCTCCTCAGGGAATTCCTCTCGGTTTCGCTTCATCCACCCCCACCACACTGCTTGTCGGCTCTCGATGACGGCTTTGTGCCGGCGGATAGTCTCTCCTGAAGGTATCGTCAAATCTCTAAATCGAAGAATGAGGCTCGGCATCATGCTTCAACTCCAATACGATGGGACGCAGATGATGGTAGTACCGATCACCCTCTTTCTCCAGCCCTCCTTCGTCGACAAGGAACTGAAGCCATTCAGGGGCCGAAAGCACCTCCTCCAAGTCGAACGGAACGCGGATTCCAGGCCCGCTATAGTATTTCTCGATTGCGAAAGTTCCTTCTAAGGCGGCTAGTTCCCTGAAGCTCAAAGATGTGGAGCTCAACATCATGAGTAATCGGCCATTGTTGCCAATAAGCTTTCCCGCATTGTTGATAAGTTCGCCGATAAGTTCCTCTCCAGCCACGGCGCTTCGTCTGTCGAGTGCATCACTACCTCGCAGTCGAGATGTATATGGCGGATTACACACAACAAGATCGAACTTGTCAACTAAGTGCGCATTCTGCAATAGAGCGATTATTCCTACTACGTCAATGTTATTCCTTTGGACGCGGTTAAGGTTATTCATCAAATTCCTGTGAGTGCACCTTACGGCATTCTTTTCTACGTCGTAGAATACGATTCTTCTGACTTGGTGCCCACCAGATACGGCGACGGCGGAGATAATGTGCCCGTTTCCGCAACCTACTTCGGCGATGGATTCCGCTCGTTGGCGAGCTGAAAGCATTACAGCGATGTCGGCCAATATCAATGTGTCAACGGACGGACCGAAAACTGACTCATCGACTCGACGATCTATGTGCGTCAAGACGCCCGATTGGATGACAATTTTGTGTCCGCTCGTCAGGATTCCCTTTGCGGAACTTCTCGCCAGCGGTCCGGATAGAGAGGTAATCTTGTCTATTTCAAGAAAACCCCTTGGATCATCAATCCGGCCAACGACGGACACGTCCAAGCCGGCCGGCTTGAGTGAATAATCCGCGAGATAACAATGCCTCATTTGTTTGGGATAGATGAGGAGGGAGCCTATTCTAGGCAAACCACCGAACACGCAGTGATAATTCAGAATGCTCCGAAGGTGGTCTCTAACGCAATCATAAAGTCGCTCTGCGAAGGAAACAACTGGATCCACGGACCGGTACATTTCGTGGAACGGTATATTCACCCTTTTTGATATTTGGGAGGCGACTTTCGAGAATACGAGGTCTAGCATCTGATCGGGAGTGCCGTAGGTATGTCGTTCTGATTCTTCTTGTAGAATTTTTTTGTTTAGGAGCTCGATTATATAAAGTGGATCGCCGTCGACCAACAGTTCCCTTACGACCTTATGGTCAACCGATGCGCCTGCTTTGCAACGGGAATATTCTATGAACAAAAGGTCCGCTTTTTGGTTCTCATGCATCGTTATACTGCCCCCCCATCAGGTTGCATCCCAACCTAGCATAGCGGACTGTCTATCGTTTACAAGGAGCGTGAAACAAGTGACTCTCGGTGTATCAGCGAATGGGCGCGGCATGGCATTGCCGGCAAGATCTCGTTGTGCGATGCACTGCCTACTGTTGTCGTGAGATCGATCTCGTCCTGTCGAGTTTGCAGGCAGGTCGGTCCTACCTTCATGTAGGATCGGGGAGAGGATGAGGATTAGGACCGTAGTGGCTGTCGCATCGGCCCAGGGCGTCGATGGCAAGACATGCGCAAGTGGCGTGACCGCTATCGCGTGGAAGGAGAAGCCGGTCTGACGACCGTTCGTAGAGGCCCCATTTCAGCTCCTCTTGACCCGATCGTGAGGGTGAGGGTGCGATCAAGGCGCTGCGCCGCTGTCGTCTGTCGGGTCCAGGCATCGCCCGCGAGCTCGGCCGACCGTTCTCGACGGCGGACAAGGTTCTACGCCGGCTCCAGCCGGGCTTATCGAAAGACAACCCGCCGTGGGAGGCGGGTTGTTGTCGATTACCCGTCATGCGGCGTGTCTCGACGCTCGATCTCGCGCCGCAGCTGCCGAGCGATGACAAGGGTGAGGCTCGTGATCGACGAGTACGGCCGCGACCAGGCGCCCTTCTCCGTGTCGCGGCCCCAGAGGCAGTACCTCCAGCCATTGGGGGAGCGCTCGACCACGTAGGAGCCGAGCAGGTAGCGCCGGCGGATGTTCTGGAGCATCTCAATACTCCTCCGCCAGCATGATCGTCATGACCCGGCGCGTCAGCTTGGGGTCCGCCGGGTTGTCCGAGTGGTGCAGCAAGGTCGGATCGTAGTAGTCGATCTTCCAGATGACCTTGAGCCCCTGGACGTCGACGAGCGCGCAGTCGTGCTCGCCGTAGGGGTCGTTCTCCGGCGTGAAGTCGTCGAACTCCGCCACCGCGATGATGATGTCGGCCCAGAGCTGACGGTCGAGCGCGGCGATGCCACGCGAGATCACAACCATGCCGCCGCAATGGAGGCAGCGCAGATTGTCGTTGAGCGCGCCGATCAATGTGTTCTCAGAAATCAAAGAACTCATGGAAGGAACTCCTTCTCTCTTCCGCTTCGGCCGACCAATTCGGACGAAGCGGCGAGGGAACGAGTGGTCGCTCCGATCACGGCGGTGGCAGCGTGCGGGCGGAAAACGGCTTAGTCTGGATGCCGCCCACCATCAGCTTGATGGACACCTCGTGGTTGGCGAGCTTCACCAGGTCACGGGCTTGCGGCACGTCCTCGCCGAATTGGCGAGAGAGAAGCGCCGCATCGGTGGCGCCGACGCGGAAGGAGATCAGCGTGCCGACATTGCCGAGGATCGCCTCGCGGACGTCCCGCTCGATGCGGTCGAAGTGCTGCGTCGTCAGGATCAGCCCTATGCCGTACTTCCGCAGCTCCGCCAGCATGTCGGAGAAGGCCGACGTAGTGAAGGCGTGGAACTCGTCCACATAGAGGAAGAACGGCCGCCGGGCTTCTTCCGGCTGGTCCTGGCGGCTGTATGCGGCGCTGGCGATCCCGGAGACGATCAGGCCGCCGAGCACGTTGGAGATATCCGCTCCCAGCCGACCCTTGGCGAGGTTCACGACCAGCATCGCGCCCTGGTCCATGATCTGCCGGAAGCGAAGCGGCTTTTCGGGATTGCAGACCGCCTTCCGAACCACCGGATGCGCCAGGAAGGCGCCGAGCTTGTTGGCGATCGATGTAACGCCGTCGGGCGAGAACTGGTAGCGGAGCTTGCCGTATTCGACGGTCCAGAAATGCCGCACCTGCTCGTCGGAGATGCCGGCGACCACCTCCTTCCGGAACTCCTTGTCCAGGAAGAGCGGCAGGATGTCGGCCAGAGTGGCGTCATCCCGCTCCAGGAGCGCGAGGACGGAGAACCGCAGCAGATGCTCCATGCGGGCGCCCCACGCGTCCGGCCACTGCTTCTTCAGCATCTCCACCAATCCGGATGCGACCAGCGGCCGCCATTTGGCCGAAACCTTCGACAGGGGATTGTATCCGAACGGACACGGTGGATTAGCCGTGTCCCAATAGAAGCCGGAGGGACCAACCATCGCTGCCACCCCCTCCGCCAGATCGCCATGGGGATCGATCAGGCAGAACCCGCGGCCGTGCTCGATGTCCTGGCGGACGAGAGAGGCTATCAGCGAAGTCTTGCCGGTTCCCGTCTGCCCGATCGCGAACAGGTGGAAGAGCCTGTCATCCTGGCGGATGCCGAAGAGCCGGCAGTTCCGGCGGCCAAGCGTCGTCCCGATCTTTGTGAGGTCGTTGCCTGTGCGCACCCGGACATTGTCTCGCGGGCGGTGTTGGCCTCATAGACGCCGCCTATTGCGTTATCGGCAAGTGGCAGCGCGGAGGTCTCTGGCGCGACCAGAAGAAAACCCCTCGAATGAGGGGGTTGCGAGCGCGACGAGCATCATACTGATGCCGCCGGCGCGCCAGTTGGTACTTCGTTATTGCACCTTCTCGCAGACACCATCGATGATCCGGTGAAGCTGCGTCGTCACGGCCGGATTCTCTGCCACCTTGCCCGTCAGGCAGAAGGTGGCGGCATTGAACAGCCGCCAGGCCGTCTTGTCGCCCCAATCGTGCGCCGGCTGTTCCCACTGCTCCAAGACCACCGGCACCCGCTGGATGTTGACGACGCCGCGCCGGTAGAGGGAGAGGATGGCATGATCGGCCCACTCGTCCGACAGGCACGTCTCCCGATAGCGATCGAAGGTGCGAAGCTGCAGCTCGCGCCGCTCGCGCAACGGCTCCACCACCTCGGCGACTAGGCCCGGCAGCTCGCGCTTGGCATTGGCCGTGTGCTTGCGCCTGATGACGTGCTCGGCGTGGAAGGCGAGATTGTCGCAAACGAACACGCGGCTGCCGAAGGCGATGCCGATCGGAAACCGGCGGTCGTGCGAATTGCGCAGGCCGACGGCGTCGGTGTAGTCGCCGTAGGTGCTGCGGAGCGAAAGCAGCCCGAAGTACCGGGCGCCGTCCTCTGTGACAGCGTGGTGCTCCTCGACGATCTCGTGGCCGTAGAAGCCGAGGCTGTATCGCATCAGCTCCACGATCTCGTGGTGGGCGACCGGAACGTGCGTCTCCGTGCGTGCTGGCGTTGCCACGGCACGCAGACCCTCGTACGCGACTTCCGCCGCCCCGGTATGCAGCATCAATGTCATGGAAAGAACTCCTTCTCTCTTCCGCCTGGCTCGACCATTCGAGCCGGGCGGCAAGGGAATGAGCAATGAGGTCGGTTCGGAGCCACAAAGGTAGCTGACCTAAGACATCTTAGCCTCGATAGAAATGCATCGCTAGAGGCCCCCAGGGCATCTGAAGTGTTCAGTCCCCGTGGCACTTACCGCCCCAGCAGCACGGCTTATAGTACTGGTGGACACCGGCAACGTTTTCTGTATTGATTCAAGCAGCAGCAATCGGTAGCTTCGGACCACTAGATCCGCTTCATCCGCAGCTAATTGCGTGAGGCCATTGCAACAGGCGAATAGGCGGAGAATGGGAAGGCACACGCCATGCGACCCACGACACTGCCAAATTTAGATTGTACCTCTTTTCACTTGCTTGGCACAGACAAACTGAAGAAATCAAGCGTCTTCGCTAGCATTGGTTGCATAGCGGCGAAATTGTCAGCGGCTTCCGCCATTGTTGCGACTAGTCTTCAACCCGCATTTGCTACGGAAAATGAGTATTTCCATGGAACTCTAGGCGACATCAGGGTCAGCATGATGGAGCTTGGCCCTTCATATCTTAATGGGATAGGATGCAGCGAATTCTTTCTTCCCATATCAATTCAAGAGAATTCACAAGGTAATCTTGTCGCTCACGTGTACGACGAAGCTGACTACGATTATGACCTGCCTAAGGCAACCGTCCCTGTTTCGCGCGCAACTCATGAACTATCGGGGATTCCAATGGAGACCTTTTCGGCCATTGGGATTCCGCTAGATGGCCAGCATCTTGAACTGCGCCTGAAGCGCTCCCTCAGTCCAAATTTCTCGTCTTGGACCGGTCCAGCAGCGTCGTGTCCAGACGCGGGCTGGGTGCCTGGATCCATCATCGTGGTGGTTTCCCCTGGGAGTTGGAGGTCCGTTCAGGAGTGGACTGCGGCCAATGATAGTGCCTTTGTTTTTTCCATCAACAACAACACTTTCTTCTTGGACGTCCCGGTGGGATTTGAAGACGATCTTATTGAGAAGATCCGCACCGAAGAATGGCTCCTTGATGCGCGGCGAGAAGGGGAGGTCGCTGGGCCGGAATATGCGTCTGTTGACTTCCCCATAAACTCTTTATTGACTGATAGAAGCACTCAGAATTCTGTGGGAAGTACTCTTAAGACGGCCCTAAGCAAAATATTCCCTGGGATCGACATTAACGACATCACGTTTCGACCGCGAAGGGGCTATGCGTACACGTTGGACATCTTCTCATATGTGCAGCGTCTGGGTCTGAACGACCGAGATTTTGACGGATACTGGTTGAAGACGCATGTTGATTTCGAACTGTCAAGGCAGCTGGGGTTGGGAGGAGACCCGCACGAACGGCTGATCGTCAATATCCGCGATGGCTGGCTACCGCGATATCCCAGTGATCAACCTCCGCCTGAAGCTCACTGGCGTCAATTCCATTTGCAGCCGTCGGATGGAAAATTGACCGGTTTCTACACTCTTAAATGGCTTTTGTCGCGGATTGCCAGTAGTTTTGCCGAACACTTTGGCGGTGAGGCAAATATCCCTGACTACTACTGAGGAATTATCATGGGACGGAACGTTGTTAAGTCCATCGTTGGCTGGATAATTATAATTGGACACTTATCAGTGGCCATAATGATTCTAATATTTAAGGATAATGTTTTTTCTGGAGATCAAAAGCTTAGCATACTGCTTATCATATCTCCTGTCTTCTCCATATATTTTGTTGCCGTAGTAAGATCTTTTTTGTCTACGGCATATGAAACGGGGCCGGGCAGAAAGGTAAATGCAAATTTTGCTACCATATGCATTCTTCTTCCGCTGGTTCAGATATCGTTCGTCCATTACATAATATTAACGTATCCTGATGTGATTGCCGGGGACGTCGACAGTTTGCAACGATGGCTAGCAGGATTGGAAATATTCCTCGGGGGAAGCTTGGGGCTGATTGCGGACGACCTTTTTCCCAAGGCCGCAGACGCCTGAGCGTCCTAGTGGCGGCAACGCGCGCGTACACCAGTCGAGACTGGCGGCAAGCATCAGCTATGACGCCTCATAAGCGTAGCAATGAGGGTTGCTTTGGAGAAGCTATTCCCCAGAGACGAGCCACCATCTACAGTTGGAAGTTGATGTCGCTGCGATCACAAGGGATGTCGAGGGGAATACGAAGGGCGACGGCGGGCGGCGGCGTAGGTGGTGCGACTTCTGACCGTTTCACGTTAAACCCTTGCAACAAAGTAAGGTCTAATCGGAGCTTCCTCATTGCCGCCGAGAAGAGAGATAGACCGCGAGCTAGGGACGTCATAGCAGCGCCTAGAGCCTTTACATTGTTGACATGAGGATTATAGAAACAGACATGTGCGCAGTGAGGCTGGTAGGACGCATTCTTCGCTAGTAAGCCGGGGCCTAGATGGCGATCACCAAAAGTGAACGGGACGTACTGGTAACGATCACCGGCACGTTTGAGAACAGCGGTGATCCCTACGAGGGTGTCAGCGGTGACTTCGACGGCCAAGGAATATCCTGTGGCGTCCTCCAGTGGAACATCGGCCAGAACAGCCTTCAGCCGCTCGTTAAGGCCATTGGCGAGCCGGTCGTACTTTCGACCATGCCGAACTTCGGCAAGGACATGTGGAAGGCCTGCAATACGTCGTTGAGTAAGGCGCTGGATATCGTCCGCTCTTGGCAGGGCGGCACCGCTCTCAAATCCGGACCCAAGGGCGAGCTTAAGAGGTTGATGGGTTCGTCGCAGATGCGCCAACAGCAGGATGCAGCGATAGACAAAGTCGCGGCGAGAGCCGAGACCCTCGCCGACACATGGGCGGCCGACCGCGGCGCAAGCAAGCGCTCAGTCCAGGAACTTGCCTGGTTTTTTGACGTCGTCACGCAGAACAACTCGATGAAGGGACTGTCCTATAAGGATGTCATGGCCTTCAAGTCGGTGGCGGGTCCGGGCAACGCGGGCGACCTAGTATGCGACTGGCTCGCCGGCACGACAACGAAATATGCCGGAATGGAGGACTGCCACAAGAACGCGAGACTGTGGCGCAACGCCGTCAGCGGCGTCGCGCTTGATCTACTGGTTCTCGGCTATTTGCGCTCGCAGAAGTCGATCCTTCAATGGCGCGGAGACGTGCTCAACCGCAAGGGTACGCTGGCAGTCAAGGTTGGCTTTGTCCACAAGACGAAGTTCGACTTTACGTCGATTCTTTGAGTTCTTTTCTGGGAGGGAACAATGCCAACACACGTCGTCACAGCGCTTCATCTCAATCTCAGATCCGCTCCGGATCCGACCAAAAGGAACGTTATCGCCGTCCTCCCGCAGGGCACTGGCGTAGACAAGATCGCCAACAGCAGCCTGACCGGCTGGTTTGAGGTCGATGCAGTCGTCGCCGGCACGAAGCTCCGGGGTCATGTCAACAGCGCGCATCTTGGACCGGCTGGCACCATATTTCCGACCGCCCATACGACGACGGGGAAGCTGCCGTTGGCCGATCTTGGATCAAGAACCACTGAAAAGCGCTCCGTGACAGGGGCGAGAGCATATTCCATTGGCGAGTCGGGGAAGCCGGGAAAGCCCTCGACTCACACATCTGGCAAGGTGGCCGGCATCGTCCGCATCATCGACTGGCTCGACGTCGGTAAATCGTCTCACCTGCGCTGGCAGGGCGGCGGCGGCAAGACGTTCTGCAATGTTTACGTCTATGACGTTTGCGACACGGCCGGCGCATATATTCCCCGGGTCTGGTGGAAATCGAAAGCAATCATCGATCTTCTGGCTGGCAAGACGGTCACTGCCAAATACGGCGACACAGTGGAGGAAATGCGGGCGAACTACATTTTTAACTGGCTCCTGGAATATGGTCCCGACTTTGGATGGACCCGCGTGTTCGACACCGACACGCTCCAGTTGCACGCCAATGCCGGCCGGATGGCGATCATCTGTGCGCAGCGGACCAACATGGAGAAGCCGGGCCATATCCAAGTCATCGCTCCGGAGAATGGCAGCCACTCGGCCAAACGCTCGGGGGGGAAAGTAACGCAGCCCCTGCAGAGCAACGCAGGCAGCACCAACTTCACTTACGGGTTCCTGGGCTCGAATTGGTGGCAAGCGGCCCAATTCAAGCAGTTCGGTTTCTGGACCAGCGATGTCGCTTAGCCTTGTTGCCGTGCCGTCGATCGTTTTTGCGAGAGTGATGGTCGGTTTGCTTTTGAAGAGACGGCTCGACCACTTGGCCAGGCGATCCTCTGGCTCCTTTTTCAGGAGCGTCGAGCAGGCACTTCTAGTCGGTGGCAGATGCATTGGCCCAAGGCGGTGGGCGGCGACCGCAGATCGGCCCGCATCGACGCCCAGAAGTCTGCTATCGTCGACGCCCTCCGCCCGAAGGTCGATCGAGGAGGTCCGGCATTTGCTGCGCGAGCGGCGACCGATCTTCAGCCTTGGGGCGCCGCAGCGCTTCTTCAAGCGTCACGCCATCACGCGCGAAGAAGGCCTGGCACGTCGCCGACGAGGGCCGCCCCGACATCGTGGAGCGGCGGGAAGCCTGGTCGGGGAACCAGCCCGATCTCGACCACGTGGCATCCGTCTTCATTAACGAGACCTTACTGGAAGAGCATGGCGCGGCAGCATGGCGATGATGCGCACCAACTCCAAGTTTGCGAATCATGGTGCGAGGCTGTTGAAGAGATGCAGGGGGTTCACAATGACATCCTCGCCGGCTCGCAGTCGGTCCATGGGAAACCGACAGCAGCCGGCTAGCAAACCCCCTGCCATCATCCCAGAAGCAGCCGCTGTTAGACGTAGCAACCCCCGAAATAATATGGTATCGTGAGAAATTGCGCGGTCTGACGCAGGCAGATCATAAACGGACTTTCGCTCATGTTATACATGGCACTTTTTCTCCTATCCGCAATATTTTGTATTGGATTGATATTTCGATCGAGCAACGGATTGTTTGGGAAAATTATCCTATTGTCACTAATGATGGCATTCTTAGGGATTCTATACGCCTACCGAGACATTTTTTTTAGTCCTTTTTCCTTAGGACGCGTCATTACATTTGGCCTCACTGAAGATCTGACTAATCTGCTAGCCGTTGTGGGAGGATCAATCGCAGGTGTCGTGGGTAGTGTCTACTTCAAGGCTGGCAGATTAACTGTTAGATTGCAACAGTTTGTAAGGCCGCTGGCGTGCACACCCCTCACACTTATTCCGCTCTTGAAATTAGTTGAAGGCCTCGAAACCATAACGGTTCTTGGGATAGCCACGTTGATGGTGACTTCTTATCAGGTAGGATTTTTCTGGGAGAGGCTGCTCGCCGAGCGATCAGCGGGTGGATGAGGGTTACCATGTTCAAGCTCCTGTTCCCCATTGTCTTATTCTCTAGTATTTTTTCCATTAGCTTAGCCAATGCGTGTGCGCTGAAGGCCCAAGATGACGTATTTAATTTCGTCAAGTGCGACACGGATAGAGTAAAAGGTAGCTTCTTAACTAGGCTGTTGCGGGTGGCTTTTAGAATCGACACTCCTCCGTTACGCATAGCCGTTATCGCGGGGATAGATAACTATCCGCTATTCGACCCCCTGCAGTTAAAGCCGGTTGTCGATAAGGATTTCGAAATACTGAACTCGCTTTTTTATGACGTCCTCGATTACGATATAGTGGTCAATATTCGTAATGAGAAGGTATCGCTAAAGAATTTCAACAAGTTGTTTGGAGAATATATTCCGGGAATATTGGAAGATCACCCACGATCTCAAGTTGTGTTTGCCTACACGGGTCACGGCGCGCTGTTCGCAGGCGAGTCGTATATATTGACGCAAGACTCTCCACGTCTGAAGATTGAATCCGACGATGAGAGGCTCGCGATATCAGTTGTGGACATCGCGCACAGCTTTACTCCCACAGCGGAAAGGGCGTTTCAGTTTTTGTTCTTGCTCAATTCATGCAACGGAGGAAGCATCGTAAGGGAGCGCCTGCCCTTCGGCTCCTCAATTTTCGATCAGGCGGCTGCCCAAGTCCTCACAGCGGGTCGGACAGACGATGTCGTTTACCAACTAGCCGAGGGAAGGGGATCCGTGCTGTTTGAGGTCTTTGTTGAGATCATCAGGCTCGCGACCCGTGGCGAGCAGGGCTCATCCGATCCGCTGGAAATTGCCTCGAATGTAGCTGACATTGGTGCTGATGGCGTCGTTACGATGTCCGAATTAGTCGGTGCCCTGAAGCCAGCCATTCAACGACTCGAACATTATAACGTTTCGCCGCAAGCGGGTGTGCTGACTAACAGGCGCTCGGAGGGCGAGTTCATGTTTGTAACCAATCAGTCTGCCTTCGACAGAACGCTTCGTATGACCAACTATCGTTCCTACAGACAGGTGTTTGGAAACTCTAGCGTTGAAATTCCAGCGAATATAGCGCTCAGGCAGGAGTTCTTTCCGGAAGGGTCCAGGGAACTGTTTGTGAACAAAGACTGGAAGCTTTTTGAACTTTCGAACCACGGCCAACGGATTTGCTACCTCGAGTCCTTCAGCGTAAATGATCTTAATGGGCGGCTCGTATTTTCGCTCCCCCTCGTGCCGTTCGGAGATGGAGCTAAGACCAAGCTGAGATTCGTGCCGCGACAAGTGGGTGTTGACGAAGATGATGAAGGATTCTGGTACGTGCTGGATCAGTCAGTTGAAGCGCTGGCGCCAACAGTCACTAGGATGGATTTCATATTTCGAAGATACCTGGGCTCCGTATCCAACAGTTACGTCACTCGGCCATACTCTCGTTTGAAGGAGGGACTCGGTGTTAGGGTCGCCCGTTTGAATAGGGATTCGTATGATGATGCGATAAATGGTAGCTGGATTTCGGTAGAGTCCGTTTCAACGCTACCTCCCATGCCGTTGACAGAACGGCTTAGGCTTATGGAAGCCGGTACGCTTTTGTATATTTACCGTCGTCTAAGGGGGCTTATACTGATATCGGGTGCAGTAGGACTGCAGACCTATTTGTTCGATGCAACTGAGGAACTGGGGGACATGATCATATCCCGCAATCGAGCCGGCGCGCTGGGAGCATCCGCCGAGAGACGAGATGGCTTAAACACAGTTTGGGCTGAAGACACAATAGTCGGCGGAAGGGATCCGGAGTTTCTGGAACTGGCGGTGGGGCAGAGGGAGTTGTTGTCTGGGATGACTTCTGAGGATTGGATGGTTTTGTTGTCTGCCATCGGCGCCGAGAAGGGCGTATATAGGGATGCGATAAGCCTAATCGGCTTTACGGGAGCAATTCAGGCCGCAGAGCGCTTGGGGTGCAAAATTCGTAGTGTGAACCAGTGACGGAGATTCTGTTCGTTCGCCGTCACTCTGTTGGCTGGACACGTTCAGTAGAGGTCACCGTCATCCTCTTGGCTACCCACAGCCATACTAGGGCAGGTCGAAATCGGTTGCGGATGCCGTCCACCTCGTCAGATCAGTTGCGAACTGACGAAGCTCTTCGTCCACTCGATATGAGCCAGCTTGGCTGCTAATAGCGCCTCGTATTTCTGAACCTGCAGGTCGGGTAGTCTTCGAGAAGTGGGACGATACGGTGCACCAAAGAGTCCAAATATCGAAACAGCCGGAAAACGGCTCAGCTTAGCCATGCAGACCAACGCTGCAACATGCGCATTCCGCAACTTTTGGCAGTCAGCAAAGAGTAATCGAATTGCGTCTTTCCACCACCGTTCAAGTGTCGGCGTCGATTGTCAATGGCGATAGGAGTTTCCTTGTCTTAAGATAGAACGATGGCTTGGAACGACAACCTCGAAGCGGGCTCGCCTGCGCACGGAATTGCATCATCCACTCACAGCAGGATTCGGGTATTGGCCGGGCCAGGCACCGGTAAGTCCTTTGCAATGAAGCGGAGGGTGGCTCGACTTCTTGAGGCCGAGAACATCGAGCCGGACCGCTTGCTGGCGGTTACATTCACCAGAGTGGCTGCTGAAGACCTGCATCGCGAGCTGGTGTCGTTGGATGTGCAAGGAGCGGAGCGGTTGCATGGCCGCACATTGCACAGTCTCGCGATGTCCATCTTGATGAGGAACCATGTGCTTCCCACGCTCGGTCGACATCCGAGGCCGCTCAACAAATTTGAGCTAGAACCCCTGCTTGAGGACCTCAACAAAGTTCATGGCGACAAGCATGCGCGCAGGCGGCTGATCCGAGCATACGGGGCTGCGTGGGCACGGCTACAGACCGAAGAACCTGGATTTGCACGGACCGCCGCCGATCAAGCATTTGCCGATGAGCTGGTTGATTGGCTTCGACTCCATGAAGCCATGCTGATGGACGAGATAGTGCCCCATTTGTTCCGTTATCTTCGCGATAATCCGGGAGCGCCGGAGCGTCATGACTACTCGCATATTCTCGTAGACGAATACCAAGACCTCAATCGTGCGGAGCAGGATGTCCTTGAGCTGCTAGCTCATGAGGGTGCGATCTGCATTGTGGGGGACGACGATCAATCAATCTACAGGTTCCGTCATGCCCATCCCGAAGGCATTCGGGAATGGGTGAATCTGGCGGTCTCGGATCAACACGCGATTGACGAGTGTCGCCGGTGTCCCACAACCGTCGTACGTATGGCCAACGCGCTGATCTCCAAGAATCCCGGTCGGTCGGGCGGGGTCATGCAGGAACGTAACGACAATGGTCCAGGCGAAGTAGTAGTCCGACAGTTTCGGACTGCGGAACTAGAAGCAGTTGCTGTCGCCGAGAAGATTGGTGCCTTGATAGCGGCCGGTGTCGCTCCCGGTGAGATCATCGTACTTGCTCAGCGGCAAACCTTTGCGAATCCGATCTATCACCGGCTGCGCGATGCAGGAATACCGACGAAATCCTACTACGCCGAATCCTCTCTAGATACCCTCGAATCCCAGGAACGGTTCGCGCTGTTGAAGCTATTCCTGAACCGCGAGGATCGGGTAGCGCTCCGATGGCTCCTTGGGAATGATCATACTCACTGGCGAGCCAAACCCTATCGCAGGATTCTTGCGCATGTTCGGGGGAGTGACGACACGCCCTGGGTCACACTTGAGAAGCTAAGCGCCGGGACCCTGAAGATCGCACATACCGGATCGCTCGTAGAGCGGTTTGAAGCGATACGGGACGAGCTTGACATACTTGCTGGGGCAATCGACCTGGGTGCATTTATTGAACGTTGGTTGCCTGAAAAGGATGAGACGCAGTTACTGCGCGAGACTGTCGACCAGTGCCTCGGTGGCCTGGAGAATCCGCAACAACTGTTCGATGCGCTTTATGATGTTATTACCCACCCTGAGATTCCGCTTGAAGTCACTGACGTCCGGATCATGAGCCTGCACAAGAGCAAAGGTCTGAGCTCCCCCTATGTCTTTATAGTCGGATGCGTAGAGGGTCTGCTTCCAGGGCAGCCGAAAGAGGGAACAGCTCCTGCAGAGCAGGCGGCTCAATTAGAAGAGGATCGCCGCCTCTTCTACGTTGGCATCACGCGGGTGAAGGCGAGCTTGCCGGGCAGGGCTGGCTATCTTTCGCTCAGCTATCCGCAAACAATGGCCTCAGCTGAGGCGTTCCGTAGCCAGATTGCCCCGGTTCAGTGTCCGCTCCAAAAAGAGGTGAGTGATTTCAGCGGGTTGTGATTCAGTCGGAT
>VFQR01000786.1_pt1 | contig 33158 bp, 28 predicted proteins | sample 3512321 | NCBI WGS metagenome assembly VFQR01 (sample SAMN10412374, study PRJNA504923) | tailings metagenome | isolation source: Relicate 3 Philex TSF1 revegetated site | place: Philippines: Tuba, Benguet | collected 2017-08-29 | reverse complement strand
CGATGTGCGCGCTGCGCGAACCGTCGCTCGGTCCGTGCTTCGGCGTGAAGGGCGGTGCCGCGGGTGGCGGCTACGCGCAGGTCGTCCCGATGGAAGACATCAACCTGCATTTCACGGGCGATTTCCACGCGATCACGTCGGCGCACAACCTGCTTTCGGCGCTGATCGACAACCACATCTACTGGGGCAATGCGACCGGTCTCGACTCGCGCCGCATCGCCTGGCGCCGCGTGCTCGACATGAACGACCGCGCGTTGCGCGAAATCGTCTGCTCGCTCGGCGGCGTCGCCAACGGTTATCCGCGCGAAGCGGGCTTCGACATCACCGTCGCTTCGGAAGTCATGGCGATCTTCTGCCTCGCCAAGGATCTCGAAGACCTCAAGACCCGTCTCGGCAATGTGATTGTCGGCTACACCCGCGACCGCAAGCCGGTTCGTGCGAAGGAGCTGAACGCGCATGGTGCGATGACCGCACTTCTCAAGGATGCGATCGCGCCGAACCTCGTGCAGACGCTCGAAGGCACACCGGCCTTCATCCACGGCGGACCATTCGCCAACATCGCGCACGGCTGTAACTCGGTGTCGGCGACGACCGCTGCGCTGAAGCTCGCGGACTATGTCGTGACCGAAGCCGGCTTCGGCGCCGACCTCGGTGCGGAAAAGTTCCTCGACATCAAGTGCCGCAAGGCGGGTCTCAAGCCCGACTGCGTCGTGATCGTCGCGACCATCCGCGCACTCAAGATGCACGGCGGCGTCGCCAAGGCCGACCTCAAGAAGGAAGACCTGAAGGCGCTCGAAGCGGGCATGTCGAACCTGCAGCGGCACATCGAAAACCTGAAGAAGTTCGGCCTCCCCGCGGTCGTTTCGATCAACCGCTTCTCGGCCGACAGCGACGCCGAAATCAAGCTCGTCCAGGACAAGTGCAAGGCGCTCGGCGTCGAAGCGCTGATGGCCGATCACTGGGCGATGGGCGGCGAAGGCGCCGCGGACGTCGCGAAAGCGGTCGTCAAGGTTTGCGACGAAGGCAAGGCGAACCTGAAGCTGCTCTACCCCGACGACATGCCGCTCTTCGAAAAGATCCGCACGATCACGAAGGAAATCTATCGCGCGGACGACGCCGTCGCCGACAAGTCGGTGAAGGACCAGTTGAAGACCTGGGAAGAAATGGGTTTCGGCAAGCTCCCTGTCTGCATCGCGAAGACGCAGTACTCCTTCTCGACCAATCCGGACGCGAAGGGTGCGCCCACCGGCTTCACCATTCCGGTGCGCGAAGTCCGTCTTTCCGCGGGTGCGGAGTTCATTGTCGCGATCTGCGGTGAGATCATGACGATGCCGGGCCTGCCCAAGGTACCGTCGGCCGACACGATTGACGTGAACGCCGAAGGCCGGATCGTCGGCTTGTTCTGACGACCGTAGTGGTGCGCTGGCCAGCGAGTTCATCCCGTCCCCGCTGGCCAGCCGCCATCATTCCGTACTACACACTTCCCTCACGATTGTTGCGTTAAGGTGGCTGATCCAGCCGCTCACTGTTCAGGGGACGTGTCTTGCGTGGCGTTTCGGATCGCAGCCCCGCTGCCGATTCCCCGGGCCTAACTCCCGACTTCCAGGAACTTCGAAAGCTCTCGATCGTAGCCGGTGTCGGCTTCGCAATCCTGTTTGTCGTCGCCGGTCTTCTTTTCCAGTTTCAGCTCTACGGCGACAGCGGCCTGTTTGCCTATGCGGTCGCCGTGCAGGATTCCTGGGCGTTCCACTGGCACAACATTTCGAACCGATCGACGGTGTATCTCTACGCGCACCTTCCCGCGGAGATTTACGGCAGCCTGACCGGAGACGCGTGGGCCGCGATCCAGATCTACGGCCTGCTATTTCTTGGCTCGCAACTGCTCGGCCTTGTCGTGACGTATCGGCTCGACAAGACACCCCAGCGGGATCTCTTCGTCTTCGCCTGCCTTTCGAATGCGCTGCTATGCCCGCTCATCTTCGGTGCCCCGAGCGAGATGTGGGTCGCGCACGCACTGTTCTGGCCCGCATTGGCTGCAGTGCATTGTTCCGCGCCACGCTGGAGCGGGATCGCGGCATTCGTTGCCTTTCTTCCGCTCGCGTTCGCACACGAAGGTGCACTCATCTTCGTGGCTGCGATCCTGATTTCAATCCTGTTGCGCAAAGGGGAGTTGCGCCGCTTCGCGCAGTGCCTGGGTGCTGCTGCAGCGGTGTTCGGCGTCTGGCTTTTTGTCCGCTACAATTTGCGTCCCGACGAATACACCGCACGCGTGCTCTCCGCGGCGGCCTCAAACGTATTCAACCCCGAGATTCTTCTCGACCGGATGTTGGAGTTACTGGTGGCGACTGCCGGCGGCTATCTGCTGCTGTACCTCGCCTTGCGGCGTGCCGGAGTGTCCTGGGCTGCCGCCGCCGCATTGATCGCGGCCTTGGCGGCGCTTGCCGTGTATTGGCTTCTCGGCGATCACGAGATCCATACGGAGAGCCGATACTTTCTGCGTACCGTCGTGATCGTGCTTTGCCCGCTCCTCGCAGCGACCGCCGTCTGCGCGGCGTTCGACACGAACCTCGTTCGATTGGCAAACCTGTCCTATGCGATCGTTTGCACAATCGGCACCCGCATCGGCACCCGCGCCCTCTCCGCTTTGCTGCTGCTCACGATTTGCATTCATGTGGTCGAAACAGCGCGCTTTGCAGCCGGCTGGACCGAATATCTCGATCTCTTCCGCACCATGGTTTCGAAAACGGAACCTCAGGCCCGGAAGTACGTCGCGATCGATCCCGATGACCCGAAGCTCCACGGCATGCCGTGGTTTTCAACGCTGCCTTATCTCTCCGTGCTGGTTGCGCCGGGTTTCAAGCCGGAACGGCTCGCGATCGATCCACGATCGGACTACTTCTGGATTTCCTGTGCAAACGCGACCCGAAGCGTTCGCAAGGCGAATGGTTCCGGCATTCCCGCGCAAAGCCGCGAGATGATCCGCGACTACAATTGCAGGAACCGTCCCTGACGCAATCCGTCAGCGAGGCGCGCGAAACGAGTTCCTACATCTCCATGCTGATTTCGACGCGGCGATTCTGCGGCTCTTTCGTATTGGGTCCGGTTTTGACGAGGAGCGCGGAAGTCCCGCTCGATACAACATTGAAGCGCACCCGCGTCAGCGACTGCTTGCGCAGGAAATATTTCAACACTTCGTTTCCGCGCGCATAAGAAAGCCGCTCCGGCTGCGTTTCGGCGGTGTCGGTGTGACCGGAAAGTGTCACGCGCGAGATCGGAAGGATTTGCCGTGCGATCAGGTCCGCAAGTTCGGCGGCACCCGTGGAAATTTGCGTGCTTTCGAAGTCGAAAAACAGATTGAAGTTGTAGGGTCGCGCCGCTGCGACAAGACCGGATAGCGGAAGCAGACTGAGCGCAGCACCGCATTTCAGAACGCTGCGGCGGTTGAGAGCATGTTGCATGATCCACCTGTTCAGTTTTGCAGCGCAAAACCGGCGGGGTTCTACAACAAGGCTAGACTCCGCTTTCGGTTTGCTTGCGAGTCTCGATCTGGAGATCGGAGCCGATTCTGCGGGCTTCGGCAACGAGCGCTGCAGCAAGAGGCGTCATCGGCTCTCGCGGCGGCACAACGAGGCCGATCGTATGCACTGCTTCGGGACCTGTGATCGGGATCGCGCGAATGGTTGCGGTGAGCCCGAGCGTCTCGGCGAGCTTCTCCGGCATCACGCTCGCCCACTGCCCCGTGCGGACATGCGCGAACAACACAATCATCGAGTTCGATTCGAGCATGGGGCGCGGCTCGCCGCCGGCGGCGCGCAACAAACCTTCGATGATGCGCCGGTTCTGCATATCCGGTGTCAGCAGGCAGAGCGGCACGCGCGATACTTCCGCCCACGTGACACTGTCGCGATTGCCGAGTGCCGCGTCCGCCGAGGTGAGCAGGCAATACCGCTCGCGATAAAGCGGCACCATGTTCACACGGCCGAGCGGCTCGTTGTCGAGATATGTGATGCCCGCATCCACCTCGAGATTTTCGAGCGCGGTGAGGATCTGAATCGACGTCATGGAAAAAATGGTGAACCGCACCTCCGGGTGACGCTCGCGATACGGCGTCGTGAGTTCGGCCACCATGGCCAGTGCAGTTGGGATTGCCGCGATGCGGATCTGCCCGGCGAGACCTGATTTCAGCGCACGCATTTCCTCGTGCAGCGTGCGGCTGTCGGCGAGGATTCGGCGGGCCCAGTCGAGCGTGCGTTCGCCCTCCGGTGTGAAGCCGATGAACCGCGAGCCACGCTGCACGAGCAACACGCCAAGCTGCGCTTCAAGCTGTTTGATGCCGGCGGAAAGCGTCGGCTGGGTCACGCCGCAAGCCTCGGCGGCACGCCCGAAATGGCGCTCACGCGCCAGGGCCATCAGATATTCAAGCTTGTCGATCAAGGGCTTACCTCTGGTATACCAGAGTAGCCGTTTCGATAGGAATTTTCAATCGTAGTGAAATAGACCGCAGAAATAGAAAAGCCCCGTGCTTGCGCACGGGGCTTTTCAGGACGTCTGTCGTCTAGTGGCTTACCACCAGAGGAAAGCCTGACGCTTCGGACCGACATACTTGCCATTGCGGCAGCCCGAGCCACCGAGGAGGGCGTGGAAGCCCTGGCACGGCGTGGTCAGCGCGTGGATCATGGCAACGGTCGCGATGCCAGCGAGCAGGCCGCCAGCCGCAGCGCCCGCCGTCGAGTGCGCGATCGTGCCGCGGGTGACGGCGTTCGTCGTGCCGAACCAGCCGTCATACAGGCCGAGACCGACAAGCGTGCCAACGACCGCGCCGACGATGACCGTCGGGTTCTGGAGCTGGTTGTAGTGCTTGCTGCCAGCGTTGGCCGGCGAGGAAACCGAGAAGGCAACCGCGAGGGCCGCCACGAGGCTCAAAATCGTCTTGCGCATTCTGCACTCCTGAAAGATTGCGTCGCCCTCCCAGCTGGAAAGACGCGCGACAGAGACGCCATTGGACTCCAATGGCAAAGTTCCACTTCATGCCGCGGAGCGCCAGAAATCTGATTCTTGGTCAAATTGCAAAAGGAAAAGGCAAAACCGATGTCACGTTTGGTTGAGCTTTGTTAGCGCGACCCGGGAACCGCAGGAAAATCTCTCGTCGTTTCAAATAGTCAGACGGGTTCGCAACTCTGGCGAGAAAAGGGGCCCCGCGATAGCGCGGAGCCCCTGCATTGCTTGACGTTACGTCAACTTCGCGAGCCGTTAGCGGCGGTAGACCGCCTGATCGCCGACGTACTGGCCGTTCACGCAACCCGAGCCGCCGAACAGAGCGTGGAAGCCCTGGCAAGGCGTGGTGGCCGCGTGAATGAGGGCCACGGTGCCGATGCCCGCGATCAGGCCGCCGGTCGCCGCGCCGGCTGCCGAACTCGCGAGACCGCTGGTGGTCAGCGCGTTCGTAGCGAACCAACCTTCGTAAAGGCCGAAACCGACGGCAGTGCCGACTCCGATACCCACCGCAGGAGCAACCCAGCCATGCTGGTATCCATAATGATGATGGTGGTGACGCGGGTTCGAGAGCGCCGGCGAAGCCGCCGTTGCCGTCACCGCTGCTGCGGCAGTAAGCGCAATGAAAGTCTTACGCATGGAATTTTCCTCACGTTGAATCGCCCTCCGCCGAAGAAGAAAACGCGAGTCCTGAAACTGCGTTCCTTTTTCTCTATGTCACGCCGGATTGCCGCAAGCGTGGCGAGAACGTGACGATTTCGCGCAATGAAGCGCTGAATTGCGATTGTGTGAGGTTATGAAACGGATTGTTACCGCGCGCCGTGCAACCAAGTCGCAGCGATCCGTTCGTCAGTTCGATTCCGCAACGTGGATGGTCTTCTCTAGCAGTTCGTAGAGTGTCTTGAGTTCGCGTGAACCGATGCGCTTCTCGATCGACGCATAAATCTGCTCCGACTCCTTCGCCACGCGCTGAAACAGCGATCGGCCTTTCGCCGTCAACGAAACGATGACGTAGCGTTGATCGTCGCGGCTCGCGCGGCGTTCGATGCGGCCTTCCTCTTCCAGGTTGGGCAGCATGCGGGACAGGCTCGCGGGAAGAATCTGGCACATCTCGCCAAGCGCATTGATGTCCATCGATCCGGCCTCTGCCAGTGCACGCAACACGCGCCATTGCTGCTCGCTAAGGCCGTGCTCGCGCAAATGCGGCCGGAATTCCTGCATCAGCGCCTCGCGCGCACGCAAAAGCTGCATCGGCAGCGAACGTGCAAACGGGCGCATGGCGAGTGCGGGATTCTGGCTTCGGCCGGTCATTGCTCGGCAACGACCTCGTTCGAAAGAACGCCGATGCCAGGCACTTCAATTTCGACCTTGTCGCCCGCCTTCAGCCATTTTGGCGGATCGAAACGCGCACCCGCACCGGTGGGCGTACCGGTGACGATCAGGTCTCCCGGCTTGAGCGTCGTGAAGGTCGTGATGTAGGCGATCAAATCCGCGAAGGTGAAAATCAGGTTCTCGGTCGTGTCTTGCTGACGAACTTCGCCGTTCACGCGCGTCGTCAATTGCAGCGGCTTCGTGGGATCCAGTTCGTCCGCAGTCACCATCCAAGGCCCGATGCTGCCGCTGGCATCGAAGTTCTTGCCCTGCGTCACGTTGAACTTGCCGTGCCGGAGCCAGTCGCGCACCGATCCTTCGTTACAGAGCGTGAGGCCGGCCACATGTTCAAGTGCGTGCTCGCGCGGAATGCGCCTGCCCGCTTTGCCGATCACGAGCACGATCTCGCCTTCATAATCGAATTGGTCCGACTCTCGCGGCTTCACGAGCGGGACGCCGTGGCCCACAAACGAACCGGGCGCACGCATGAACAGGCTCGGATACTTCGGGCGTTCCGTGCCGTCTTTATACTCTTCGTTCCGGTTGGCGTAGTTCACGCCGACGCAGATGATTTTCTCGGGCTGCGTTACCGGAGGCAGCAGCACGACCTCGCGCAGCGCATAGTCCGGACCGGCGGGCTTGAGTTTCGAGACCGTGCCGTTCTGCAACGCCTCGAGCAACGAAGCCGCCTCTGCGTTGCAAGCGACGATCCGGTCGCCCGTCACGATGCCTAAACTTTCGATTTCGCCTTTGCGAAAGCTTGCGATTTTCAAGGTCTCACCGTTTCCACTTGACGGCGGCTTGGTCCCGCCAGATACTTAACATGTTAAGTTTATGTGGAAGGCGGGTCAACCGCCCGGGAACGCCATGCCCCACTTCGTGATCGAATATTCGGCCAACCTCGAACCCGATATCGACCTGCGTGCCATCGTCGAGGCCGTGCATCAGTCGGCGTCCGATTCGGGGCTGTTCAAGATCGGTGGCATTCGCGTCCGCACCTTGAAGCATGAGATTTACAAGATCGCGGACGGAAACCCAGAACACGCGTTTCTCCACGTTCGCGCAAACATTCTGGAAGGCCGCTCGGTTCCGGAGCGGGAAAAACTCGGGCAAACCACACTTGCCGCAGTCGATGCCTTGCTTGCGGCAGCGCGAATGAAACGCGGCATCGCGCTTTCGGTCGAAGTCAGCGAAATCGATCACAACATGAGCTTCAAGAAAAATTCCCTGCACGCACAGCTCGCCGGGGGAGGTGCTGCATGAGCAACCTCGATCAATCCGTGGCGCAGGCGCAGAAGTACCTCGCACGATTCAAAGACAAGCCCCTTCTGCATCTGATCGACGGCAAACCGGACGCAAGCTCTGGCGTCACCTTCGACACCGTATCGCCGGTCGATAACGCGTTGCTTGCGCGCGTCGCACGCGGCACGTCTGGCGATATCGACAAGGCCGCAAAAGCAGCAAAGCATGCATTTCTTTCCTGGCGCAAAACGACGGGTGAAGAGCGGCGCGAAATCCTGCATAAAATTGCGGACGCCATCGAAACGCGTGCGGAAGAAATCGCGTTCGTGGAGTGCATGGATACGGGTCAGCCGATCCGTTACATGAGCAAGGCGGCGTTGCGCGGCGCGGAAAATTTCCGCTTCTATGCCGATCGCGCGCCTTCCGCTGCGGACGGCCTGTCGCTGCCGACGGATACGCACCTCAACTACACGATCCGGGAGCCCATCGGCCCGGTCGGCGTGATCACGCCGTGGAACACACCCTTCATGCTGTCGACGTGGAAGATTGCGCCGGCACTCGCGGCGGGTTGCACGGTCGTTCACAAGCCTGCCGAATGGAGTCCCCTCACCGCAGCGCTGCTCGGGGAAATCGCGCTGGAAGCCGGATTGCCTGCGGGCGTGCTGAATGTCGTGCACGGCTTCGGTGAGGATGCGGGCCGCGCGCTCACCGAGCATCCCGACATCAAGGCGATCGGATTCGTCGGCGAAACCACCACCGGCAGCGCGATCATGGCGCAAGGCGCGCAGACGCTGAAACGCGTGCACTTCGAGCTTGGCGGCAAGAACCCGGTGATCGTATTCGACGACGCCGATCTCGAACGTGCGCTCGATGCCGTGCTGTTCATGATCTACAGCCTGAACGGCGAACGCTGCACCTCATCGAGCCGCGCGCTGGTGCATGCCTCCATATATAAAGAGTTCGCCGCAAAGGCCGCCGAGCGCGTGAAGAAGATCAAGGTCGGTCATCCGCTCGATCCGGCAACCGAAATCGGTCCGCTCATTCACCCACGCCATGTCGCGAAGGTGCTGTCTTACGCAGAGGCCGCAAAAAAGGAAGGCGCGACCATCGCTGCGGGCGGCAATGCATCTCCGCTCGGCGCGAACTATGTCGAGCCGACGCTCTACACGGCCGCGCATAACGGCATGAAGATCGCGCAGGAAGAAATTTTCGGTCCTGTGCTGACCATGATCCCGTTCGCCGACGAGCAGGAAGCGCTTTCGATCGCGAACGACGTCCGTTACGGGCTCACCGCCTATATCTGGACGCGCGATGTAGGCCGCGCGCATCGCGTGGCGCAGGCCGTCGAGGCCGGCATGGTCTGGGTCAATTCCGAGAACGTGCGCCACCTTCCGACGCCGTTCGGCGGCGTGAAGTCGTCCGGCATCGGCCGCGACGGCGGCGACTACAGTTTCGATTTTTACATGGAGACGAAGAACATTGCGATCGCGCTGGGCGATCACAAGATTTCCCGTCTCGGCGTTTGAGAGCGAAGAACGATGCCGATACCGAAGCCCATACTGAACCCGCCGTTCAACGTCGTGCGTGTTTCTCACGTTGAATTCGGCGTCACCGACCTTGCGCGCTCACGCGCATTCTATGTGGATTGTCTCGGGTATACCGTGACCGCAAGTTACAAGGATGCGTTGCATCTGCGCGCCATCGAGGAACGCAATCATCACTCCATCATTCTGAAGAAGGCGGAAGTGAAAGCGCGTGCGCTCGGTTTCAAGGTCGCCAGCGAGGACGATCTCGACCGCGCGAAGCATTGGTTCGAGAAAAAGGGCCTGCCCGCGAAGTTCGTCGAGATTCCGCATCAGGGCCGGACGCTCCATGCTGCGGACGTTCACGGCATGCCACTCGAATTCTATTTCTCGATGGATCAGGCCGAATCGAAGCTGCAGAAATACGGCGAGCATCGTGGTGCGCGCATCCAGCGCATCGATCACGTCAACTGCTTCACGCCTGATGTACAGAAAAGCGTCGATTTCTATTCCGAACTCGGCTTCCGCGCGACCGAGTTCACCGAGACCGAGGACGCCGATCCGAAACTCTGGGCAGTGTGGATGCACCGCAAAGGCAACGTCCACGACCTCGCGTTCACCAACGGCTACGGTCCACGACTGCATCATATCGGCGTGTGGACCGCGACGCCGATGGACATTCTCAATATCTGCGACGTGATGGCGACCACGGGCTTCCTGAAGAACATGGAGCGTGGCCCCGGACGGCACGGCATTTCGAATGCGTTCTTTCTTTATATTCGCGACCCCGACGGACACCGCGTCGAACTGTTTACGAGCGACTATCTCACCGCCGATCCGGATCACGCGCCGATCCGCTGGACGCTACGCGATCCGCAACGGCAAACCCTTTGGGGACATCCGGCGCCGCAATCGTGGTTCGAGGAAGGTTCGGAGTTTCCCGGCGTAGCCGTGAAGGAACCTGTCCTGAAGGCGCAGCCGATCGTCGCGCGGTAGCGAAACAATCTACGGTAACGCCATCTATCTTTTTTATTGCGCGTGATCTGATCCGAAAACCGGTTCTGATCCCCGGATCAAGTCCGTGGACAAGCTTTTCGGGGTCATGCGCTAGCGCGCGTTGCGGATCGAATCTTCCAGAAGATCGATGTTGTTCTGGATGTAGTGGTTGTTCGGGGCTTTCGCCTTCGCTTCGGCGAGTTTGATGCGCGCATTCTTGTAGTCGCCGCGCAGGATGTACGAATAGCCCTGATTGTTCAGCAATTCCGGGGTTGCACCGCGAATTGCGATGGCCTGACCATAAGCGCGATCCGCGAGATCGAAACGCCGGAGCTTATCGTAGGATGCGGCAAGACCCATCCAGGCTTCGAGATTCTGCGGCGCGGCCTCGACGGCACGACGGAAGTGGCGTTCCGCGAGCCCAAAATTCTGCTCACGATAGTGCTTCTTGCCGAGCTTGATGTCGTCGGACGGATTGTTGCCGGTGAGCGCCTCGCCCCGTGGCGTGTTGTTGAGTGCATTGTTGTAGACCGGCTGCGGCTCGGCAGCCGGCGGTGTCTCCTGCTCGTCGAAGCTGTTCACGTGCTGCGGAGCCGGCGATTGTTCAAATGCCACATTCTGCGGGATGGGCTTGTCGAACGAGCCGAACAGATCGAACGATCCATCGGTCTTGCAGCCGCCAAGCGTCAGGGCAAGCAACGCAAGCAGAACCAGTGCGCGAGCGGTTACAAACTGCACGTGCGCAGCATCCGGCGTTTCGAAAGATGCGCCTTGCCGCGCCGCTCCCGAGCGGACCCTCACGCAGGCAAGCCTCGATACCATCGGGGAAATGAGCATTGTGCAGGCTTCCTCTCTAGAAGGGACCGAACTTCACGCGGATGTAGGCGGGAAGCATGGTGACGACGATCAGCACCGGGAAAATGCAAAGCACGAGCGGCACGGAAAGTTTTGCGGGCAGGCTGTAGGCTTTTTCTTCCGCGCTCGACAGGCGCTTGTGGCGCATGTCGTCGGAGTAGACACGGAGCGCGTCCGTCAGGCTCGAACCAAGCTCGGCGGACTGCTGCAGGAGTGTCGCGAAGGCCCGCGCTTCCTCGAGCCCAAGCCGATCGGCGAGATGTTCGAGTGCTTCGCTCAAGGTTCTGCCGGCGCGGATTTCGAGCGTCGCCATATGAATGTTCGCGCTGAGTGACGGATAGGAATCCGAGAGTTCGCGGCCGACGCGGTCCAGCGAGGCTTCCATCGAAAGGCCGGCGTCGGCGCAGACGACGAGCAAGTCCATGAAGTCCGGAAATCCGGCACGATGCTCGGCCTGACGGGTCTTGATACGGCGGTCGAGATACAGACTCGGCGCCATGTAGCCCATCATTCCGGAGCACATCACGCACATCCAGAACCAGGTCGGCGTCAGATCCGGCAGCAGGGCGGGAACGACCGGCATTGCGATCGCCGCAAAGATGATCGCGAACGCCGTACGGGCAATGAAAAAGAAAGCGGGAGCCTTCGCGTCGAGAATTCCCGCCTCGATAAGGCGGCGGCGAAGCATTTTCATGTTCGCGTCGTCCGCCGACGCGTAGTGTCGGGTCGTGTACTCGATCAGTTTCTGCGCGGCCGCGATGCTCGCATAGCGGAGCGAACGCTTGTCGGGCGAAGCACTGGTACGGCCCGGCACATCCACGACGATCGCGGAGGTGCGCCGCTTCAGTTCCGCGCGGTTCTTCAAAACCGACATGATGCCGAGCGAAAGCGCCGCCGCGGCGAAAAAGATCAGCGCACTGACGAGCGTAACGGGATTGCCGCCGAGTAGCGCCGAAAGCGCGGGTTGAATGGCGTCCATGACGTCAGATCCTGAAGTTCACAAGACGCCACATGATGTAATTGCCCGTAAGCATCCACGCCGCGGCGCAGGCGAGCACAACCTTCGTGAGGTCTATGTGCCAGACCTTGCCGTAGAAGTCCGGCGTCATGCCTTGCAGGATCGAGAACATCGCGATCGGCAAACCGGAAAGGATGATCGCCGAGTATTTGCCTTCGGCGGCAAGCGCCTTGACCTTGCGCCGCATCTTGAAACGCAGGCGGATGATCGCGGAGAGATTCTGCAGAATTTCGCTCAGGTTACCGCCCGTCGAACCCTGGATCGCGACCGCCGTGACGAAAAGCGGGAGATCGTCCTGCCCGACGCGGAAATAGAGGTTGCGCATCGCAGTTTCGAGGTCGGCGCCATAGGTCACCTCGTCGGAAACCATGCCGAACTCGGAGCCGATGGGGTCGGGCATCTCACGCGAAACCATGGAGATGGCGACCGGCACCGGATGGCCCGCCTTCAGGCTTCGCACAATGATGTCGATGGCATCGGGAAACTGTGCGCCGAACGCCTTGTGGCGACGGCTGCGTTTGATCCGAAGCACCATCAGCGGAAGAAATAGCGAGCAGAGCACCGCCGCGGCGAAAGCCTGCACCATGTTGTTCCGCAGCACCCAGACCGCCGTGAACGAAAACACGAACAGAAGCGCGCATAGGATCGCGAGTCTTCCAACCGAGAGCTTTAATCCCGATTGCAACACGAGCCGGTTGAGCGACGTGAACGCACTCGAGTACGTACCGGCCGCAGTGAGCGAACGCTCGCGACGCAACTGCACGAGGATCTGCTCGCGGTTCGGCTGGTTCTTCATCAGCCGCAGGCGGCGGTTCAGTTGGCTGCGGTAGGACGCCTTGTTGTAGAAAAAGAGATAGGCCGCTTCGGCAACGAGGATCGCCGCGACCGCCGCAAGAAAGTAAAAGAGGTGAAGCTCGTCGATCTCGAACGGCATGGTGTTCACAAATGCTGCGAAGGATCGAAATAGGTGCCGGGGATGTTGATGCCGCGTGCGACCAGATCTGCGAGGAAGCGGGGCCGCACGCCGGTCGCCTGGAAGTGTCCCTCCACCGAACCGTCCGCGGCCGTGCCGGTACGCACGTATTTGTAGATTTCCTGCATCTGCAGGATGTCGCCTTCCATGCCGGTAATTTCAGCAATGCTCGTGACCTTGCGTTTGCCGTCGGAGAGACGTTGCAACTGCACGATCATCCGCACCGCCGATGCGATCTGGCCACGGATCGATGCGATGGTCATCGGCATGCCGGCCATGCCGATCATCTGCTCGAGACGCGAAATCGCTTCGCGCGGCGCGTTGGCATGGATCGTCGCCATCGAACCTTCGTGACCGGTGTTCATCGCCTGCAGCATGTCGAAGGCTTCTTCACCACGGCACTCGCCGAGGATGATGCGGTCGGGGCGCATACGCAGCGCGTTCTTCACGAGTTCGCGCTGGCGGATTTCGCCCTTGCCCTCGATGTTCGGCGGGCGCGTTTCCATACGCCCGACATGCGGCTGCTGCAGTTGCAGTTCCGCGGCGTCCTCGATGGTGACGAGGCGTTCCTTCTCCGAGATGAAGGCGGAGAGCGCGTTCAGCATCGTGGTCTTGCCGGAGCCGGTGCCGCCCGAAATCAGAAGCGTCACGCGCGCCTTCACGGCGGCGGCGAGCACTTCCGCCATCGGCGGACGAATCGCGCCGATGTCGATCAGTTTGTTCAGGTTGAACGGCTTCTTCGAGAATTTACGGATCGAGACCAGCGGACCGTCGACGGCGATCGGTCGGATCGCTACGTTAACGCGTGAGCCATCAAGCAGACGCGCGTCGCAAAGCGGATGCGACTCGTCCACGCGGCGGCCGACTGCGGATACGATCTTGTTCACGATACGCAGGAGATGCGGTTCGTCCTTGAAGCGGACGGGCGTTGCTTCCAGCATGCCCAGGCGCTCGACGAACACCGCTTCCGGTCCGTTGATCAGAATGTCGTTGATGGTCGGGTCCTTGAGCAACGGCTCGATCGGCCCGAGACCCGTCATCTCGTCGATGATTTCGCTCACGAAGTCGTCGAGTTCGTTCGCATTCAGCGCAATGCGTTCGGACTTCGTGAACTGCGAAACCATCGTGTAAACCTGCCGGCGCACTTCGGCTTCCGGCAGCTTGTCCATCGCGGAGAGGTTGAGCTCCTCGATCACCTTGCGGTGCAGACGAACCTTGGCGTCCAGCATCTTGCTGCTGAGCAGAAGATTCTGCGCGCCCGCGGGCTCCGGCTCCGGCGAATTGGCAAGATTGTCGAGCAAGGAAGGCTCGAGACGCGGCGCTTCGACGAGAGGAAGAGCCTCCGACGCCGGCTTTGCAGCAGCGGCACGCGCGCTGAAACGTCCGAGAACGGTCATGCCGCCTACCCCGCCTTCTTGAACAGACGAGAGAACGATCCCGGCTGCTTCGTCTCTTTTGCCGAGGGTAGAATGAGCTTCTTCAAGGCAAGCACGACGTTGTTGCCGGGTTTGACCTCTTCCAGCGGAATGCCGCGGTCGATCGCTTCGCGAACGACGCGGAAATTGTTCGGCAACGAGCCTGCGAAGGCTTTGCCGAGCGCGCCCTGGATGTCCGAAAGCCGCAGACCGGGCGCGAACATGCGCGACTCGAAACGGTTGACGATCACTTGCGGGTTCGCACTCTCGCCGAGCCGCTCGCCGATGGCGGAAACGAGCTTCTTTGCGTGACGCAACCCGGGGATCGTCATCTCGCTCACGATGTAGAGTTTATTGGAACCGAGCAGCACGCTATCGGTCCACGGAAACCAGGTGCGCGGCATATCGATCACGACGTAACGGAAGTGCGACGACACGAGGTCGAGCAGGCGCGTCACCATCACCGGATCGAACGAACGCATTTCTGCGGGCCGGTTCGGCGCCGCAATCACCGACAGGCCCGAGGCATGATGCGTGAGCATCACTTCCAACAGGTGGCGGTCAAGCCGCTCTGGACGCGGTTCGATTTCGCTCAGGTCGAGCCGGGGCTCGATATCGAGATAATCGGCGACCGCACCATGCTGAAAATCGAGATCGACGAGGCAGGTCGAGGAGCCGCCGCGCGTCGATCCCTGCAACAGCAACGCGGATTGAATCGCGATCGAGGTCACGCCGACGCCTCCCGCCGAAGGCAGGAACGTGAAAATTTCGGCCTCGGTCGAAGTCTCGCCGTGTGACGGCTTCTTCGCCGCACGCGCACAAGCGCGCACCAATTCGATCGGCGCAACCGGCTTCACCAGAAAATCGGCCACGCGAACCTGCAGAAGGCGGCGTGCGACCTTCTGATCGAACATCTGTGTGACCACCACCGCGGGCGGACTTCCAGGTTTCGATGTCAGATGGGAGAGGGCTGCGATTTGCGCTTCGTTCGTCGCATCGAGATCGACGATGACGACCGCAGCGCCATCGAACGCCGCATTGTCGATCTGCGAAAGGTCGCATTCCAGCATATCCAGCGATATCTGGAGCTGCGATGAAAACGTGGTCTCGACCATCTTCCGGAACTGCCGGTCGGCCGAGATCGTTACGACGTGCGTAGTGCCGCCTTTTTTTCCGTGCTCGCTCATTCGTGTAGCCGCCACATTGTCTTGCGCAGCCGTGCTGCGAATTGATCCGGAATTTCTAGCGCGCCCGCCTTTCGGCCGAATGAAATTGAGCCATTGAATTGAATAGAACTTTAGGAACCCGCCTGAGCGCGCCTTAACAAAAAGCCCGCCCGCTTGGATGCGGGCGGGCGATACACAGGCGATTCCGGAATGTTATTTCTTTTCTTCGGAAGCAGGACTTGCAGAAATCTCGACGGAGCTCGTGCCTAGTCCGCGCGGCGGCGTCACCTTGCCTTCCTTGTAGCGCTGGATTGCGGGCTGGATCTTCTCGCCGTTCGTGAGGATGTCGCGTTGCGCGGCATGGCGTGGCCACGGGTCGATCATCTGCACGGCAATGTTGCTGGCATTGGCGTCGCTTACGGAGAGATGGATCGCATCGCGCCGGTCGTAATAAATGTCCGAACAGGCCCCCACCATGAGCGAAAGCGTAACGGCAGCGGATAGCGGACGAGAGATGTTAGTTCGCATTGACGGCAACCTCAGGGGTATCGAGTTGATGGCCGACATGCGGACGGCGCGCCGCGGGACCGTAGGTCTTACGAATCTCGTGCCGCGTCATTTCATGCTTGCCATAGAGAAACAGATCGTTGTCGTTCGCCGGTACCGTGGCATCGAACGGCGTACGCAGAAGATCGCCCGGACGCGCAGGACGCACGAGACGCGGCGTCACGATGATCACCAGATCGGTTTCGCGCTTCTGGAACGAGGCCGAACGGAACAGCGAGCCGATCACCGGCACTTCCGCGATCCACGGCAGTTGATCCGCAGCCGTGCTGCTCGTCGATTGCAGGAGACCCGCGATGGCGAAGCTTTGTCCATCGCGCAGCTCGATGGTCGTGCTTGCGCGGCGGACGATCAGGCTGGGCACGGCGATGTTACCAACCTGCACGACATTGGTTGGGTCAAGCTGGCTGACTTCCGGCTCGATCTTGAGATTGATGAGCCCCTGCGACAGGACCGTCGGCGTGAAGGCGAGGCCGACGCCGAACTTCTTGAACTGAATCGTCACCTGGTTGAATTGCGACGCGACCGGAAACGGAAATTCACCGCCTGCCAAAAAGCTAGCGGTGTCGCCGGAGAGCGCGACGAGATTGGGTTCCGCGAGGCGCCGCGCAACGCCCTTCTGCTCAAGCGCATTGATCATCGCGTCCACCTTGACGCCGCGATCGACAAGCCTGCCAAGCACGGCGCCGAATGGCATGGTGCCGGAGATTAGCCCTGCGGTGCCCGCGGCCGCGGCGATGTTGTTACCGACCGCTTCCCATTGCACGCCAAGTTCGCGTCCGGCATTGCGCGACGCTTCGACGAAACGGACTTCGAGCAGAACCTGCTGCGGGGCGGCGACACTCACGGAATTGATGACGTCGGGGCTGAATTGCTTCGCGAACTGCAGCGCCTTGTCGAGCGTGACCGCGTCGGGAACGATTCCGGAAAGCATGATACGCCCGTTCACCGTGGTCACGCGGACCTTGGCTTCGGGGTACTGCGCCCGGATCGCGGCCGCGATCGCGTTGGTGTCATGGGACACCTCAACGTCGAACACGCCGACGAGTTGCTTGCCTTCGCCGTAGACGGAAATGCGGGTGAGACCCACCTTCCGGCCGAGCACGGAAAGCGTACGGTCCGTAAGTGGGATCACGTCTGCGATTTCGGGATCGCCGACAACGACATCGACGAACCCCGCGCCGGTGCGGATATTTTCGGATTTTCCGAGCGGCACCAGTATCTGCGACGTGCGCCGGTCCGGTGAAACCTTCGCGACGGGCATCTTCTTCGACTGCGCCTGCGCTTCGCCGGACGCCATCGTGGCGAACGGACTCGAAAGCAGTGCCAGAGCGAGGAACCACGAGACCGTGGCGCGCCGAAGCAGCGTCCAACCGATTCCGCTGGAGTTCATGTTATCCACGACGAGGAGTCCCTTCTGATCCATGCCCATTTGAATTACTGCGCGGCGCTCTGCGCATTCGTGCCGTGGGTTACGGCACCGGCAATCGATTCCGCGGGAACGCTGTAATTTTCCTTCTTCGGTCCGCGCATTACCGTGATCGTGGAGTAACTCGACTTCACGCCGCCCTTCTTCTGCGGCTTGCCGAGATCCTCGGCGGTGATCTGCCGCGACGGCTGATCCTTGACGTCTCCCGCCTGACGCAGTGCGAGCGTCAACGTGCCAAGCGACGCGGCAAGAGAAAGCTTCTGGCCTTCCGTCATTTCGACCTCGAGCGTCACCGCTTTGACGACCGCCGGCTTGTCCAAACGGTCGTCTGCGATCTGATCGATCGCAAGAACGCGTACGTTCTGCAGCACGACATCGGAGCTGCTGGTGGTATTGGCACCGCGCTCGCTGCTCACGTTCCGGGTAAGAAAGATATCGACGCGGTCGCCCGGCAACACGAAGCCTGCGACGCCTTCGATGTCATTGACGCGGACGGTCACTGCTTTCTTCCCGGGCGTAAGCACCGCAGAAAGCGTCGCCCGCTGGCCTGGGCCGGTCACCTTGCTCGCGAGAATCGGCTCGTTCTCGGCAATCGCCGTCAGCACCATGCGCTTTCCGGCAGAAAGCAGCGACTCGATCGAAGCAAACGATCCGTCCGGGATGGCATTTTCCGGCCACGGCACTTCGCGCAGGTTCCGCTGATTCAACTCCACGCCGAAGCGGATCGGCGTCGTGGCGACCACGATGGTGCGCGTCTTGACCGCGACCGGCGCGGGAACATTCTTCAGGCGCGCGTCGTTCTGGCTGTTGAGCCACGACTGCGCGACGAAGACGGCAAGCGCGCCGAAGACGAGCGCGACGACGATCATGAGCACTGCGCTGATACGCAAGACGATGCACCCCAGGAACGAAGACGAATTCTTGTTGCCTAAGCAAACATCGTCCCGGGTATGGATTTCGGTGAGATAATTGCTCGCATTTGATCTAGAATAGCGGGCAATCGCATGTGCACGTGCCGCTTTCGACGAAGGCGCGTGATTCCGCTGAAGAATGCGTATGAAATGCCGTTCGCAAACGATTCACGATAGTTGCGAATTTCAGGATGAGCCGAAACGGCGCGTCTTCGACACGCGAAAAATCAATCGGCCTCTAGCGCAAGCGGGTGAAGCGGCCCTCAGATTGGTATGGTTAATGCATGTTAACCATACGGGCTGAAAGCTCACGCGTATGGTGAAGAAGGAGTTAATATGAATCTGTCCGGCGGCGGATCAATGCGGCAATACCTGAAGTTATGAATACAGCGGCCCGGTTTCCGGGCCCGTTTCGCCAACCGGCTAGTGATCGTTGCGTATGGGGAGGCGTGGCCATGAGCCTGCCGAAGTACACCTTGATCTCGAACCCGTGGTTCGTGCCGCCAGAAAATTATGGCGAAGCCTACCGGCTGCCGCCTTCGCAGGCGAAATTCCCGAACCAGCGCTTCTCCGAATTGCAGGTAGAGTTCGAGGAGAAGACCCGCGCCTGCTGGTGTTTCATGAAACCCAACGGGCGGCCCAGCTACACGCCGGGCCTGCTGCGCGACCTCGACCTGTTGCAGCAGGCGATCAAAAGCGAGAGCAGTGAAGCCCGCGCGAATGGCGAGGCACCGGTGCATTACTTCGTACTGGCATCGAAAATCCCCGGCATTTTCAATCTCGGCGGCGACCTGACGCTGCTCGCGCGCCATATCCGCACGCAGAATCGTCATGCACTGATGACCTATGCACGAGCCTGCATCGACGTGTTGCACCGGAATGCGGTCGGACTCGACGTGCCGCTCATGACGGTCGCGCTCGTGCAAGGCGACGCGCTGGGTGGCGGTTTCGAATCCGCGCTTGCCTGCGACCTGATCGTGGCAGAGCGCCATGCGAAGTTCGGTTTCCCGGAAATTCTCTTCAACCTCTTCCCCGGCATGGGAGCGTTCAGCCTCTTGAGCCGGCGGCTGGACGCCGCACGCGCCGAACGCATGATTCTTTCCGGCAAGGTCTACGAGGCGGAAGAACTCTACGACTTGGGCATCGTGAATATCCTGGCCGAGTCCGGACAGGGCGAGGCGACGCTGCGCGAATACCTTTCGAGCCGCGGTCGCCGCTTCACGTCGCAATGCGCGGTCTACGAAGCACGACGCAAGGCGCAACCGCTTCCCTACGACGAGCTTCGCGACATCGTGGAGATTTGGGTCGATACCGCGCTTCGCCTGCAGGAAATCGACCTGCGGAAGATTGAGCGCCTGGTCGCCGCCCAGGACAAGCGCAGGAACGCCGGAGGCGCACTGCGTCCCGTGACCGGAAGCGACGCTTAAGCCTTTTGCGCGAGATCTTCGCCGCGGTTCGTTGAATAGGACTTCAATGCCTGGCGCACCGCGGCGAACTCATCGCCGAGTTTGGCCAGGTAGTCCGCGCCCCGCTGTCCGAGTTCACGTTCGCCGATATGGCGCCACGACAGGCACATCTTGTAAATCCGGCGTGCACCGATGTTCGCGGCACCACTGCGGAGCGCGTGGAGATGTTCCCGGAACGCGTTTACATCGCCGGCTTTCGCCGACTGCTTGAGCTCGCCCAGTACCACTTCCGTGTCGCGGTCAAAATCGGCGATCAGTTCTTCAACGAACTTCGTACCGCCAAGCGCCTCCAGATCGGTCAGTGCGCGCACATCGATCGACGACACGTCCGATGACTTGAATTTCGGATGTGAGGCGATGCGCTTCACCGTCTCACTTTCGGCGAATGCCTGCTGGTCGCTGATCTGCTTGTCGTTGACGATCGATGCGATGATGTTGAGAAGCCGCGTCGGTTCGATCGGCTTGATCACGCAGGCATCCATGCCCGCTTCCTCGCAACGCTGCTTGGTTTCCGGCGTGGCGTCGGCAGTCAGCGCAACAATCGGAAGCCGCGGCTTGCCCAACGAAGCGAAGCGATAGAGCTTGGTCGCTTCGATGCCGTTCAGAACCGGCATGTTGACGTCCATGAGCGCGATATCGAAAGCTTTTGCCTGCAAGGCGTCGAGCGCCTGCTCGCCGTTGTCGACGATACTGACATCGTGGCCGACCCGCTCGAGAATTTTACCGATCACCTTTTGATTGGTGCGGTTGTCGTCCGCGACGAGCACGGAGAGCTTCCGCGAGGGAAGCTCCTGCTCGATATTGCCGTCGTCGTCGATACCGGCAGCATCGCCTGCCTTCGCAATCCGCAAGGCATCGCTCAGTGCGGTGAGTTCGACGGGCTTGGAAATTGCCGAAACAAAGTCGAACCGTTCGGGAAGCGGCAGCATTCCGGCCGCGGGCTCGGCCGTCAACAGGACGACCGAGAGATTCATGCCGCCATGCATCTTGTTCAGCGTCGTGCCCACCGTAGCCAGATCGGGCTGCAGCTGTTCGCCGTCGACGATGACGATGGTGCGGCGAATCCCGCTTGCTTCCGGGAGTGCAAGCTGATCGCAGGCCTGGCCCGCGGTACGGGCCGTTTCGAGCGTTGCCCGCGAGGCCTCGAGCATGCGCTCGATCTCGGCGGTGTTCTCGTCATTGCGCGCAAGCAGGATGACACGCGCATCCGAAAGATCCGGAATCGATCCGGCACTCTCGTTCGCGCAGGCCCGGTAGCCCAGTTCGAACCAGAACGTGCTGCCTTCGCCGGGTTTGCTGTCGACACCGATGGTGCCGCCCTGACGCTCGACAAGCTGCTTCACGATGGCAAGGCCAAGTCCGGTGCCGCCGAAGCGGTCCACGATCGTTTCGTCGGCCTGGGTGAAGCTCTGGAAAATTTTCTCCCGGGATTCTTCAGCAATGCCGATCCCGGTATCGGTCACTTCGAAGCGAATGCGTGCCGTTCCGTTGTTCTTCTCGATCAGCCCGGCCGCGATCGCGATGCTTCCCCGATCGGTGAACTTCACCGCATTCGCCGTCAGGTTGGTCAGAACGTCATGCAACGCACGCGAATTGCCGTGCAATTTGTAAGGCGTATGCGGCGTGACATGCAGGGAAAGGCGGACGCCCTTCTCTTTTGCCTGCGAGACGAGCATGGAACGCACCTGCCCCATGACGGCGTGCAGGTCGAAGTCGACCGCCTGATCCGGCATCTGGCCCGCCTCGATGCGGGAGTAGTTCAGAATGTCGTTGATTTGCGCGAGCAGCGCGCGGGCCGATCCGCGGATCGTCTGCGTCATGTCGAGCTGCTCCGCATTCAGCTTGGTATCGCGGAGCATATCGCTCATGCCGATCACGGCATTGAGCGGTGTACGGAACTCGTGGCTTACGCTCGCGAGAAACAGGCTCTTCGCCTTGTTGGCCTGTTCGGCTTCGTTCTTCGCGGCCTGCAATTTCTTGATGAGCGTCGCGGCATACAGCGGCAGGATCACAAGGCCGCCGATCAGACCGTATGCGAGTTTCGGATGGTGCATCCAGTACTCAGTGGTGGCCACCACCAGCGAGAACCCGGCCACGGCAACCAGCATCGAGCCGAACAGATATTTCAGGCCGAAACGAAAGCCGTTGCCGAACACGATCCAGAGGAAGATGGGATACAGCAGCGAAAGCGCTTCGTCGCCGGCGTGAATGCCCCAGGAGAGAAATCCGAGATCGGAGAAGATCGCGACCACACGCCGCGGCACCGAGATCCCGGGCTGATAAAGCATATGCGCGAGGAACGCGAACGAAATGCAGAAGAACAGCGACGTTAGAAGCACCGCTTCGTACGGAACCTCCATGCCGAGCAGGGAAGCGACGCCGAGATAAATCAGGATCAGCGCGCTGATAACAACGCGATTGACCACCATCTCGTGCTCGCCGTCAGGCCGGTTCTTCAGTCTGCTCGCCAGAAAGCCGCGCAAGGAGAAACGGTTTTTCGCTGCCGCTGTCATTGCCCGGTCCTTATGCCGTCCGCGCCAGCAGATTCTGCTGGTTGAACAGGAATGCGAAATCTTCCGCCGGCACCGGCGGGCTGAAGTAGAAGCCCTGCACCTCGTCGCAGCCTTCGCTGCGGACGAAGGCGAGTTGCTCGGCGGTCTCCACGCCTTCCGCCATAATCTTCAGGTTGAGGCTATGACCGAGGTTGATGATGGCGCGCACAATCGCAGCATCGTTCGGATCCGAATTGACGCTGCGGATGAAGCCCTGGTCGATCTTCAGACGGTCGACCGGAAGGGTCTTCACATAGGAAAGCGACGAGTAGCCGACACCGAAATCGTCGATCGAGAAGGTAATGCCCTTTTCCTGCAGGAAGCGAACATCCTCCGCGACCGCTTCCGGATTCTGCATCAGGATGCTTTCGGTAAGTTCAAGCTCCAGCGCGTGCGGGTCGAGGCCGGTCTTCTCCAGCGTATCGAGCACATGCTGGCGAATGTCCTGCTTGCGGAATTGCACCGGCGAAAGGTTGACGGCGATCCGGAACGCGCCATGCTCTTTCGTCCAGATCTTTGCCTGCTGGCAGGCTTCGTGAAGCACCCACTCGTTGATGGGTACGATCAAACCATTCTCTTCCGCGAGCGGAAGGAATTCGGCGGGACGCACCAGACCTGAGCCCGGACGCCGCCAGCGCAGCAACGCCTCGGCTCCGATGATGCGGCCCGTGCGAAGATCGATCTGCGGCTGATAGTTGAGCAGGAACTGCTTCTTAGCCAGCGCCTGACGGAGGTCGCTCTCGAGCACGATCGCCTCGCGCGCGATCGTGTGCATGTCCGAGGCAAACACACGCCATGCGTTCCGGCCTTCGGCTTTGGCCTGATACATCGCAAGATCGGCGTTCTTCAAGAGCGCATCGACATCGACGCCGTCGGTCGGATGCACGGTGATGCCGATGCTCGCCGTCGTGTTGATTTCCTGCCCGTCGAGATCGAACGGCTGTTCGAGCGCCTCAATGACCTTCTCCGCGAGCTTGACCGCATCGTCGGTGCGGCCGATCTCCGTCTGAAGGATTGCAAACTCGTCGCCGCCCAGACGCGCAACGATGTCCGTTTCGCGAACCGTGTTGCAGAGCCGCTGCGAAACCGCCCGCAGCAGCTGGTCGCCCTGCTGGTGTCCGAGTACGTCGTTGACGCCCTTGAACCGATCGAGGTCCAGCAGCAGCAGTGCAAACTGCTTGTCGCCACGGCGCGTGCGCGCGATCTGCTTGCGTACGCTGTCGTGGAAATAGGTCCGGTTCGGAAGTCCGGTCAGCGGATCGTGATGCGCGAGATGATGCAGGTGCTCTTCTGCCTGCTTGCGCTCGGTGATGTTGAGCGAAGTCGTCAGCACGTTGATGACCTTGCCTGCGCGGTCGCGAAGCGGCGACTTCGTGGTCAGGAAAACGTGCCGGTTGCCCGCGCGGTCGATGATCTCTTCTTCGTAGCTCGGCAGGCCTTTGCCGTTCTCGAACACGACCCTATCGAGGCCGGCGCTCTGCGGTCCGAAATGCGAGCCGAACACTTCCGCGGCGGTCTTGCCGCTGGCTTGCGCCGCATCAACGCCATAGAAATTCGCGGTGAACGCGTTCAGGAAGATGCAGCGTCCATCCCGGTCCGTCGCCGAAATCAGTGCGGGAACAGTGTCGATAACCTGGGCGAGGCGTTCGCGGCTGTCGCGCAGCACCTCTTTCCGGAAACGCTCGCTATCCATGAGCTCGCGCTCAAGCTCGGTGGCGCGGCTCTTGATGACCAGCGACTGCTTGCGGAGCTTCAGGAGGTTGCGGGCACGCGTGAGAAACTCGTGATGATCGACGGGACTCTGCAGGAAGTCCGTCGCGCCCGCCTCCAGCGCCTTGATGCGATGCGAGCGCTCCTCGTAGACGGTAATCACGACCGCGGGAACGTCCGAGCATTCGGGAAGCTGACGGAAACGCCGCACGAACTCGGCGCCGTCCATGTTCGGCATCTTGTAGTCGGTTACGACCAGATCGGGCGTATTGGTCTTCAGCCATTCGATGGCTTCCGCCGGATCGCCAAACGCGCGCACAGCCACGCCTTCTTCGATCGAAGTGGCGAGCTTCGCAAAAATATTCCGGTTGGTGATCCGGTCATCGACGATGACAATCAATGACATTTGGCGAACGCAGTCCCCTGGCCTCACCGCTCTTGCGGCATCGTTTTTTTCCGAACGGCTGAACATTTCGCGACGTCACTCGCGCGACACTCATCCGCTCACCGTATTTCTAGCAATGATTGTTGAAGAACCTGCTAACTACGCGGCTACGAATTGTTAGCGTTGTTATTCGCAACGGCAGCAACTTCGGTAACGATTCCGGGTTCGTTAAGGCTAACGAAGTGTTGCGAAAAAAGAGAAACTCCCCGCCTTTCGGCGGGGAGTCATATATATGCGCTGAAAGGTGCGAAGCCTTAGCTGCCGCGCACTTCACCCGACAGGATCGGACCGAACGACTCGTAGCGGTCACCCTTGAAGCGGATCAACTGTTGTTGCTCGATCGGATAGAAATCCGTCGGGCTGGTGTTGATCTTGATGCCCGGCAACAGAAGATCGAGCTCCATGTCCTTCATGCTGGCTGCAACTTTCATGACGTTCTCACGCGTCAGGTTGTTGCCGGCCGCGAGCAGCACTTTGTGCAGGTTCTGCGCGACCGTATAGCCGTAGGTGTTGAAGCTCGAGTTCTTGTCGCCGTCCGGATAGTACTTATCCATGAAGGCGGCCCACTTCTTGATGCCCGGATCGTCCTTCCACTGCGGGTCGTTCTGATCCTTCAGGTAGTTCGTGGTGATGATGCCCTGCGCATTCTCGAAGCCCGCCGGGCGCAGCACGCTGCCGACCGAAGCGGAAACCTGATTCAGGAAGTGCGTCGGCTTCCAGCCGATCTCGGCCATCTTCTTGATCGACTGCGCGGCAAACTTCGGCGTGCTTGCGTTGAAGAGAATGTCCGCACCCGAAGCCTTCAGCGCGATGATCTGGCTGTCGACCGTGGGGTCGGCGACTTCGTAAGGCTGTTCGGAGATGATCATCTCCTTGGCCTTGGCGCCGAGGCCGTCCTTCAGACCCTTGACGTAGTCCTTACCGTAATCGTCATTCTGATAAAGAATGCCAATCTTTCCCTTCGGATGGTTCTGCAGAATGTAGGCGGCGTAGATGCGGCCTTCGCTCTGGTAGTTCGGCTGCCAGCCCATGGTCCAGGGAAACTTCTTCGGATCGCCCCACTTCGTTGCGCCGGTCGCGACGAAGAGCTGCGGCACCTTCTTGCCATTGAGATAGCCCTGGATCGCCGTGTTCGACGGCGTACCGAGCGGCTGGAACACCAGCAGAACGTTGTCGGACTCGACGAGCTTGCGGGTCTGCTCCAGCGATTTCGGCGGCGAATAGCTGTCGTCGTAGGAAATGAAGTTGACCATGCGGCCGTTGATGCCGCCTTCCGCATTCACCATCTTGAAATAGGCCGCGATCGACTTTCCGATCGTGCCGTAAGCGGATGCGGGACCGCTATACGGATTGATGTTGCCGATCTTGATTTCCTTGTCCGTCACTCCCGGCGTCTGCGCGGAGGCGGAGCCGGCCATTGCAACGGCGAATCCCAACGCGAGCGCGGGGACTATTCCGTATTTCTTGATCGTCATTGTTACCTCCCTTGGAGAAAATGGCCGCTCAGCTTCTCGCCTGTGCGAACCGCTGCACGACCAGTCGAAGCAATCCGGCAAGACCGGACGGCATTACGTAGATGAGCAGGATCAGGAACACGCCGTACACGGTGCCGGTGAGTCCCTTGGCGCTCTGCTCGCCAATTGTCGGAAAGAACGGGATAAATTTGCGAATGAAGTCGAAGGTTGCCGCAAGCCCGAAAGCAATGTGTTCGGCGATGTTCGGCACGAAAAGGATGAACAGCGCGCCGAGGAATGCGCCCGGAATCCAGCCTACTCCGCCGACCACCATGCCGACGAAAATCGCGACGGCCAGCGTGATCTGAAAACTGTCCGGAGCGACGAAGGCGATCAGCATCGCGCTGAGCGCCCCGGCCACGCCGGTAAAGAGCGCGCTCACGCCGAAGGTCAGCGTCTTGAACAAGGAAAGATTAATGCCGGTGACCTTGGCTGCGATCTGGTTGTCCCGGATCGCCTTCATCGCGCGGCCCGAGCGGCTGTTCACGAGGCTGAAGGCGAGGAAGAACATCAGGATCGTCACGGCGAAGGTCACGTAGAACGTCCACTGGTCCTGATCGAGCGGCAGGCCGAAGGGCGCCTCGGGCTTCAAGTGAAACAGGGCAAGGCCCTGCACGCCCCCGGTAAGATGCTCGATCGGTTTGAACTTGAGAATCTGCGGGGTCGCAATCGCAAGAGCGAACGTGGCAAGCGCGAGATAGATGCCTTCCAGACGCAGCGCCGGAAGTCCGAACAGGAAACCGAATACGAAGCAGACCGCCGCGGCGATCGGAATTGTCAGATAGAACGGCATGCCGAGCTGCATCATCAGGACCGCCGATACATAGGCGCCGATCGCATAGAACGCGCTGTGACCGAGCGAGAACTGTCCATTGAAACCAGTCAGCAAATTGAGGCCGGCGATGGCGATCGCATAGATCAGCAACTGCGTGATCTGGAACGTGAACACGCCGGACGCGAACATCGGGAACAACGCACCTGCGGCGAGAATGAAGATGAAGCCGGCGAGCTTCCAGTTTTGCGCAAGCGTAATCACGGTCGCACCAATGCCGGCAATCAGCACGGTTACGGGCGATGTGGTTTTCATGGGCTACACCCGGTTCACGATCTTGCGGCCGAAGAGGCCGTTCGGCTTCAGCGTCAGCACGAGAATGATCAGCGCGAGCGCAATGGTCAGTTTCATCTCCGCGCCAAAATGCGGGACGAAGGATGCAAGGTTTTCGATCACGCCAACGGCGAAGCCGCCGAAGACGGCGCCGCCCGGACTGGTCAATCCGCCGACGACCGCACCGGCAAAACCGTAGAGCAGGATCGTCACCATCATGTTCGGTTCGAGGAACACGACCGGCGCGATCATGATGCCTGCGACCGCGCCAATGGCAGCCGCCATGCCCCAGCCGAGCGCATTTGTGAAACCCACGCGAATGCCGACCAGCCGCGCCGAGTCAGGGTTCGCCGAAGCGGCCCGCATCGCAAGACCGATGCGCGTATAGCGAAAGAAAGCATAGAGCAGCACCAGCATAATGCCGGTCACCGCAATCATGCCCGCACCGTGAGCGCTGAGCAGCCCTTCGCCAAGCACCGACTTCGTTCCGAACGGCGTCGGGAAGGGCTTGATGGTGAATTCCCAGATGAAGCCTGCCATCGAATTGATGATGGCAAAGAGCGCGATGAAGATAACGATGTGACTCAACACCGGCGCGTTGTGCACGGGCTTGAAGATGATGCGCTCGATCGCGAAACCGAGCACGAACGAGATCGCGATGGTGAGGAAGAAAGCGCCCCAATAGGGCATTCCCCAATGCATCAGCTGCCAGGCGATATAGGTGGAGAACATCGCCATCTCGCCCTGCGCGAAGTTCAGGTGATCGATGGCCTGGTAGATCATGACGATCGCGAGCGCGATGCAGGCGTAGATCGCACCCGTTGCGAGCCCGCCGATGATTTGTTGTACGACCTGTTCCATCGTTCTTCCCTAGTATCCGAGATAGGCGCGGCGGATGTTTTCGTCCTGGCTCAATTCTTTGGCCGGTCCCGACATCACGACGCGACCGGTTTCAAGAAGATAAGCGTGATCGGCGAGTTCAAGCGCGAGCGAGGCGTTCTGCTCGACCAGGAACATCGAAACTTTTTCCTTTTCGTTCAGCCGCCGCAGGATCGAGAACATTTCCTGCACGATCAGCGGTGCGAGGCCGAACGAAGGCTCGTCGAGCAGCATGATCTTCGGGCGCAACATCAGCGCGCGACCGATCGCAAGCATCTGCTGTTCGCCGCCGGACAGCGTCCCGGCTTGCTGGCGAAAGCGCTCTTTCAACCGCGGAAAATAAGCGAAGACACGATCCACGTCGGCGGCGATCTGCCCAGCCGGCTGCGTAATGCCACCGAGTTGAAGGTTTTCTTCCACGGTTTGGCGCACGAAAGTACCGCGGCCTTCGGGAACGTGCGCCACGCCGAGACGCACGATGTCGGCTGTTTCCTTGTTCGAGATCAGCTTGCCGTCGAAGCGGATTTCGCCCGCGGTCTTCACCATGCCGGACAGCGCGCGAAGTGTGGTCGTTTTTCCCGCACCGTTCGCACCGAGCAGCGTCGTGATGCCACCCTCGTGCATGTCGAAGTCGAGGCCATGCAGAATTTGGGTCGGGCCGTAGAAAGCCCGCAGGTTCTTCGCGGAAAGAAGCGGCGCCTTCATTTCTTTCCGCTCCCGAGATAGGCCCGGATGACTTCAGGGTCCTGTTGCACTTGCGCGGGCGTGCCTTCGGCGATCTTCTTGCCGAAATCGAGCGCCACGACCTTGTCGGAGATCGACATCACCAGACTCATGTGATGCTCGACCAAGAGCACCGATACGCCGCGCTCGTCCCGGATCTGCCGGATGAGGTCGCCGAGTTCACCGACTTCGTGATGCGTAAGTCCTGCCGCGGGCTCATCGAGCAGCAGGAGCGAGGGCTTTGCTGCGAGCGCGCGGCCCAGTTCGACGCGCTTCTGCGTGCCGATCGGAAGACCGGAAACGAGCGTGTCCGCAACCTTGCGCAATTCGAGGTAGTCGACGATTGCGCGTGCCTGCGCATCGATCTCGCGTTCCTGCCGCCTTACCCAGGGCAGACGGAAGGAATCGCTGAAGTAGTCGCTTTTCGTGACCGGATGGAAACCGACCTTGATGTTGTCGAGCACCGTCATGTTCTTGAACAGCGCGAGATTCTGGAAGGTGCGCGCGATTCCGAGCGTCGCGATCTGATGCGGCGCGAGCTTCAGAATGGAGCCGCCGTTGAAAGCAATCTCGCCTGTGTTCGGCGTGTAGAGCCGGCTGAGGCAGTTGAACATCGTGGTTTTGCCGGCGCCGTTCGGCCCGATCAGGCCGAGGATCGTTCCCTCATCCTGATCGAACGAAATGCCGTCGAGCGCGACGATCCCGCCGAAGCGAACGCCGACATTCTCCACCGAGAGAATCGGACGGAAGTATCCCGGCTTGAGCGGTGCCGATGTTTCGGCGACGCGTGTATCCATCATCGCCCATCAAGGCGCTGATGCAGAAACTCCCTGCTGCTCACGTGCCATCCCCTGCTTCACGTTGCTTCCCTCAACCACCGCTTAGCGCGGCTTCTACATTTTTCGCGAGATTGACGAGACGCGGCCCGACTTCCCCTTCGAGCTTGTCTCGTGACGTCTGATAGATATTTGCGCCGCAGTTGAAGGCGTAGAGCCCCGAGTCATCCGGCGGAATGAGCGGCACGCCCACGGCGTAAACGTCTTTCTCCCATTCGCCGAAGGAGGTCGTGAAGCCGCGCTCCGCGAGATCGCGGATCGCCTTCTCGATGCCTGCCTTGACCTGCGGCCAGTTCTCCGCGGCGTGGCGCTTGATATGGCCCATGAGCCAGTCGCGCTCGTCTTCCGGCAGCGCCGCGACGAGAGCACGGCCCATCGCCGTGGTCGCAATCGGAATGCGCGAGCCGAGGTTGAGGCGCAACAACCCGTCCGACTTCGAGCGACAGTGCTCGATATAAATAAGGTGCATGCGGTCGCGGCTGCCGAGCGCGACGGAGGCACCTGCGTAATTCGCAAACTCCTGCATCTGCTTGCGCGCGACCTGACGGATGCGCAGGTTCGCGAGCGTCGAGTAACCGATCGAGAGCGCAGCCGGCGCAAGCGAGTACTTCCCCAACCGTTCGACATGCGTGAGGTAGCCGAGCTTGGTGAGCGTGTAGGTCAGACGCGAGATGGTCGTCTTCGGAAGGCCCGTGCGCTCGGCAATCTCATTGTTGCCGAGCAGCCATTCGCCGGGCGTGAAAGCGCGCAAGACGTCCAGTCCGCGCGCGAGCGCCACTACGAATTTGCGATCGTTGCCTTCGTCGAGTTCAGAGAACTGACTGTCGGTGCGTTTCGACGCTGCACTCGGACTATGCACTTCCAAAGACCCTGCTCTTTCCGGCCAGACTGATTGACTTCAATCGCACCACTTTCTAGCTTTCGGGTCAAGAATGCAGAACGATGTTCCGCATAGCGGAAATGCCATTTGAGCACTGCAACAGTGTCTTGAGTGGTTAGTGGCTCGCAGCAAAGCGGAAATCCGCTACGCTTCGAGCAAGAGGAAGCGCCAAGGAAAATAAAAGTGAGTGACCCCGTTACGCTGCGCCGCGAAGGCGCAATCGCCGTTATCACCGTCGACAATCCGCCCGTGAATGCACTGAAACACGCCGTTCGCGTGGGCTTGCAGAAGCTGTTCAAGGAAGCGAACGCCGATGCGTCCGTGCAGGCCATCGTGCTCACTTGCGCGGGCCGCACCTTCATCGCAGGCGCGGACATCACCGAGTTCGGCAAGCCGCCGATGGCGCCGAGCCTGATCGATACGATCACCGACATCGACAACGTTTCGAAGCCGACGGTTGCGGCGATCCACGGCACGGCGCTCGGCGGCGGCCTGGAAGTCGCGCTTGGCTGCAACTATCGGGTCGCAAGCAAGGACGCAAAGCTCGGTCTCCCCGAAATCAAGCTCGGTCTCATTCCGGGTGCCGGCGGCACGCAGCGTCTGCCGCGGCTGATCGGTATCGAAAAGGCATTGCCGATCATTCTTTCCGGCAATCCGATTTCCGCGTCGCAGGCGCTCAAGGACGGCCTCGTCGATGAAATCGTCGAAGGCGATCTGGCCGCGGGCGCGATCGCTTTCGCGAAGAAGGCGGTCGCGGAAAAAATGCCGATCCGCCGCGCGAGCCGGATGGAAGACAAGCTCGCTTCCTTCCGCGCCAATCCGGAATCCTACAACGAAGTCGCAGCCAAAGCGGTCGGCCGCAACAAAGGCCTGAAAGCGCCAATGGCAGCGGTCGAAGCCGTGAAGATGACGCTGTCCGTTCCATTCGACGAAGCGGTCAAGCGCGAACGCAATATGTTCATCGAGCTGCTGACGACCGAAGAATCGAAATCGCAGCGCCACGCTTTCTTCGCCGAACGCGAAGCGAGCAAGGTGCTCGACATGCCGAAGGACACCGGCACACGTGACGTGAAACAGGCCGCTGTGATCGGCGGCGGCACCATGGGCGGCGGTATCGCCATGTGTTTCGCGAACGCAGGCATCCCCGTCACCCTGATCGAGACCACCGACGAGTTCCTGAAGAACGGCCTGGCGAAAATCCGCACGAACTACGAAAACACCGCGAAGCGCGGCGGCATGACCGAAGCCGACGTTGAAAAGCGCATGTCGCTGATTAAAGGTGCAGTGGGCCTTGAAGGCACCAAAGACGCGGACATGGTGATCGAAGCCGTGTTCGAGGAAATGGGCTTGAAGAAGGAAATCTTCGGCAAGCTCGACACCGTCACCAAGAAGGGTGCGATCCTCGCCACCAACACCTCGACGCTGGACGTGAACGAAATCGCGAACTCCACGTCGCGTCCGCAGGATGTGATCGGGATGCATTTCTTCAGCCCCGCGAACGTCATGAAGTTGCTCGAAATCGTGCGCGGCGAAAAATCGGCGTTCGACGCGATCCAGACTGCGATCGCAGTCGGCCGCAAGATCGCGAAAGTGCCGGTCGTGGTCGGCGTCTGTTACGGCTTCGTCGGCAACCGCATGCTGCATCGTCGCGGCGTGCAGGCGGATCGTCTCGTGCTCGAAGGCGCGCTGCCGCAGGAAGTGGACGCAGCCACGCTGGAATTCGGCTTTCCCATGGGCCCGTTTGCGATGGGCGATCTTGCCGGCATCGATGTCGGCTGGCGCATCCGCCGCGCCCGCGGCGAACGCAACGAAGTCGCGGATACGCTCGCGGAAGCCGGACGTTTCGGCCAGAAGACCGGCAAAGGCTACTATATATATGAGAAGGGTTCGCGGACTCCGATCCCGGATCCGGAAGTCGAGAAGATCATTCTCGAGGCCGCAGCCAAGAAGGGAATCAAACGCCGCCCGATTTCCAAGCAGGAAATCATCGAGCGCACGATCTACCCGATGATCAACGAGGGTGCGCGCATCCTCGAAGAGGGAATCGCTTCGCGCCCCGGCGATATCGACGTGATCTGGCTCTATGGCTACGGCTGGCCGGTATGGCGCGGCGGGCCGATGCATTACGCCGACACGGTCGGACTCAAGCATGTCCGTGATCGTCTCGCGCACTACGCGAAAGAGAGCGGCGACAAAACGCTGGAGCCTGCGAAACTTCTCAATCAGCTCGCGGACGAAGGCAAAACTTTCGCCTCGCTCGCAAGCGGAATGAAGAAGGCATCATGAGCTACAGCCGCCCCTACCCTTGGGAAAAATCTTATCCCGCTGGTGTAGATCCGGCGGCTCCGATCCGCGCCGGCACGGTCAACGAATTGTTCGACCGTGCCGTCGCTACCTACCCTGACAATTTCGCACTCGAATACCGCGACCGGCGTACCACCTATAAAGAGCTTCACGATCTGGTCACGCGTGCAGCAGCGGGTCTGACCGCGCTCGGCGTAAAGCCCGGCACGGCGGTCGGCCTCTATCTTCCGAACACGCCCGTACACCCGATCCTCTTCTTTGCCGTGCTGAAATGCGGCGGGCGCGTAGT